>Ga0302184_10000667_pt1 | contig 22176 bp, 24 predicted proteins | sample I_Palsa_N3_3_FD_200233 | JGI IMG/M metagenome (GOLD analysis project Ga0302184, IMG submission 200233) | Peat permafrost microbial communities from Stordalen Mire near Abisko, Sweden - I_Palsa_N3_3 | ecosystem: Environmental > Terrestrial > Soil > Palsa > Peat permafrost | place: Sweden...
ATCGCGCCATGCCGCAGCCCGTTCGCGTGGAGGCCGATAACGAACGCGGGCGGCCGATCCGCGTTGTGGCCCGATAGCTAGCCGGTGAAGTCGCGTTGTTCGGGCAGCCGTCGCCTCGCATAGGAGCACGTTCCGGAGAGGTGTGAGCGTGCGCGCGTGGAGCCCCGTCGGCATCGGTCGTAGGGAATCGCCGCGCGGTAGGCGGCGCGGTTGTGTCCGGAGTTCGCGCTCCGGTCTGGAGGCGACGTGAGCAAGAGCTCTGAACCCGACGCGCACCAGGTGGGACCGCGAAAGCGTCCCCGCTCACGCGTACAACCACTCTCCCGCGAGCTCCAGCATCGTCTGCTGTTCGAGCACAACCCGCTGCCGATGATGGTCTACGAGCGGTCGACACTCCGCATTCTGGCGGTCAGCAACGCCGCGGTTGCGAGCTATGGCTACTCGCGCACAGAGTTCCTCAAGATGACGCTCCGCGACCTGACGCCGCCGGACGACATCGACTGGCTGGAAAGCCTGGACACCAGCCAACGGGGCGACGAGATCGGACAGCGCTCGCGTTGGGCACGCCACCGGTTGAAGGACGGCAGCATCATCGAGGTCGAGAATACGGGCGACGACCTCGTGCTCGATGGTCGCAGATGCCGCATCGTCCTCTGTCAGAACGTGACCGAGCAAAACCGGGCGATGGCCGAGCTCGCAGAAGCCCGCGAGCAGTTGCGCGCGAGCGCGGAGGAATACCGCATGCTGTTCGAGCGCAATCCGCAGCCGCTGCTGGCATACGACTGCGAAACATTGAGAGTCGTCGCCGTCTCGGACGCCTCGATCGCATCGAGCGGCTATTCGCGCGGGGAATTCCTCGAGATGGCGCTGCTTGACTTCGCGCCGGAGGAGGAGCACCAGGCGATGCTCGAATACGCGCGCGAGAACCTCGGCGGCGAGCGACTCGGACTGCAGCTCGCCCGGCCACGCCGGCAGCTGAACAAAGACGGCACGATCATCGACATCGAGGTGACAAGCGACGACCTGATCCTTGGCGGCCGCCGCTGCAGGGTCTGCCTCAGCATCGACGTCACCGAGCGCAACAGGGCGAGCGCTGCGCTGGCCAGCGCGCGCGACGAAGCGGTTGAGGCATCGAACATGAAGTCGGCTTTCCTGGCGAATATGAGCCACGAGATCCGCACGCCGATGAATGGCGTGATCGGCATGACCGAGCTTCTGCTCGAGATGAACCTCACCGACGAGCAACGCGAATGCGCCGAACAGATCGCGCGCTCGGGAGAGCAGATGCTGGCAATCATCAACGACATCCTCGACATCTCGAAAATCGAGACCGGTCACCTCGAGCTCGACATCAGCGACTTCGACCTGTACGAGACGATCGAGGCGACCTGCGCTGTCACGCGAGTGCAAGCCGCGGCAAAGAACCTGCGAGTCGAACTGGAGATCGATCCTGAGACCCCGCGACGCGTCCGCGGAGACGGCCGGCGGCTACACCAGGTCCTTCTGAACCTGGTCACCAACGCAGTCAAGTTCACGTCAAGCGGTGCGGTCACGGTCGCCGTCAAGGCGAGCCACAATCCGAACAGCAGCGAGGTCATCCGTATCGAGGTGAGAGACAGCGGGATCGGCATCGATCCCGCGCGGCTGCAGCACATGTTCGAGCCGTTTACGCAGGCCGACGCATCGACGACGCGCAACTACGGCGGCACTGGGCTTGGCCTGGCCATCGCGCGCGAGCTCGTCGAGCTGATGGGCGGCACGATCGGGGCTGACAGCGACCCGGGCCGTGGCAGCACGTTCTGGTTCGAACTCCAGCTGGGTGCCCCGATCGACAACGCAGCGAAGCCCGCCGATACGGGCGCCGCCAGCGCGCCCGCGTGGGCCAGCGCGCCGCTTGTACTGGTCGCCGAGGACAGTCCGATCAACCAGATCGTCGCCGCTCGCGCTCTCGAGCGCTGCGGCTGCCGTGTCCAGGTCGTGGCAGACGGCCAGGAAGCTCTCGACGCCCTCCAGGCGCAGCGCTATGACGCCGTGCTGATGGACTGCCAGATGCCTGGCATGGACGGCTACGACGCGACCGGCGAGCTGCGCCGCAGTGAGCAAGGCTTGCTGCACACGCCGGTCATCGCGATGACGGCCCAGGCGATGGACGGCGACCGCGAACGCTGCCTGGCTGCGGGGATGGACGACTACATCACAAAGCCGCTGCGTCATGCCGAGCTCGCCGAGGCGCTACGGCGATGGATCCCCGCGACACCAATGGCAGCACGCGCCGCTAAGCCACTCCCCGCTGCCTGAGGCTCTGAACGCGCTCACGCGCCGCGGGCGTGAGCCCGATTCGCCGGGGCTCCGCTCGAGCCCCGGCGCGGGCCTGGCCGCGTGGTCAGCCTCCCAGCTTTCAGCGACCCACCGCAGGCTTATCCAGCCCGCGGCGTGGGGGTCGTGAACGGACCAGCGGCGCACTGTGCCGAACGGGGCACAGGCATTCGTGGGGACGCTCCAGCACCGCGCCGGCCCGCGAGCGGTGATGCGCAGTCCGCAAAGCGCGACGGTGCGCGATCTCCGCAGGTGCGGGCCAAGGCAGTTGGAGCGCGCGCGGCTCGGCGGGGCCGTGCGGCCAATCGAGCTCCGACGCCCAGTCGTAGGGCGGCGGGTCGAGCAGCAGCAGGGCACGGACGAGGTCGAGTACGCGATGGACGGCGCCGGAACGGCTCGAGCTGTAGGTGAAGCGCCAGAACATGTGTTCGTAAGCTAGAAACGCTCCCGGACGGAATGCCGTGAAGAGCGACGCGCGTACCCATACAGACACCCCGGGAGAAGCGCAGACGCCCGGAAACTAAGGCTGATCCCGAGATCGCCGGCTGCAAGACCAATTGCAGCGGCCGATCGCGCGCCGCTCTCCGGAGAGCCCGCGGGACGGGCTGTTAAGCTTGCGGGGCGCCCGCCGCAGTGCAATCGTCGGGTGCCACAGAAGCCATGGAGCGGTTCATCATCACCGGGGGAGCGCCGCTCAGCGGCACCGTGATTCCTGCCGGAAACAAGAACGCGGCGCTGCCGATCCTCGCCGCGTCGGTGCTGACCGACGAGGTGCTCGAGATCGGCAACGTGCCGCGGATCCGCGACGTCGACTCGATGCTCGAGATCCTCGAGGGGATCGGCGTCGAGGTTCGCTGGCGCGGCGAGAACGAGCTTTCTCTATGCGGTGCCGGCGTCGACACGAGCGCGGTCGAGCCGGACCTCGCGGAGCAGATCCGGGCCTCGTTCCTGCTCGCCGGGCCGCTCCTGGCACGACTCGGCGCGGCCGAGATGCCGCCGCCCGGGGGGGACTTCATCGGCCGCCGGCGGCTGGACCCGCACATCGACGGCTTCCGCGCGCTCGGAGCGAACTGCGAGTACGACGGCAGCTTCCGACTGCGCGCGCCGAAGGGGTTGCGCGCGAGCGACGTGTTCATGGACGAGCCCTCGGTGATGGCGACCGAGAACGTGCTGATGGCGGCCGCGCTGACGCCGGGATCGACGCGGATCTCCAACGCCGCCTGCGAGCCGCACGTTCAGGACCTCGCGCGACTGCTCGTCAAGATGGGCGCGCGGATCGACGGGATCGGCTCGAACGTGCTGACCGTCGAGGGCGCGCGCGAGCTCGGCGGGGCGAGCCACGAGATCGCCCCCGACCACATCGAGATCGGCAGCTTCATGGCGCTGGCCGGCGTGACCGGCGGCGAGCTGCGGATCAAGCACACGATCCCGCAGGACCTGCGAATGATCTGCACAGTCTTCCGCGGGCTCGGCCTGCACAGCGAGATCGACGGCGACGACGTGATCGTGCCCGGACGCCAGCGGCTCGTCGTCAAGTCCGACGTCGGCGATTACAAGCGCAAGGTGATGGACGGTCCATGGCCCGCATTCCCGGCTGACCTCACGAGCATCGCCGTCGCGCTGGCGACCCAGGCCGAGGGCTCTGTGCTGATCCACGAATGGATGTTCGAAAGCCGGCTCGTGTTTACCGACAAGCTGGCCGCGATGGGCGCCGACATCGTCTCCTGCGATCCGCACCGGGCAATCGTCACCGGCCCGCGGCGCCTGCGCGGCGCGCGGCTCGAGTCCCCGGACATCCGCGCCGGCATGGCGATGCTGATCGCGGCGCTGTGCGCCGACGGTCGCAGCGAGATCGGCAGCGTCGAGCAGATCGACAAGGGATACGAACGGATCGACGAGCGCCTGCGCGATCTCGGGGCGCAGATCGAGCGCGTGCCGGCCGAGCCCGTGCTGGCCGGGTAGCCCGACGACGGCGAACCGTGGGAAACCCTAGCTGCGAGGGCGGGATACATATGTTAGGGTGCCCTAAGAGCAGAGCGCCGCGACCGCTGGTCACTGAGCTTGTCCGCTAAAACGACCTCCCAGCCCACCGCGAGCACACCGCCATCCGGGCGGAAGATCTACTTCTACGTGTGGACGGTCGTAATCCTCGCGGTGGCCGTCCTCGCAGTCGTGCTCGGCTGGAATGCGAAGGGCGGCACGCCAACTCCCGGCGCGCTCCCGCACGGTGAGCATCTGAGCCGCACGACCGCGGTCATCGACACGGCGATCCTCGTCTTCCGCGAGGGACTCGAGACGATCCTCGTACTGGCGGCGGTGCTCGCGAGCTTCCTCGGCTCGAACAGGGTCTACCGCCGGCCGGTCGCTGCCGGCGGCTCGCTCGCGCTGCTCGCGACCCTCGGGACGTGGTTTGCCGCCGTCTGGCTGATCGGCCAGTTCGGCGGTAGCGGCCTCACCGTGCAGGCCGCCACCGGGATCCCGGCGATCATCGTCCTGCTGGTGGTGATGAACTGGTTCTTCCACCGGGTGTACTGGACGGGCTGGATCTCACACCATCACAAGCGCCGTCGCGGCCTCTTCTCCTCAGCCGATGGGGTCAACACGCGGCGAATACTGCTCGGGTTCGGCCTGCTCGGCTTCACCTCGGTCTACCGCGAGGGCTTCGAGGTGGTCGTGTTCCTGCAGACGATCCGTGTCAGCAACGGTTCCGGGGTCGTGCTCGAAGGCGCCCTGCTCGGGCTGCTGTTCACCGGCGCGGTCGGCGTGCTGACGTTCGGCCTGCACCAGAAGCTGCCCTACAAGCGCCTGCTGATCATCACCGGCGTGATGCTCTGCGTGGTGCTGTTCGTGATGGTCGGCGAAGAGGTCAACGAGATGCAGCTCGCGCACTGGATCGGCACGACATCGATCGGCGTGCAGTTCCCCGGCTGGCTGGGAACGTGGTTCTCGCTGTTCGGCAACGTCGAGACGATCGTTGCGCAGGTCATCGCGCTGGTGCTCGTGATCGGCTCGTACCTGCTGGCCGAGCACATGCGGGTGCGTCGCCCGCGGCGTGCCGGCGAGACCGAGGCGCAGATCGCCGAGCGCCCCCCGGAAGTCCCGGTCGGCAAGTCCTCGCTCGTTCACCTGGCCTAGATGGCTGATTCCACCATCTGACGCGCGAGCACGCTCACGACCCGGCGCGCAACGCGCGGCGAGCACGGACTGGCTACCGTCCCCGACGATGATCCACCCGATTCCCAGTGGCACGCGCGACGTGCTGCCCGACGAGATGCGCGAGCTGCGCGCGATCACCGAGTCGCTGCGCGCGGTGTTCACCGCGGCGGACTACGGCGAGGTCTATACGCCGGCGCTCGAATACGAAAGCGTGATCACGCGCGGCGAGCTGGCCGGAGTCCGTCCCGCCTACCGTGTGTTCGACGAGACCGGCACGGTGCTGGTCCTGCGCTCGGACATGACCGTCCCGATCGCCCGCGTCGTCGCGACGCGCTACCCGACGGCCGAGCCGCCGCTGCGCTTCTGCTACTTCGCCCACTCCTACCGTGGTGTGCGCCCGCAGCGCGGCCAGCCGCGTGAGTTCCTGCAAGCCGGCGTCGAGTTGATCGGCGCCGGCGCTCCGAGCGGGACGGCCGAGGCCCTCACCGTGCTGTGCCGCGCACTCGACGCCGTCGGCCTGGCCCGCTACCGCGTCGGCCTCGGCGACGCGACGCTCTACCCGGCACTGCTCGATTCGCTCGGCGTCGACGCCACGGCTCGCGCCCGCCTGGGCGACGAGCTCGCGCGTGGCGACTTCGTCGGCCTCGAACAGGGTCTGCGCGAGCTGGCGATCGATGAGGATGCGATCCAGCTGCTGCTGTCCGTGCCGCAGCTGCGCGGCGGAGTCGACGTGCTACACGCGCCGCCGGGTCCGGTCGCCGACGCCGTCGCGGGTCTGCGCGCGGTGCGCGAGCTGCTCGACGCCGACGTCGCCGAGCGTGTGATCTTCGACCTCGGGCTGTCGCGTGCGCCCGGTTACTACACGGGAGCCGTGTTCGAGGTCTACGACCCGGCGCTCGGGATGCCGCTCGGGGGTGGCGGCCGCTACGACAACCTGCTCGGTGAATTTGGCCGCAGCCTGCCGGCCGTCGGCTTCGCACTCGAGGTCGACCGGCTGCACCTGGCACTGGCGGCCGAGGAGGGGCTGTGACCGGCACCAACGGCCTCGTGATCGCCGTACCGCGCGGCGCGCTGTTCGACGAGACGCTCGACTGGCTCGACGGTCTTGGCCTGCGCACGGACGAGGTCCGCAGCAACGACCGCAAGCTGGTCTTCGGCGACGTCGGCCTGATCACGATGCGCCCGTCGGACGTCCCGACCTACGTCGCGGCCGGCGCCGCGGACCTCGGGGTGACCGGCAAGGACGTCCTGATGGAGCACACCGACGCCGCGATCACCGGCGGTGGCCGCGACGTCTACGAATTGCGCGACCTCGGCTTCGGCCGCTGCACGATGGTCCTGGCCACCCGCGAGGGACCGGACCCGGCGGCGGAGGCGCTGCGCCGCCTCGGCGTCGTGCGTGTCGCGACCAAGTACCCGCGGATCGCCGCGCGCTACTTCGAGGACACGGGTCGCCAGGTTGAGATCATCGAGGTGAAGGGCTCCGTCGAGCTCGCCCCCCTGACCGGCCTCGTCGAGGCGATCGTCGACCTCACCGCCACCGGCACGACGCTGCGCGAGAACCACCTCGTGATTCGCGAGGAGATCGCCGAGTGCACCGCGCGCCTGATCGCGAATCCGGTCGCGCACAAGCTCAAGGCGGCAGCGATCGACGAGCTGCTGGAGCGCGCAAGTGCGCTTTGAGCGGCGCCTGATCGCCGGCCAGCAGACGATTCGCGAAATTCGAGGCCTGGTGGCGACGGCGGCCGACGTCAGCGCCGCGGTCACCGCGATCATCGCCGACGTCGTCGCGCGCGGCGACACGGCCGTCAACGAATACACCGAGCGCTTCGACGAGTCGCCGGCGCCCGTGATGTGCGTGCCGGCCGAGGAGCTCGCAGCGGCGCTCGCGGCGCTCGACCCAGCGGTGCGCGCCGGGCTCGACGTGGCGATCGCGAACGTCGCCGCGGTCGGTTGGGGCAGCGCCAACCAGCCGCAGGAGATCCTGCTCGCGCAGGGCCACCAAATCGTCATGCGCGAGATCCCGGTGCGCCGAGCGGCGGTTTACGTTCCCGGCGGCCAGGCGCCCTACCCGAGCACTGTCGTGATGGGCGTCGTCACCGCCCGCGCGGCCGGCGTCGAGGATGTCGTGGTCTGCACGCCGCCGCCGATCGACGAGGTGCTGCTTGGCGCCTGCGCGCTCGCCGGCGTCGAGGAGGTCTACCGGATCGGCGGGGCGCAGGCGGTCGCCGCACTCGCCCACGGCACCGAGTCCGTGCCGGCAGTCGACGTGATCGTCGGTCCCGGGAACCTCTACGTGCAGGAGGCCAAGCGGCTGCTCAGCGGCCGCGTCGGGATCGACAGCTTCGCCGGCCCAAGCGACCTGCTCGTGCTGTTCGACGCGCCCGACGCCGGCTCGATTCGCCTGATCGCGCTCGACCTGCTCGCGCAGGCCGAGCACGGCGCCGCGACACCCGTGATCGCGGTGTCACCGGACGCCCACCTGCTCGACCTGCTGGAGGCGGACATCACGGGCCTCGAGCGAGCCCATCGCGCCGCGATCGAGGCGACCTGCGTCCTGCTCGAGGCCGGCTCGCTCGAGCAGGGTCTCGAGTTCGCCAACGCCTATGCCCCGGAACACCTCGAGTTGATCGGCCCCGGCGCCGAGGCTCTCGCCACCCGCGTGCTCAACGCCGGCTGCCTGTTCGTCGGCTGGCCCTCGGCAACCGCCTTCGGCGACTACGTTGCCGGCTCCAACCACATCCTCCCGACCGACGGCACCGCACGCTTCGCCTCCGGCCTCACGCCACGCGCCTTCCGCCGCCAGATGGCAGAGGTCCGGATCACCCCGGAGGCGCTGCCGGCGCTGATTCGTGCGGGCGCCCCGATCGCCGACGCGGAGGGCTTCCGCCTGCACGCCGAGTCGATGCGAGCGCGCATACCCGCCATCAAGGACAATCAGGCAGATGAGTAGAGCGGCTGAGATATCGCGTGCGACGCGCGAGACGAACGTGAAGCTCGAGCTCGGGCTCGACGGCAGCGGCGCGGGCACGCGCGTCACCGGCGTCGGCTTTCTCGACCACATGCTCGACCTGCTCGCCCGTCATGGCCGGCTCGACCTCGACGTCAAGGTCAGCGGCGACCTCGAAACCGGTGGCCACCACACGGTCGAGGACACCGGCATCGTCCTCGGTCAGGCGCTCGACCAGGCGCTCGGCGACCGCGCCGGGATCTACCGCTACGGCCACGCGATCGTCCCGATGGACGAGGCTCGCGCGCTCTGCGCGATCGATGTCTCGGGCCGGCCCTACCTGGCACTCGAGGGCGACCTCCCGCCCGGCGCGACCGGCGGTTTCGACCACGAGCTGCTCGAGGAGTTCTTCCGCGCCGTCGCCAACAACGCCAAGCTGACGATTCACATCCAGATCCAGGCTCCCGGCAACGCCCACCACATGATCGAGGCGGCGTTCAAAGCGTTCGCCCGCGCGCTCCGGGCGGCTGTGGCGTTGGATCCGACAGAGAGCGGCGTACCCAGCACCAAAGGCGTGTTGTGAGCGTCCACATGCAGCCGTCCTCGCGGATCGATGCGGTGGGTGGTGGGGCCCTGGTTGGCGTTCTCGATTATGGGATGGGGAACCGGCGCTCGGTGGAGAAGGCGCTGGAGCATGTCGGAGCTCGCGTGCTCGTGAGTGCTGACCCGTTGGAGTTGGGGGAATGCTCGGGGCTGGTGGTGCCTGGGGTGGGGGCGTTCCCGCGCGCGATGGAGAGCCTTGTGGCGCTCGGGTTGGACTCGTTCATCATCGAGCGCGTTGGCTCCGGCGTCCCCGTGCTGGGGATCTGTTTGGGGATGCAGCTTGCTTTTGAGCGCTCGACTGAGCGTGGCGGCGCAAAGGGTCTCGGGATCGTGCCCGGATCGGTCACCGAGCTCGAGGCGGGCGAGCTCAAGCTCCCGCACATCGGCTGGAGCGAGGTCCACTGGCGCGGTGAGTCACCACTGCTCGAAGGCGTCGGGCCTGACGTCGCCTACTACCACGTGCACAGCTATACCTGCGAGCCTGAAGATCAAGCTGACGTACTCGGCGAAGCCGAGTACGGTCGGCCCTTCGTCACGGCGGTCGCACGCGGCTCGTTCACCGGCGTCCAGTTCCACCCCGAGAAGTCGTCGCTCGACGGGCTCGCCCTGCTCGCGAACTTCGTCTCGATCTGCGCCCTCGCCGCGTGAAGCTCTATCCCGCGCTGGACATCCTCGACGGCGACGTCGTGCGACTCGCGCAGGGCGATTTCGAGCGCAGCACGACCTACGCGAGTGAGCCGCTGGCCGCCGCGCGCCTCTGGGCCCAGGCTGGCGCCCAGCGCCTTCACGTGGTCGACCTCGATGGCGCGCGCGAAGGCGCCCCGGTGAACCTGGACAGCGTGCGCACGATCGTCGAAGAGACTGAGCTCGAGGTCCAGCTCGGCGGCGGACTGCGCTCGATCGAGGCGATCACCGCCGCGCTCGACGCCGGCGTCAGCCGTGTCGTCATCGGCACCGCAGCGTTCAAGGAGCCGAGCCTCCTGGACCAGGCGCTCGAGCGTTATGGCGAGCGGGTCGCGGTGTCGGTCGATGCTCGCGGCGGCCGCGTGGCGACCGCCGGCTGGCTCGAATCGAGCGAGCTCGAGCCTGGCGACGCGGTCCGGGCACTCGTCGCCCGCGGCGTCAGGACGGTCATCTACACGAGCGTCGAGCGGGACGGCACGATGGAAGGGCCCGATCTGACGTCGATCAGCGAGATCGCCGCTGCGGTCGGCGATGCGCAGCTGATCTCCGCCGGTGGCATCGGCTCGCTCGACGATCTGCGCGCGCTCGTGGCGCTGTGCGAGCCGAAGCTCGCAGGCGCGATCGTCGGCAAGGCGCTCTACGAAGAGCGCTTCACGATCGCCGATGCGAACGCGGTCCTGTGCACCTGAAACGCGTCATCCCGTGCCTCGACGTCGACGCCGGCCGCGTCGTCAAGGGAACGCGGTTCCTTGAGTTGCGCGACGCCGGAGACCCGGTCGAGCTGGCCGCGCTCTATGACCGCGGCGGCGCTGACGAGCTCGTCTTCCTGGACATCACCGCGACGCACGAGAAGCGCGCGACGATCGTCGAACTAGCACGGCGCACCGCGGACGACGTCTTCATCCCATTCACGGTCGGCGGCGGAATCCGCTCGGTCGCCGACGCGCAGGCCGTCCTCGACGCGGGCGCCGACAAGGTCGCGGTCAACAGTGCCGCGGTGGCGCGCCCTGAACTGATCGACGAGCTCGCGAGCCAGTTCGGCGCCCAGTGCGTGGTTCTCGCAATCGACGCCCAGAGTTCCGCTCCGGACCGCTGGGACGTGCACGTGCGCGGCGGACGCGAGGCAGCCGAGCGCGACGTGCTCGCGTGGGTCCGCGAGGGGGTCGAGCGCGGGGCTGGGGAGGTGCTGCTGACGAGCATGGACCGCGACGGGACCAGCGACGGCTACGACCTCGCGCTCACCCGGTCGGTCAGCGAGGCGGTCAGCGTCCCGGTGATCGCCTCGGGCGGCGCCGGCACGCTCGATCACCTTGTCGCTGCGCTCGAGGCCGGCGCCGACGCCGCGCTCTGCGCGTCGATCTTTCACTACGGCACGTTCACGATCGCACAGGCCAAGCAGCACATAGCTGCGGCCGGTATCGCGGTCCGCGGCGCGTGAGCTTGTAGACCTCTACCGCTTCTCGAACACGAGCCGGAAATGGTCGAGCAGCTCGCGCTCGAAGCAGACCTTGTTGGCGCCGACGCCGGAGGTGAAGGCAAGGCGAAAGTCCGAGCTGAGCAGCCAGCGCGGCACGAGCTGCGCCTTCAGCAGCGACTTGCGCAGGCTCTTCGCACCGGTCCGCCTGCTCCATTCGGACATCGTCTGGAGGTAGTCCAGACGACCGCTCTCGCTGGCGATCAGGCGAAAGCTCGGATCGGCTGAGCGCACCACCTGTTCCTGGCCCAGCGGCAGCCAGGAGCCCGGAAACTGGCGCGCGAGTAGCGCGAGGTACCACGAGTCGGACTCGCGTGGCGCGTTCACGTCGACATCGTCGAGCGGGATCATGTTCTTGCCGAACACCATCGTCTGGAGGTAGAGGCGCCCCTTCGCCGGCAGCAGGTCCGCAACGCGCTCGAAGATGCCGCGGTAGACCTCCTCCTGGCGCCCCGCGCGGTAGTCCTCCGGCGAGCAGAAGTGCTCGAACGCGCCGAGGCTCGCGACGGCGTCGAAGGACCCGAAGCTCTCGCGCGTCACCGCCCGCGCGTCGTAGAGATGCACCTCGAGGCCGTGGCGGCGGCAGGCCGCGAGCTGCGCGCGCGAGAGCGTCACCCCGACGCCGGTGGCGCCGCGCTCACGAATGAAGTTGAGCAGCGGGCCCCAGCCGCAGCCGAGGTCGAGCACGCGGCGCCCCGGTTCGATCCCGATCTGCTCGGCCACATACTCATGCTTGCGTCGCTGGGCCTGCTCGAGGGTCAGCGAGAAGTCGCCGTCGTATTTCGCGCCGCTGAAGTCCGCCAGCTCGCCGAGGCTCAGGCGAAAGACCCGGTCGGTGAGCGAGTAGGTGAAATCGATGTCGTGGCGGTCGGCCATTGTCGACGGGAGCCTAGACTCAGACAATGGTCGGCGAGCAAATTTTTCGTCCGCAGGCAGCGCTCAGCGCGCTCGCGAGGCGGCCCGAGGGAGCCGCGGCGATGGCGCTGGTCGGCCTGCGGGTCGCTGCGGTCGGGGGGTTCGTCCGCGACGCGCTGATCGGGCGGGAGCCGCGCGAGCTCGACCTCGTCGTCGAGGGCGACCCGGCTGAAGTCGCGCGCCAGCTCGGCGGCGAGGTCGTGCGCCACCCGCAGTTCCTCGCCTGCCACGTGAGCCGCGACGGCTGGTCGATCGAGGTCACCGGTGCACGGACCGAGCGCTACCCGCGCCCGGGCGCGCTTCCGCTCGTCGCTCCGGCGAGCATCGAGGCGGACCTCGTCCGGCGTGATTTCACGGTCAACGCGATCGCCGTCACACTCGAGGGCGAGCTGATCGCGCCACCCGGCGCGCTCGACGATCTCGCTGCCGGCCGCCTACGGGTGCTGCACGAGCGGAGCTTCGTCGATGACCCGACGCGAGCGCTGCGCCTCGCCCGCTACCGCCATCGGCTGGACTTCGAGGTCGATCCGTGGAGCGCATCGCTGGCGGCCGCGGCGGACCTCGACACCGTGAGCGGAGCGCGGATCGCAACCGAGCTGCGCCTGATTGTGCTCGAGCGAGACCCGCTCGGGCCACTCGCTGATCTCGAGGGCAAGCTGCCGATCGTCGTCGATCGCGCGCTGGTCGATCGCGCGCTGGCGCTCGCTCCCGCCGACGCAGACCGAGGGCTACTGATCCTGGCTGGCGTCCTGCGTCACGGCGCCCCGGCGGATTGGATCGCCTCGCTCGAGTTGACCGCCCGCGAGCGCGACGTGATCCTTGCCGCCAGCGCAGTCGAGCGGCTCGCGGCGGCGATCGAGCAGGCGCATTCGCCGAGCGAGCTGCGTGACGTCCTGAGTGGCGCGGAGCCCGAGCTTGTTGCGCTCGCCGGCGCGCTCGGACCGGCCGCCGGCGCCTGCGAGTGGCTCGACGAGCTGCGCCATGTCTCACTCGAGATCGGTGGCGATGACCTGCTCGCCGCCGGCATTCCAGCCGGGCCCGAGCTCGGTGCGCGGCTCGAGCGGACGTTGCGACGCAAGCTCGACGGCCAGCTGGCGGGCGGTCGCGACGCCGAGCTCGCTTATGCCCTGACGGAGCTTCGATGAACGCGCCCGGTAAGCTCGCCGCGCCGATCACGGTCGAGCTGACGCACGCGACCGTCCGCTTCACCGGCCGGGCCGATGGCGACCTCGGACGGACGGACGGGCTGGCGCCGGGCAACGCGGTGCTGGCAAGCCGGGCGGCGCTCGTCGAGCGGTTCGGGCTGCTTGGCATCAGCGTGCCGCACCAGGTTCACGGCGCGAGCGTGGCGGACATCGATCGAGTGGAAGGCTACGCCGTCGGCGCGGTGACCGCCGATGGCGCCGTCACGTGCGAGCGCGGCACCGCCGTCGCTGTCCACGTCGCCGACTGCCTACCGATTGCCGTAGCCGGCGAGGGCGCGGTCGCGATGTTGCACGGGGGGTGGCGTGGGCTTGCCGCCGGCGTGATCGGCGAGGGCGTCGAGGCGTTGCGGGCGCTCGGCGTCGACGGCGCCCTCGAGGCGGCGATCGGGCCGGGCGCCGGCGGCTGCTGCTATGAGACCGGCCCCGAGGTCCACGCCGCGTTTGCCGGCTACGGCGCGAGTATCGGCCGGCGCCTCGATCTCGCTGCGATCGCGGCCGCGCAGCTGCGTGAGGCGGGCGTCGTGGCGGTGAGCGATGTCGGCGTCTGCACACTCTGCGCGCCGGCCGGGATGCTCTTCTCGCATCGACGCGACGGACCGGATACCGGCCGCCAGGCCGGTATCGCATGGCTGCGCTGAAGGTCGAGCAGGTTCGTGAGAACCTCCAGGCGATCCGCGCGCGGATCGATACCGCGGCGGCACGCGCCGGGCGCGACGGTGGCGATGTCGAGATCCTGGCGGCGGTCAAGTACCTCGAGGGGCCAGAGCTCGAGGTACTCGCCGACGCCGGCATCACGCTCGTCGGTGAGAACCGCGCCCAGGAGCTGATCGAGAAGCTGCCCTATGCCGCGGGGCGCCTGCGCTGGCACTTCATCGGCGCGCTGCAATCGCGCAAGGTGAAGCTGATCGCGCCGCACGTCGAGTTGATCCACTCCGTTGCCAGCGACTCTGTGCTGCGCGAGCTTGGGCGTCACGCGCCGCCGGAGCCCGAGATCCTGATCGAGGTCAACCTCTCGGGCGAGTCCGGCAAGGCGGGGATCGACCCGAACGAGCTCGATGCGTTCATCGCCCGCAGCCCGTTGCCGGTCGTCGGGCTGATGACGATGCCGCCGCAAACCAAGGATCCGGGGAGCAACCGTCCCTATTTCGAGCGCCTCACGGCACTGGCGCGCGAGCGCGACCTGAGGCAGATCTCCGCCGGGACCAGCCAGGATTTCGAAGTCGCGGTCGAAGCGGGAGCAACGATCGTGCGGATCGGCACAAGCCTATATCGCCAGTTGCAGGAATAGCGCTAAAGTTTGCGGGTAGCAGGGTTCGCACCCGGCGACGCGAAACACTGACTGCACTATGGCGCTCAAGGACTCATGGCACCGTACGCTCGTCTACTTCGGCTTGGCCGAGGAATACGACGACGAGGTGGACTACGACCCCGATACGGGGCCTGAAGTCGCGCTCGAAGATCGCTACCGCGAACGGCCGAATGTGCGCCGCCTCTCATCGCGTCGCCGCGGCGACGATATCGACGATATCTTCGGCGACGAGCAGCCGCGGGGGCGCCAGCAGACCGTCCTGCGCTCGGTTCCGGGCGGCCGCGCAGGTGGTAACGGCTCCGCACGAAACGACGGCCGCGGTGATAGCCGCGACTTCCAGGTCCACGTCGTCCATCCGAAGTCGTTCAACGACGCCCAGCAGGTCGCCGACAAGTTCAAGCGCGACGTGCCGGTCATCATCAACCTCCAGGACGCCGACCACGACCTCGCCAAGCGCATGATCGACTTCGCCAGCGGCCTCACCTACGCCCTCGACGGCGGAATGCAGCGCATCGCGGACAAGGTCTTCATGCTCACGCCGCGCAACGTCGAGCTCTCAGCCGAGGAGCGCGCGCGGCTGATCGAGAAGGGCTTCTTCAACCAAGCCTAAGGCGGCTGGAATTTTCGCAAAGCGAAAATTCCACCGCCGGTAGTCATCGGGCGCTCGAACAATCGAGCGCCTGGGGCGCTTGGCGTCGTGCTCCGGCTTGTCAGTGAAAGGTAGCCTTCGGTTGTGACGCAGCTTGGATTTGTTGGCTCCGGGAATATGGCGCGCGCTCTAGCCGTGGGGCTGGGGGAGCCCGCGCTGTTCAGTGATGGCGGGTCTGGGCGCGCCGCCGCGCTGGCGGCTGATCTGGGGGGCGAGGCCATCGCGACCCGCGAGCTGGTGGAGCGCGCTGATGTGGTCGTGCTGGCGCACAAGCCGGCGCAGCTGCGCCTGATTGCGCCAGACCTCGCTGGGGCGAAGGTCGTGCTGTCGCTGCTGGGCGGCGTGGCGACCGAGGATGTCGAGGCGTCGGTTCCGGACGCGATCGTGACGCGGGCGATGCCGAACACCGCCGTCGCGGTGCGCAGGGGAGTGACCTGCGTCTGCGGCGCTGAGGGTCTTGACGAGCTGCTGGGACGCGTCGGTCTCGTCGTGCGACTGCCCGAGCGGCTGATCGATGCCGCAACCGCGGTCAGCGGCGTCGCGCCGGCGTATGTGTCACTGATTGCCGAAGCCTGGGTCGACGCGGCGGTCGGGCAGGGAATACCCGCAGCGCAGGCCGCCGAGCTGGTCTGCGCCTCGCTCGCCGGCGCTGCTGCGCTGCTCGAGGACCGCGCCATGGACACCCTCGCGGTTCGCCGCGAGGTGACATCGCCGGGCGGGATGACGGCGCGCGGCCTGCGCGTGCTCGAGCGGGCCGGTCTGCGCGCTGCCTTTGCCGACGCGGCCGCCGCGGTAACCGGGCAGGGCAAGTGATCGCCCTCCTCGCCGTCAGCAGCCTGCGCCGGCACATCGGCGACTACGTGTACGACCTCGCCTGGGTCTACGCGATCGTGATCATCGCCTACGTCGTGACGACGCTCTTCTTCTCGCTCGGGCTGCGGATTCCCTACAACCGCTGGAGCGACGCGATCCTGAGCTTCCTGCGCGACCTGAGCGAGCCCTATCTGCGGCTGTTCCGCCGGATCCTGCCGTCGTTTGGTGGCCTGGACCTCAGCCCGATGCTCGCGATCATCCTCCTGCTGCTCGTCGGCACGCTCGCCAGGCACGCGATCAGTGGCTAGCGCCCGCGCGGCGTGGTCGCGGGCCGCGATCGTCGCCGCCGTCGTGATCATCGCCGACCAGGTGAGCAAGCAGCTGATCCGCAGTTCGCTCGCGCTCGGCGAGCAGCGCCATGTCCTGCCAGGGTTGAGCTTCGTCCGGACGACCAACAGCGGCGTTGCCTTCAGCCTCCTCAGTGGCAGTAGCGCCGCCGGCGTCACGATCCTGGCGCTGGTCGTGCTCGCAGTCCTGCTCGCGTTCTTCGCCCGCCTCCACGCCCAGCGGCTACTCTGGCTGCCTACGGGGATGATTGCCGGCGGCGCGATCGGCAACCTCGTCGATCGCCTGCGCGAGGGAGCGGTGACCGACTTCATCAAGCTGCCCCACTGGCCCGCTTTCAACCTCGCCGACAGCGCGATCACGCTTGGCGTGATCGGCCTCGTCCTCGTCATGGTCCGCGATGGAGATCGTAGTTCCCGCTGAGGCCGCCGGTCTCCGCCTCGACCGCTACCTCGCCGAGCAGGCCGGCTCGCGAGCGCAGGCGAGTCGCTGGATCAGCCTAGGCGCCATAACGGTAGACGGACGCAAAGCCCGCAAATCCCACGTACTGTCAGGCGGAGAGCACCTCAAAATCGACGCTCCAACTCTCACGGCGGAGTTCGCCGTCGAAGACGGCGAAGCTCCGTCCGTGGTTTTCGAGGACGACGATCTGCTGATCGTCGACAAGGCCGCCGGGGTGGTCGTGCACCCGGCGCGCGGTCATCAGAGTGGGACCCTCTCGCAGGCGCTGGCGGCGCGAGGCGCGGCGGGAGGTGAACCGTGGCGGGCGGGAATCGTCCACCGTCTGGACAAGGACACCTCGGGGTTGCTCGTCGTCTCGAAGAACGACGCGGCCCACCGCGCGCTCAAGGACGCCCTCGCGGAGCGGCGGATCGTGCGCGAGTACCTAGCGCTGGTCGCTGGTCGGCCACCGTCCCGCGGCGGGACGATCGACGCCCCGATCGGCCGCGACCGCCGTGTCCGCCAGCGGATGTCGCTCGAAAGCGACAACCTGCGGGAGGCGCGGACGCACTTCACGCTGGAGGAGGCGCTGCCGGCGGCGAGCCTGCTGCGCGTCAGGCTCGAGACCGGACGCACGCACCAGATTCGCGCGCACTTCGAAGCGATCGGCCACCCCGTCTGCGGTGACCCGCAGTACGGTCACGGCAACGACTACGGCCTGAGCCGTCAGTTCCTGCACGCGGCGCATCTCGAGCTGGCCCAGCCGAGCACGGGGGCGGCGCTCAGCTTCGACTCGCCGCTGCCCGCGGATCTCGCCGCCGCACTCAAGCGCGCACGCGGCGCGTGAGCGCGCGGTATCCTCGGTGTCAACGAAAACCATCCAACCCGCACGGCGTAGAGCCTGCGCGCCTGCCCGAGCCATTCAAGCCCGGGTCCGCGTGAGCTGCCGAGCGGCACTGCCAACACACACAAGGGAGTAGCAACCGTGGCTCGAGTTGAGCTGAAAGACCTGCTGGAAGCCGGGGTGCACTTCGGCCACCAAACCCGCCGCTGGAACCCCAAGATGCGCCGCTTCATCTTTGGTGAGCGCGACGGCATCTACATCATCGACCTGCTGACGACGCAGCGTCTGCTGGACCAGGCCCTCACGTTCGTGGCCGACGTCGCCCACCGCGGCGGCACCGTCCTCTTCGTCGGCACCAAGAAGCAGGCGCGCGACGCCGTTCGCGACTACGCCGAGGCCGCCGGCATGCCCTACGTCAACCACCGCTGGCTCGGCGGGCTGCTGACCAACTTCCAGACGATCAACGAGCGCATCAAGCGCCTGCACGACCTCGAACGCTATGAGACCGAGGGCCAGCTCGCGCTGCTGCCGACGCGCGAGCGGATGGCGGCGGAAGCCGACCTCGCCAAGCTCCGCGCGAACCTCGGCGGCGTGAAGAACATGAAGGGAACACCGAACGCGATCTTCATCATCGACCTGAAGACCGAAGCGATCGCCGTCCGCGAAGCCCAGCGCCTGCGGATTCCGATCATCGGCCTGGTCGACACCAACTGTGATCCCGACGGCATCGACTACGTCATTCCGGGCAACGACGACGCGATCCGCTCGTGCACCGTGATCGCCAAGGCCGTCGGCGACGTCGTCGCGACCGAGGCCGGCTACTACCGCGCGGAGCAGGAGAAGCTCCGCAAGGAGGCCGAGGAGCGCGCGCGCCGCGAAGCCGAGGAACGCGCGGCAGCTGAGGCTGCTGCAGCGGCCGCTGCTGCGGAAGCGGCCGCCTTGGCGGAAGCGGCCGCTCTGGCTCAAGTGGAGGCCTCAGCTCCGACTCAGTCAGAGCCTGGTGGGACGGGGGCTCCCGCCGCGTCCACGCCTTCGAGTGCGCCCGCTGAGTCATCTGCGCCTCGACGGTCTGCGCCGGCCGCTCCGGCTGAGGCTCCTCCCACGCCTGCAGCGCCTGCTGCGGTAGCGCCCGAGGCCGCGGCGCCTGCGGCGCCTGAGCCTCAGGTGCCTGCGCCGGTTGAGCCCGCCCCGGTAGCTGAGCCCGCTCCGGTAGCTGAGGCCACGCCTGCGGTTGAGGAAGCGACGCCGGTTGCCGAGCCGCCCGCCGCTGACGCCGAAGCCCCCGCTGCGGAGGAGACGCCCGTGGCCAGCGAGGTTGCCGAGCCGCCGCCACCCGCGGAGCCCACGAGCGAAGTCGACGCCCCCGCAGCCGAGCCGGCGGAGCCGGCTGGCGAGGAGGTGTCCCCCCAGCATGTCTAGCGTTGCGATTTCGGCCGCTGATGTGAAGGCCCTGCGTGACCGGACCGGCGCGGGGATGATGGACTGCAAGAAGGCGCTGACCGAGGCCGGTGGCGATGTGGACAAGGCGATCGAGATCCTGCGGCTGAAGGCCGGCAAGCGGATCGAGGACCGCGGCGAGCGCGTCGCGGGCGAGGGCACGATCCAGACCTACGTCCACCACACCGGCAAGCTCGGCGTGCTCGTCGAGGTCGACTGCGAGACGGATTTCGTCGCCCGGACCGACGAGTTCGTCAACTTCGCGAAGGACGTCGCCGCTCATATCGCGGCCGCCGCACCGCGCTGGCTGAGCGCCGACGACGTTCCGGCCGAGACGCGCGACGCGGAGCTGCGGATCTTCGAACAGGAGGCCGCCGACAAGCCGGCCGAGATCCGCGAGAAGATCGCGGCCGGCAAGCTCGCGAAGTGGTTCTCGGAGGTCGTGCTGCTCGAGCAGGTGCATGTGAACGCGGACAAGCACGAGGGCAAGACGATTCTCGAGCTGCAGCATGAGATCGCCGCGAAGACCGGGGAGAACGTGTTCGTCAAGCGCTTCCAGCGGTTCGTCGTCGGCGAGTAGCCCACGATGAGTGACGCACCGGCGTTCTCGCGCGTCCTCGTCAAGCTGTCGGGCGAGTCGCTGATGGGCGAGCTCGAGTACGGAATCGACCCGGCGCGCGTGAGTGCGATCGCGGGCGCCGTCGGCGAGGTCGTCAACAGCGGTGTCCAGCTGGCGATCGTGCCGGGCGGCGGCAACATCTACCGGGGGCTGAAGGGCGCAGCCGAGGGTATGGATCGCGCCACCGGCGACTACATGGGAATGCTCGCGACCGTCCTCAACGCGCTGGCGCTCCAGGACGCCTTGGAGAAGCAGGGCGTGCACACGCGGGTGCAGTCGGCGATCACCGTGCAGGAGGTGGCAGAGCCCTACATTCGCCGGCGCGCGATGCGCCATCTCGAGAAAGGGCGCGTCGTGATCTTTGCGGCCGGAACCGGAAACCCGTTCTTCACCACCGACACCGCGGCCGCGCTGCGCGCGAGCGAGGTCCACGCGGAAGCGATCCTGATGGCCAAGAACGGGGTGGAGGGCGTCTACAGCGCCGATCCGGCGCTCGATCCGACCGCGACCTTCATTCCGCAAATCACCCACATGGAGGCGATCCAGCGGCGCCTCGCGGTGATGGATGCGACGGCTCTGACGCTCTGCATGGAGAACAAGCTGCCGATCCATGTCTTCAACGTCGACGACGAGCGCAACATCGGTCGGATCCTCGCCGGCGAGCGCGTCGGCACGCTTGTCAGCACGCCGTAGCGGCCGATCGAGTCCGGGCGGCCGCGGATGACGCGTTATCCTCCCGCGTCGATGCCGGCGTTTCTCCTGCTATGGCGCTGATCGACGAGCTGATCGAGGACGCGCGCGAGCGGATGCGCAAGTCCGTCGACGCGACGTCACACGAGTTGGGCACGGTTCGTGCCGGGCGCGCGAGCCCGGGGCTGCTTGACCGGATCGAGGTTGACTATTACGGCAGCGTGACACCGCTGCGCAATATGGCGACGATCTCCGCGCCGGAACCGCGGCTGCTGACGATCCAGCCGTTCGACAGCTCGCAGATCAAGGCGATTGAGAAGGCGCTCAACGAGTCCGATCTCGGCTTGAACCCCTCCAACGACGGCAAGATCGTGCGCCTCTCGATCCCCGAACTGAACGAGGAGCGCCGTCGCGAGCTGGTCAAGGTCGCCCGCCACATCGCCGAGGAGGGCCGGATCGCCATACGCAACGTTCGCCGCGACGTGATGCACGACCTGCGTGAGCTGAAGGAGGCCGGCGAGGCCGGCTCCGACGACGAGCATCGCGCCGAGGGAGACGTGCAGAAGCTCACCGACGCGAGCATCGCCGAGCTCGACACACTCCTGAAGGGCAAGGAAGCAGAGATTCTCGAGGTCTGATGGGTCTCGCAGCAGGCGAGAACGAGAGCAGCGCGGCGCAAGGCGACGATGCGAACGCGGGCCATCCGGCCTACGTCGCGATCATCACCGACGGCAACGGCCGCTGGGCCAAGCAGCGCGGCGTGTCGGTCGCCGCCGGGCACAGCGCCGGCGCCGACACGGTCAAGGCGCGCCTGCGCGACTCCGTCCAGTTCGGCGTAAAGGAACTGACCGTCTACTCGTTCTCGACCGAGAACTGGTCGCGCCCGGCCGCCGAGGTGAACGCGCTGATGCGGATGTTCAGCCGGCGGATCAAGACGGAGACGCCCGAGCTGCGCGACGAGGGGGTGCGGATGCGCTTCATCGGCCGTCGCGAGGGGATCAGGCCGGCACTCGCCCGCCAGATGGACTGGGCCGAGAGTGAGACGGCCGCAAACGATCGCATCACCCTGTTCGTGGCGTTCAACTACGGTGGACGGGCGGAGATCGTCGACGCGGCGCGGCGCTTCGACGGCGGCGACGAGGCGGAGTTCCGCGCCCTGCTCTACGCGCCGGAGATGCACGACCCGGACCTGATCATCCGCACGAGCGGCGAGCGACGCCTATCCAATTACCTGCTCTGGCAGAGCGCCTATTCCGAGCTGGTGTTCCGCGACGAGCTCTGGCCCGACTTCAGCCGCGACGCCTACGCCGAGGCACTCGCCGAGTACGCCGCACGACGGCGTCGCTTCGGCGGCCGCTAGCGTGCGCTGATGGCGCAAGCGCGTCAACCAGCGCAGTCGGCGCCGCGCAAGCAGGGCGGCGGGTCGGAGCTGCTCGCTCGCGTCGCGGTTGGGCTACCCGCCCTTGCCATTGCGGTCGCGCTCGTCGCGCTCGGCGGTATCACCTTTGCGGTCGCCCTGGCGCTGCTTGGCGCGGTCTGCCTCTACGAGCTCTACCAGCTCTACGCTGATGCCAAGCCGTCGCTGATCGCCGGGGTCGTCGCGCTCGCCGGACTCCTGGCTGCGGCCGACTTCGGAACGCGTGAGCAGGTCCTGCTCGTCGCCGTCGCTGCGATACCGCTGACGTTCCTCGTCACGTTGCTGGGATCCCGCGGCTCGACGTTCGGA
>Ga0302184_10000679_pt1 | contig 22090 bp, 19 predicted proteins | sample I_Palsa_N3_3_FD_200233 | JGI IMG/M metagenome (GOLD analysis project Ga0302184, IMG submission 200233) | Peat permafrost microbial communities from Stordalen Mire near Abisko, Sweden - I_Palsa_N3_3 | ecosystem: Environmental > Terrestrial > Soil > Palsa > Peat permafrost | place: Sweden...
TTCGCCGGGCGCTTAGCAGCGATGCGCGCTTTGAGGTCTGTGCTGAGGCGGCGAACGCCGCCGAGGCGATCCAGGCGGCGCTGTACCAGAAGCCGGACATCTGCCTGCTTGATCTCCGAATGCCGGGCGGTGGCCTCGCCACGATCTGGGAGATCAGAGCGCGGCTGCCGCAGATGAAGATCGTGGTACTGACCGTTTCCGAGGATGACACCGACCTTTTCAGCGCCCTCCGGTCGGGTGTGGACGGGTACCTGCTGAAGACGATGAACCTGAGCCGGCTCCCTGATGCGCTCAACGGCGTCTGCCGCGGCGAAGCAGCCATGCAGCGCACTCTGGTCACGCGGGTTCTCGAGCGCTTCCGGCAGCGAGGGCCGCGCTGGCGGCAGCCTGCGAGTACCAGGACCGCGCAGCGGCTGACGAGCCGTGAGTGGGAAATACTCGAGCTGCTCGGGCAGGGATGGTCGACCGCCAAGATCGCCGAGTGGCTGGTGATTTCGCCCAGTTCGGTGCGGGTGCACATTGCCTCGCTTGTGCGCAAGCTGGGGGTTCCCAACCGGGGCGCCGCCGTGGAACTCTTCGGGCGACGTTCAGACACCTGAGCGGTGCAGCTGGTTGCGGCAAACGTCGCCAACCGTGACGCTCAGGAGATGACGGCGCCACCCCGGCCACTGCGAGTCCTGGTCGCGGACGACCATCCCTTAATCCGCCACTCGTTCAGGGAGGACCTGGAGGCGGCCAGGATCGTCGTCTGCGGTGAGGCCGCCACCGGCGCCGAGGCGGTACGCGTCGCGCTTGCCGAACGGCCTGACCTTTGCCTGCTGGACGTTCGTATGCCGGAGGGCGATGGCATCACAGCGGCCGGATCGATTCGCCGGTCACTGCCGACGGTGAAGATCGTGCTGATCACCGCCTTTCCCGATGAGGATGGCGCCCTGGCCGCCGCACGCGCCGGAGCGGACGGCTATCTGGGCAAAGACATCGCCCGGCGGCGCTTGCCGCACGTCCTCCACGCTATCGCGCAGGGTGAAACTTCCTATCCGCGGCGGCTGCTGTATCCGGTGCTGCGCGCGCTTCAGGGCTCTGGGCGCTCAGGAACCTGAGCGCCCAGAGCATCACCGGGCCCTTGCCGGGATACCTGCAGCGGCTAAAGCATGGACAAGCCGCCGCAGTGCTCTTATCCGCCCGGCGCTTACGGCACTGATGCTTCGGGGGAAGGCGAACAAGAACTAATGAGCACTAGCTACTAATGAGCACTAGCTAAGGGGAGAAGCTCGTGGCTCACTCGCAGAGATCAATAGCTCCAGTGGCCGATGATGGCTTTCTGGCCGTATCCCAGCTTCGAGTCAGCTTGGTTATCCCAGCCCGCAATGAGGCCCGCAATTTGCCCTTCGTGCTGGCGTGCCTTCCGCGCGGCCTGTTCGAGGTGATCCTGGTAGACGGGAAAAGCATTGACGACACGATAGCCGTGGCCCGCAGGCATTTGCCTACGATCCGGGTCGTGCACCAAGCCGGCTCGGGCAAGGGGAATGCACTGGCGTGCGGCTTTGCGGCTGCCAAAGGTGACGTAATCGTCATGATGGACGCCGACGGCTCGACGCAGCCCGAAGAGATACCGCGATTCGTCGCGGCACTGTGCAGCGGGGCCGACTTGGCGAAAGGCAGCCGCTTTGCCCCCGGCGGGGGCTCAGCGGACATCACAGCGCTTCGCAGGGCCGGAAATAAGGCGCTGGTCGGCTTGGTCAATAGGCTGTTCAAGACCAGGTACACGGATCTGTGTTATGGCTTCAACGCCTTCTGGTCCCGCTGCCTGCCCAGCCTGGACGTGGACTGCGACGGCTTTGAGGTAGAAACACTGATCAACATCCGGGCCGCCATGGCTGGCCTCGCAGTGGCAGAGGTGCCCAGCTTCGAGCGCGACCGGCTTCATGGGCTGTCTTCCCTCAAGGCCTGGCCCGACGGGCTCCGCGTCCTCCGCACGGTGCTCAGCGAGTACATATCGCCTCGTTCGCACCGGGCTCTGGAGTGGTCAGAGCTCGGCCAAGAGGCCGCAGCGGAAGTTTTGCGCGAAGGCATGGAGGTCCTCGGTGGTTGAGCCAAAACGCGTCCGCATGGCGGGTCCGGGGGCACTACGCGAATTCCCCAATCAAGGCCTTGGCGTTGGCGGGTCATCAGTGCTCAGCCGTGCTCATTCCAAAAGGAGAACTCGGCCGATGACTCGTCCGCGGATCTGCGCGAGGGCACCCTCCGTATCTCTTTCGCCGGTGGGGGCACGGACGTTCCGCCCTTCCCGGCTGCAGAGGGCGGTTGCGTGCGGAGTGCAAGCCACCATGCCCGTGTAGGTGCCAACTACCGATACCGCTCGAGCACAGGAGGCGTGCATGCATCTTGGCCATGTCATCTGCGAGATGGTTGAGGCTGCATTGTTTACTCGGCGATGATTCAGCTTCCCATGGCAGCGGCTCAGCCTCAGATAGCGTCCCGAAATGCTGATTTCATTGTCTACGACCTTGCCAAAGCCGTATGCCTAATCCTCGGCGATCAGGAACGCAGTCCTTGTACGTTTCAGAATAAACATCTCTAGGAGAGAAGTGGCTCAGCGTACAGAAGCGCCCAGTTCATCAGAACGGCAGGACGCGGAGATGACCGCCGGACAGATGGCCACGGACTGGCGTGGTTCCAACGAGCGAGTGGTCATAATTGGGTCGGGATGGCGCTTTGCGTCGGGAATTAGTCACTACACCTACTTGCTCTCTTGTGCCCTCAAGGACGAATATGACGTCGGTGCACTGCTCATGCGACGTCTGGTGCCGAGGCGCCTTTACCCTGGCCGCGATCACGTTGGTGCTGCCGTGGCTACCGCAGTGGTCTATCCGCCGGATGTGCCTGTCTACGACGGCGTGGACTGGTACTGGGGGCCATCCATGACTGACGCACTGCGATACCTCGACCGTCAGCGCCCCACCGTGGTGATCTTTCAGTGGTGGAGCGGTGCCGTTTTGCACACATACCTGCGGCTGGCTAGGTACGCAGCCCGGCATGGTGCCCGGATCATACTGGAATGGCACGAAGGACAAGACACGGGGGAAGCAGCAATGCCGGCCGCTCGCCGTTACGTCCACGCCCTCATGCCCCGCTTTCTGTCCCTAGTGGATGCGCACGTGGTCCACTCGAGCTTCGACTTGCAGGCCATTCCAGCCGCTTACTCGCTGCGCAACGCCATCGTGCGCGTCATGCCGCATGGTCCATACGACCACATTGTCACCTCCGCCGGGCGGGCTGATGCCGGGGATGAATCCCCGTTCCGGCTGCTTTATTTCGGCGTCATCCGTCCCTTCAAGGGGGTCGAGGATCTGGTCGCCGCGTTTAGGTCGCTTGGCCGTGATCAGGCCAGCCAATTCCGTCTGTCCGTGGTGGGGGAGACATGGGAGGGATGGACAATCCCGGACGAGGCCATCGCCAGCAGCCCGCACAGGGACCTGATCGAGCGCGTCGACCGGTACGTTAGCGACGAAGAGCTTGCCGCTTATGTAGCCCGAGCCGATGCGATCGTGCTGCCCTATCACCGCTCCTCAATGTCGGGCCCGTTGCATGTCGCCCTTGCTGCCGGGCTGCCGGTGGTCGTGACGGCGGTCGGGGGGCTAGTCGAAGCAGTCCAGAATTACGCCGGCGCGGTGCTGGTCCCACCGCAGGATCCGGCCGCTCTTCGCGATGCCCTCCTCGAGTTGCCTGCGCGAAGGGGCCAGCGTTACGCAAACCCGCATTCCTGGCAGCAGACCTTGGATGGCTATCGGGCGCTGATCGGCGAGGTGTGCGAGATGCGGGGCAGTCGCAGCCGAGCAACTGCGTCTTCCCTAGTCCCCCACGGAGTGGGCGGCTCATGAGGATCGAGCAGATAGTCGCGTTGTCCAACGTCGAGGTTGCGTATGTTTAGCCTATTCGCTCTGGTAGACCATTGACTTCACCGATCATTCCAGCCGTATACAACTAGGGAGTTCCAGAGAATGAGATCGACAACAAATCCGACCGGAGACCGAACAATAGAGGAATCTAAAATGTCCGTTCGTAGCCGTCTCGGGATGGGGAGCAGCCTTGGATGGCAATTGACATCGATATCGCGAACGGCGTGCCAGACTTGCCCTCTGTGAATGACAAGGGAGAGCGAATTGGCGGCGCCTTCGTACTAGTACGGGTATTCACCGAACCGGTCGCCGGACTGTGAGTCGCCATTGCCGACGCTGGCTTGTCCCGGCAGGAGCTTGGTCGTATAGTGGACGTTGAGGTGGCCGACAAGGTACGTGCGCGCCTGCAGTCAGCTGGTTGGCCGGACTTTGCAGCCGGTCTGCCCCTGGAAGGCGTCAGCGTGCCGACGCGTCCGGCGTGGCTGGTCGGGCGAGACGCAACAGAAGCTAGTTCTATCGATTTGACGATTGCCCTGTTTACTCGCAACGGACTGGAGGGCGTCCGGCTCTGCCTTGCTAGCCTGCAGGAGCAGACCTACCCGCGAATAACCGTGCTAGTGATCGACAACGCACCGACCAATGATCGGGTGCGCAAGTTCGTGGAGGCCGCTCATTGTAAGGTGCCAGTGCACTATGTTGTGGAGCCGACGCCCGGTCTTTCGTATGCGTGTAACAGGGCGGCCGTAGGATTGTGTCAAACTGAGTTGATCGCATTTATTGACGACGACGAGGTGGCGTGTCCATACTGGGCCTCGGAAGTGGTTCGCGGATTCGTGGAGGATCCGAGCGTGGACTGTGTTACTGGTGTGGTCACGCCCAGTCAGCTAAATACAGCGGCCCAGCAACTCTTTGAGCGTTACGGCGGTCACAGTAAAGGGCGAGGGTTTCGAGCAGGCACCTTCGATGGTCGGCAGATGGGAAAAAATGCGCCACTTTCCCCCCTATACATTAGACTCGCGCTAGATCGTTCTCAGTCGGGACAAGGTGCCCGCCGGAACAGCACGAACCGTCCTGGGGGGGAGAGTCCTGGCATGCGACTGTTTGGACGGCGGATATCCGTGCATGTCCAAGAAGACAGCCCGTGGCGGGTAGTGCCCATCCCGAGCGGCGCGCTGGGGGAGCTGACGGCGGCCGTCCTCGTCGCCGTCGGTGCCGCCCTGGTGGTCTGGGCATACCGCATAGCGCCGACCGCCCGGATCCAGTCTTACGATCCCATCTTCTGGGCAGGAATGCTGCTCGCCTACCTGGCGGTCGCGTGGCGGGCGGTATCCGGACGCCATGTGGTTCTCTGGCTTGGATTGCTCGGGCTCTTCACCGTGTTGCCGTGGTTCTTGATGAACGCGGGTGGCCCAAGCGGCTTCGATGAGACTGCTCACGTCGCCCTGCTGCGGAACGTCATTTCGGCGGGCCGGCTCTTCCAGTACTCGCCGTTGCTGCCGATCGGGACCTTCTACCCAGGGTTGGAGAGCGCCGCGGCCACGATCCACTGGCTGACCGGCCTTTCCCCGTGGGACTCGGCCCTGACCCTGATTGCCGTGGTGCACTGCCTGCTCCCGGTACAGGTCTACTACCTAGCGCGAGCCCTGCGGGTTCCCGGTCGGTGGGCGGCGGCGGCCGGCGTGGTTTACGCCGCCAATCCAAGTTTCGTCTACTTTGACGTGCAGTTCTCATACGAATCCGTTGCGATCCTGCTCATGCTGACGATCGTCCGCCTGTACGTGGAAGCCTTGGCGGCCGAGCGATCTGGCGGCCCCACCTGGAGACAGAGCCTATCGGCGTCACTGCTGATCGCGGTGATCTCCTTCGGCCTTGTGGTGACACACCATCTCACCAGCATGGTCGGCATCGCCCTGCTCTTGGCGGGCGCGCTCTTTCTCAAGCCGATAAGAGGGCTCGCCGACCGCAAGGGTGGCTGGCGCCGCCTGTTCATCAGGTGGATGCCTGTGTTGACGCTGGCGATGTGCTTGGGGTTGTGGATTGTCTTCGTCGCGCCAATAACGGTGGGCTACCTCTTCCCTCACGTGTCAGGCACGGTATCAGAGGTTGTCGCCTTGGCCACTCGCTCCAAGGCTAGTAGGGGTGCAGCGCGGACGCCCTTTAGCGGTTCAGGGGTTCCTAGCTATGAAGAAGCCGCTGCAATCGCCGCGCCTATCATGATTGCGGTCGCGTTCCTCTTTGCGGGAATTCGCTGGCTGCAGAAGCCCCCCCTGCGGTTGAACTTCCTGTGGTCGTTCGTGGTCACAGCGGGCTACCTGGCGAGTCTTCCAGTGACGCTGACCAGCGATGGGGCTGAATCAGCGCACCGTACCTGGGCCTTCACGTTCGTCGGGGTCGCTTTCCTGCCGGCGGCTCTCGTCATCTTGTTCGAGTTGGACAAGCGCAGGCCGTGGCTAAAGCGTACGGCCGCGACGGTAGGCGCGGCCGTACTCGCCGTCGTGTTGGTCGGGAATGTCGCAGTGGGTGCAGCGCCCGACGCTCGATTCCCTGGGCCTTACCAGTTCGGCTCTGACACCCGCAGCGTCACCCCCGAGACCCTCAGGTTTGCGGACTGGGTTCAGGCGCATCTGGGCCCCGGGGCGAACGTAGTGACAGATCGTTTCACCGCTCTGGCACTCACAGCCCACGCCGACGCCGTCACCCCGCTACCGGAGAATAGTCTGCCAATTGCGAACATCTGGTACAACCCTGGCCCGCCAACGCCGGCTCTCATTTCCGCCATGGAGCTTAGTGGAGACGACTACCTGGCCGTCGATGTCCGCGACGCGCAATACACCGCGACTGGGTCGGACCCGGCCCTGTTCTACCCGGGCGAACCGACGCGGGTGCCACTGCAGAACATCACCCGTCTGGCGCAGTGGCCGTGGCTGCGGCTCCTGTACTCCTCACAGCATTATCGCCTGTACAAGATCGATTTCCTCTCGTACTTCTTGTGGTATGCCGCCCATGCCAACGATCACTGACGTGCCGCCGGGATGGCGGACCCGGCTGCAGGTGGCGCGAGACCAGGTGGCGCGGGACCAGGTGGCGCGGGACCAGGTGGCGCGGGACCAGGTGGCGCGAGACCAGGTGGCGCGAGACCCCGGACTCCTAGTCGGCGTCGGAGCCGTCCTGCTCATGTGCGCCCCGGTCCTTCCCGGGCTCTCACGGCTGGTTGTCCTGCCGGCACTGTTGCTGGCCCCAGGCTATGCGCTCCTGCGTCTGCTAGGGCAGGCCACCGGCATGCGGTCTATCTCCGTAGCGGTGCCGGTATCGCTCGTGCTCGCCGTCTGTGCGTCGCTGGTTCTCGACGTCAGCGGCATTAGGCTCGGCCCGCTCTCGCTCGGATTGGTGCTAGGCGCGGTCACGGCCCTTTTCCTGGCCGGCTCGTATCGCCGTCAGCTGGCCGTCGGCTGGCCCGCGTCTCCGAAGCCGCCCCCGCCACGGCAGCCACCCCCGCCGAAACTGGGGCCGTGGGGGCAGCCGGACTTCAGCGACACCGAACCGATCCCGGTGATCAAGGACCCCAAGAATCTGTGGTCGGACGCAAGGCTGTACCTCACCGGGGCCGTCGCCGCGACTTTGGGACGGCACGATTGTCGCGGTTGGGGCCGAGTCCGAGGTCTCCGCCGACAGGTAAGCCCTAGTCCTCGACGCGGCAGGCGCCACCCTCATGACGACGTCGTGCTGGAGGTACCGGGCGATCACCCAGCAGCGACCAATGCCCTGCGTGCCATGTTCACTCGGGATTTTGTCTACCTTGGGGTGTCCGCCCTACAGGTGGTCCTCGCCGCGGCGATGACGCCCATCGTGACCCGGCTCGTCGGCGTATCCGAGTTCGGGCAGTTGGCGCTTGCCATCACGGTGGCGGAACTCCTAGGGCTGACGGTTAGCCTCGGACTCCCCTTCGCGGCGCAGAAGGTGTTCGTTGGGGAGGACGGCGATCGTCGGTCTCGCGGGGTACTCGCCATCTCCGCCGTCCTTGCGGTCGCCGCTTCGCTTGTCGTCGTCCTCGCTGCACCGGCGTGGGGCCCCGCCGTGGGCCTGGACCGGGTCCTGGACGCGCGCTTGGCCGCATTGTGGGGCACCTGCTTCGCGTTGACGTTGACGTCACTCGCCATGCTCCGGTCCAGAGAAAAGCTGAGGATGGCGATCCTCGTCGCTGCTCTGCAGTCGGTGGGAGCGCAAGCGGCCGGTCTGCTTCTGCTGTACTGGTGGGGGCCCACCGTTACGAGTTACCTCTGCGGCATGATCATCGGGCAAGGCGCGGCTGCTTTTGTCGGCTTGCTGGCCGTGACGCCGGACTGGTCGGCACTAGCCGGGATCCGCCGCTACGGCGGGATATTCCTTTTCGGCCTGCCCATGGTGCCGCAGCAGCTCAGTGCCTTCATTCTCGGCGTCGGCGACCGAGTAGTCATTCGCCATCTCCTCGGGTCGGCAGCCGTTGGGCGCTACTCCGTGGCTTACAACATGGGCAGTCTCGGCTTCATCATTCTTGTCTTTGTCTTTCAGGCTTGGATGCCACGCATCTACGCCGTGGCGGACCGAGTGGCACGCTCCCGGCTCCTGGCCAGCAGCCGCGACATGATGAACCTGCTGTTGATCCCTGTGGTCTGTGGCCTGGCTGCCGGGGCCCCAGTGGTGCTGAGAGTGTGGGTTCCAAAATCGTTCCGTCCAGCTGAGCTGGCGCCGATTGTTGCGATCGTAGCCATTGGCACGTTCCCTTTCGGGCAGTTCACGGCCAACCTACGAGCGCTAATGAGCGAAGGAAAGACTGGCTGGGCGGCGGTGGCAACGTTGGTCGCAGCGGCGGTGAACATAGGCCTGAACGTCGTGATGGTTCCGTTCCTCGGCATCACCGGCTCGGCTATCGCTACGGTACTCTCCTATGCCCTGTGTGCGCGGCTCACCCGGCCGCCCGTGAGTTTCGGGCTGCAGGTCCCCGGTGCCTCGGTCCTGCTCCGCACCCTCATCGGCGGTGCCGTCGCTGTCACCTTGGCGATTGGGGTACTGCCGACCTCACCCGTGTGGCTTGCTATCCGCCTGGCTATGGTTGCAGGGGCCCTACTCGCCTTCGCCTTGTTGCTGCGCCGCGCGATGGCAGGGTTTGAAATATCTGCCCGACTCGTGACACCGATTGTCGCCCACCAGAAGCGTGGGGCCATGCTGAGCTGAGTTTCGCCAGTGGCATGGGACCACCCGTCCGCCAGTTATGGGACCACCCGGGATCTGGGACAGCGGAGGGTTGCCGCTGGCCGGTTCACACTCGCTGCCAGACCGTTCAGCGGATCTGGGTGTGGGTGCCAAACTGCGTTCATGGCCTCTGGCCTGCCGTTTTCTGATTCAGCCGGGAATCTTCATGCTGCCCGCTCATACTCGTTGATCAGCCCGCCAAGCACCCTGCGCCGGAATCGAAAATCGGTCGGTTACTGGCAGGCGGAAACGCCCCGGCGGAGCGTCCGCGGAGCCGGGGTGAAAGGCAAATGTCAGACGGCGGCCTCCTGAAGAAGGACTTTCTTGCCGGACATGCGTTGTCCGAGCCCGGCAATGAGCTGGCGCTTGCGGCGCAGCGGGGCGATGCGGTCGTGCCAGTCGGGGCCGAGGTCGGCGAACCGGGCCTCGGGGTCAGACAGCAGGTGGCAGGCGGCAACGAGGATGGATCTGCCGGTCTGCGACGATGGCGCGCTGCTTGCCGCGCTTGCGGGTGAGCCGGTGATAGCGGGAACCGAGGAAGGTCTTGGTCCGGGCGACGCCGGCCGCGGCCTCGCCGAGGGTGCCGCTGATCCATGGATTGCCCTTGCCGGTGGTGCCGGGTTTAGCCCGGCCGGCGGACTGCCGGGCCCGGGGCGCGAACTTAGCCCGGGACACCAGGTGCCCGGCGGTGGGGAACCGGGCCATATCCACGCCGATCCCAGCAATGAGCTCCTGGGCGCCGATCTTGCCGACGCCGGAGATCTCATCCAGCTTGGCCACCTGGTGCGTTAGGGGCGATCACCTCATCGATCCGGCTGGTGAGCGCCTGGATCTGGGCGGTCAACGCGTCGACGCGGTTCAGGCGGAACCGGCGTCGGCGGGCAACCACCCCCGATTTTCCCGCCCGCAGGGCGTCCCCGCAGGGACACCGATGACCAATTCCGCTGGCGAACCTCGTACCCGATCCGACGACACGCACCTTGAGCTCGGACCTAGGTTCATCCGTGACGACCGCTGCCATGGAGTCGATTATTTTCCGGAGAACGCCGCGCGAACGACGGCAGCCGCCGGTTTCGGAGTGCCGTTTAGCTGGAACAAGCCAAAGCCGTACTGCGCCGGGTCATCCGCCGTCTGGCTCGGCGGGATGGCTCCCGGAGAGAAGTCGTTGAGGATCCACGGCGCCGGGGTGGGCAGTCCCAACGCCGCGGCCGCGGTGAAGATGGCCTGGTAGTAGGCAGCCTGTGCCTGCTCCTGCGCCGCTTGGTCTCCCGGCGTTCCATCCGTGCTGTAACCGGTTTCTCCAACGAACAGCGGGCGGGAAGCCGCAAGCGCCTTGATACAGCTCAGCACAGAGTAGACATCCCCTGGCGGACCGTAGTAGTGGTAGTCCCAGAAGTCCGGTGGCGAATTCTTGAGCTCCTGGGTGAACAAGGCGAAAACCTCAGGCGGCACACTCGCGGTAGACACCGTCCGCAACGTGCCGGGCAGGACGGTCGACAGGTATGGGAGCATCGTGGTCACCCAGGCCACGGCCTCGGGATTCTGCGGGTCGACTTCATTTTGCAACTCGACAACAGCGATACGCGGATCGTCTCGGTACCGTGACAGGAGCGAGGACATCCACTCCTTACTGCCGTCGATATCGGTGTACCGGGACCACAAGTCGAACAGGGTCAAGTGAACCCACAGCGAGTGCCTCGCGGCCAGCCCGATCACCTCGGACAGGTGATCCGCCATGACCGGCCGGACGGTCGGGAACCCGAAGACGGATGGCTGGATGATTATGCGCACGGTGTTCGCGCCCAAGGCGCGGATCCGCGCGAAGTCACGGTCGATCGCCGCCGGGTCGAAGCGGGACCACATGTACGTCCACCCGCCGGCGGCCGGGTAGTAGTTCACTTCTTTGAGGTCCCGTACCAGGACCGCCGGGCTTTTCGGGACCGCCGGAAGTTGCCTGGCAGGGCCGTGCGAGGCGGGCTGGGTCAGCGCGAGGGCCAGGATCAGGGAGGCCACGAGGAGTATGGCTACCGTTAGGCCGACGGTGCGCGCACGACTCATATCGGCCCCTCCCGGCACAGCCCCTGAGCATCGACGGGGGGGGGGATTCCCCCGACGCAGCCTACCTAACAGGCCGTCTGCGAGGTCGTCTGCAGTGCCTCCTCGAACAGGCCGGTCCCGTGTGCGGCGGTGAATTGTCGCCCGTGCAGCCGCCCGGCCTGACCCATCGCCCGGGCCCGGTCGCCGCTGGCGAGCAACTCAGCGAGGCGGTCCGCCAGGGCCCGTTCGTCGGCTGCGGGGACCAGCCAGCCGGTCTGCCCGCCGAGGACCTGCTCAGGTATCCCACCGACCGCGGATGCGATCACCGGGACGCCGCAGTTCTGCGCTTCGCTGACCGTCATCGGGAGTGAGTCGGGCCCCACCGACGGAACTACCACGCAGGCAGCCCGCACCATGGCAGCGATGACGCTCCGGTGCGCGACGCTGGTCCGCATCGTGACGCCAGCTGGGAGGGATTCAGGAGCTGGAGAGGTCGGGTCTGGCGTTCCGAGCATCACCAGCGGCGGGGGGGATGGGAGTCGTCGATAGGCATCGATGAGGACATCGACGCCCTTGTATCGGGATAGTTTCCCGACATAGAGGAGGTAGCCGTCTTCGGCGGGCAGGAACTCCGGCCGCTCCGCCTGCCAGCCGCTCTCGTAGAGGCCATCGGGCACGAAGGAATGCAGGGTGTGGACCGGCTGGCCAGCAACCTGGCCGATGATGGGCGACAGCCGGTTCGCCAGATAGTCGCTCACCGCGGTGAACGTGCCCACCTTCTTGAGCAGTCGGAGACTCGACAGGGACGCGGCCGCCAGGACATTGCCCTTGGCCGGGCCGTACATGGAGCTGGCACATGGCCCGCACCGCCGCCAGGACGGGCCGGGGCACGAGGTACCCGACCTATGTACCAGCGACGTTCTCGCACACACCAGACTGTAGTCGTGGGCGGTCACCATAACGGGCGTCCGCGGGAAGGTCCGGGCCAGGCAGGAGAAGACGGCCCACGTGTGGGCGTGAATGACGTCCGGCTTGACCTCCTGAACGACCTCGGCCAGCAGGCGTCGGAACAGCGGGTCGGGAGCCGGCGGGTGAAATGGCCGGGCCGCATCTTCGCCGAGCCGGGGCGCCAGCCTCTGGTAGAGCAGCGGAAACCGGTGCACGGTCACACCAGCGGACGTCTCGGTCGCCGGGGCGCCCGGAACCGCGCTCGCCACCACATGTACCTCGTGACCGCGGCTGGCGAGCCCCTCGGACAGCAGGGCGACGAAGCGCTCCACGCCGCCGATCGCAGGCGGGTACAGGTCGTTCAACTCGATCAACCGCACGACATCACCTCACGGACCGGTAGATCGCCTCGAACTGCCGAGCCGTCGCGGACCAGTCGAAGCTTTGATCCGGCAGCGTTGCTAGGCGTCCCATCTTGACCTGATGGTCGAGCGCCGCTGCTGCGGCTGCCACGTCTGGCGCCACGAGAGCCATACGGGCATCGACGCGCCCCACGCGGTTCGCCAGTTCGGCATGGGCAGGAATGTCGGAGGCTACCACCCGGCTGCCCGCCACGGCCGCCTCCAGGAGCACCAACCCGAAACACTCCATTGACGACAGGCTTATCGTTACAGTCGCTGTGCGCTGCCAGCGGCGCAACTCTTGTTGGCTGACCTGGCCCCGGAAGGAAACCCTGCTGGCTATCCCCAGTTCCCGGACAAGACGCCCGAGCGTCGACCAGTGGGGACCTGTCCCGCAGACAACCAATTGTGCGTCCCTACTACGCATGCGCGCGAATGCCCGTATGGCCGTGTCGACGCGCTTGTAGGCTTCCAGACGTCCAGCGACCAGGATGATCGGACGCTCGGCATCGAAGGGCTCGGCCGCCAGGAGGGCCTGGATATCCGCTCCGAGCGGCACGACGGACAGCCGGCGTTCCACGGACGGATAACGCCGCAGCAGCAGCTCGGACTCTGCCACGGAAACGCAGGTCACCTTGTCGGCACGGCGAAACAAGAACGTTGCCAACGGGTCGTACACGGTGTGCACGGTTGAGGCGACCCTGGTGCCACCGGCGGGAAGAAGGTGCGGGGTGAACACCAGCGGCACCTTCGGTACGGCGGCGGCCATCATCGCGGGCACCTGATGGAAGCTGTGCGCGTGGATGACGTCAAACATCCCTCTGTCTTGCCACAGCGAGCGGGCGAGCCCGGGCGCGACCGGAAACTGCCGGAAGCCACTCCAGTCGGCAAACCGGCGCACTGGGTAGTCGCGCGAAGCCGGAAACGAGGAGCCACGGGGTCGCTGTGCGTAGACCGTCACCTGATGGCCGTGCCCGTGCAGCTCGTCGGCCAGGTATCCGACAACCACTTCGACGCCACCGAGCTGGGGCGGGAACCCAGGGGAGACGAGCGAGATCCTCATTAGAATGTCCGATGGCAACGCGTCGCCGTCCGTCTCGAGCTGTTGGTGTATCCGGCTGGATGCTGAGTCCCCACTCCCCGCTCCGACAGCCGAACCGGGAATGCCCGCTTGCGGCTGGCATCGTGACCGCTGACCGATACGTAGCGGGACCTTTGGCAGGCTCATGTGAGTTCACTGTTGGTGACGTACTTAACGCCTGGGCGGGCACTGATGTAGCGGAACATGCCCTCCAGGCGTTCCCAGTCATTATGCTGATCGATTTCCCAGCTATGGCCCCAGATGTGGAATACACCGCCCGTTCCTGCAACGCGGTCGAACATTGCTCGGCCTAGGGAATCCCACTTGTAATATTGCCGGGGGTTTACTGGCTGGAATCTCGCGAAGCGGGCGATCTTCCAGAGGTCGGACCAATGGTGATAGAGGTCGGACCAATGGTCATAAGTGTGCAGGGAAGTGGGCGCCTCATACGGTTCGTCTACCGTGAACGCATAACGGTCCACCGTGCGGGCATACCGGTATCCGGCATCCTTCACAAGTTGTGTGTGAGCTGACGTATAGGCGCCACCAGGATAGCAAAAACTGCTAATCGCCTGGCCAGTTATATCCTCCAGTATTGACTTTGAGTCAGTGATCTCTTCCCTTGCCTGGCTTTGTGGGATAGTTGGCAGCCGGGGATGCGTCACCGTGTGAGATCCGATTTCGAAGTCACTGCTTATTTCTCTGATCTCCTGCTGGGTCAGTAGATCGCCTTCTGCGAACTCTCTATTTCTGGGCGAAATGTAGAAGGTCGCCTTCAACCCATACTGCTTGAGCATGCGCGCCAGCCTCAGGTCATACTTATGACCGTCGTCCCAGCTGCTTGTTACTCTCACTGCTTTCACTCCGGTATCCACTCTTTTGGCCTTTCCGGGACTGGAGCCGTCTCCCTCGCTGATACGGTTCCGTGCGTGATGGGCGCATCTGGAGAGCGTGGAGCGCTTGCCGACCGCCCCGGGCCCGGTGACCTGTCCTCCTGCAGCTGGATCAGTCCTAGGTCGGCAAGACTGATTGTGTCCCAGAGGTCCCAGTGGGCCGGACTTCTCCGGATGGCGGCGCTCACCTCGGCGGTCCAGCGCCCGAATACCGTCGCCGTGTCTCCCTCCACCGGTATGGGCGCGGAGATCTCCCACACCTGGTGGCGGTAATCGGCCGCGCGGTACAGGAAACCCATGAGCAGCGGCGCGCCGGTCAGCTGGGCAAGGGTCACGGCCCCCGGCAGCAGCCGGGCCCGGCCGCCGAGGAAGGGAACCTCGATGGCGCGGGCCCGGTCGCTGTCATTAATCAGCGGCGCGTCGATCAGGATCGTCACCACCTCATTGGCGCGGAGCGCGGCGGCGGCCAGCGCCGCGACCTGGGGCCGACCCGGCCATGGCTCGATGTTCGGCCGCTGCCGATTGCGCAGCACCGGTCTGGCGTAGACGCGGTCCCAGAACCACCGCCCGGCGGATGAGACGCCGGCCGTGGAGTCGCCGGCCGTGGAGTCGCCGGCCATGTAGTTCCAGTTCCAGCGCCCGATGTGGGTGGTGGGGAAGCCGCTGGCGTGCAGCACCGAGATGCCGCTAGTGAAGGAGCCGAAGTGGGCGGAGCACAGGATGGCTCCCTTGCCCGCCGCCAGTGCCGCCTCCAGGTGTTCCCGCCCACGGATCTCGACCAGCTGCCGCAGGGGCCGTGCCCCGCGCCGCAGCCGCTTCACATCGACCGTGCTGCAGGAGGCGAGCCGGAACCAGTCCCGGGTCACCTGCTGCGCCGCCGCCGGGCTGAGCTCGTTCCCGAGCACCAGCCGCACGTTACGTGCCAGCTCGGTGCACTTCCCGGCCTGGCACCGGAAGAGCAAATCGCCGTGCCAGCATGCGATGCGGTAGCCCAGGGCGGCCGGCAGGCGGGCCAGGACCGGCGCGGCTGCCGCCCAGTAGGCCGCGCCTTCTAGGTTGCGCAGCAGCTTCGCCGGACGCTTGTCACCCATGCGCGGCCTCCCGCTTTCCGGGCTCACGGGCGCGGACGTAGGCGCAGATAGTGTTCACGCTGGCGAAATTCTCCGGGAGCAGGTCCGCGTCGCCCATCGTGATCCCGAACCGTTTTTCCAGGAAGACCACCAGCCGGAGGAGGGTCAGCGAATCGAGGATGCCGCTCTCCATTAGTGATGTCTCATTCGCCAGCGGCAGCAGCGCCGGGTCCTGGACGAGTTCCCGGCTGATGTAGTCGTTGATGACTGTCTCCACGTAAGCACGTTCCTTCCGCGTGTCTGCTAGTGCGTGTTCCGCCGGCCGTCTCCGGCCGGCTCCAACTCGTGCTGCTCCTGGGCGAGGCCGGCCCGGTCGACCTTGCCGGTCGAGGTTCTCGGCAGCGCCTCGCGGAACTCGATGATGTCCGGCACCATGTAGCCCGGCAGCCACTGCCGGCAGTGGTCCAGCACGTTCTCGTGGGTGAGGTTGCTCGCACCGGCCGCGGTGACGACCGCCCGGAGGCGGCTGCCGAGTAGCTCATCCGGTACCGGCAGCACCACCGCCTCCCGGATGGCCGGGTGCCGGTACAGCGTGGCTTCCACCTCGCCCAGCTCCACCCGGTAGCCGCGAACCTTCACCATGCTGTCCCGGCGGCCGAGGTAGGCGTAGTCCCCCGTCGGTTCCAGGGTCACCAGGTCACCGGTCCGGTACACGAGCTCGTCGTACTCGGCCCGGAATGGATTCGGCACCAGCGCCTCGCTGGTCTTGGCCGACTGTCCCCAGTACCCGCGCATCAGCGAGGGACCCCGCACGTACAGCTCGCCCACCTCGCCGGGCCGGGAGACGCGGCGGCCTTCGCTCGTGACCGCGAACACCTCGGTGTTGGCGCAGGCCTTCCCGATTGGGGCCGGCCCGGCGTCAGCGCCGCCCGCGGGCACCTCGAAGGCCGTGCATACGTTGGTTTCGGTCGGCCCATACCAGTTGAGGTAGCGGCAGCGCGGCAGCTCGGCCATCAGCCGGGCGAGGTGCTTGGGGGGGAACACCTCCCCAGCGAAGATCACCGTCCGCAGGCGGGACAGGTCGAACTGCTGCAGGCTGCCGTAGCAGGCGAGCAGCGTGAGGACCGAGGGCACGGAGTACCAGACCGAGATCCGTTCGGCTTCCAGCCACTTCGCGATCGATACCGGGAAGGTGGCTGCTCCGTCGGGAAGCACCGCCACGCAGGCGGCGGCCTGGCAGGTGGCGAAGATGTCGAAGACCGACAGGTCGAAGTGCAGCGGAGCGGGGCTGCAGACGCGGTCCTGCTCGCTGAGCCCCGCAGCGGCTGCCGCCCACTCGACAAACGTGAGCGAGTTGCGGTGGGAGATCATCACCCCCTTCGGGGTGCCGGTCGATCCCGACGTGTACAGGATGTACGCCAGGTCGGTCTCAATCGAAAGTTCCTCCGCCAATGGCTCTGCTGATTCCTCGGCCACCGCGGTCCACGGCACAATGGCCGCGCCCTGGGCCGGGGCAACGGCCGCCTCCTCGAGCCCCGGGCCAGGAACGCTCGCCACCACCACGCCGCGCGGCCCGGGAACGCCGCCGGCCAGGGCGGCCGCCTGGGACGTCCTCGCCTCGTCCGCCACGATCACGACGGTGCCGCTGTCCCGCACGATGTGGCCGAGCCGCCCGGCGGGTGCCTTCGGGTCGAGCGGCACATAGCAGGCCCCGGCCTTCAGCGCCCCGTATACCCCGATGATCGCGGCGGCCGACTTGGGGGCGAGGATCCCCACCCGGTCGCCGGGCGTTACGCCCAGGCGCAGCAGCGCCCGGGCCACCTTGTTGCTCAGCCGGTCCAGCTCCTGGTAGGTGAGCAGGCAGCCGTCAGACGCCACCGCCGGCCGCTGCGGCTGCCGCGCCGCAGCCTCGATCAGCAGCCTCTGCAGTAGATACGCCATCACGCTTCCTTTCTGATTTCCCCGCCGGGGATACCTCGCCTGCCCGGGTGGCTCAGAGCCCGAGCATCCGGGCGAGTACCACCCGCTGGATCTCCGAGGTACCCGAGTAGATGGTGCCGGCGACCGCATCCCGGAGGTCCCGCTCGATCCCCGCGTCCCGCATGTAGCCCCAGGCCCCGTGGACCTGAATCGCGTCCTGGCTGGAGCGCACCCATGCCTCGCTGGTGAACAGCTTCGCGGCGGCCGCCTCCGCCGGGGCGGACCTGCCCTGCTGCTTCAGCCATGCCACCCGGTAGATCAGCGACCTCGCCGCCTCCAGGCGCACGTACATGTCGGCCAGCTTGCCGGACACACCCTGGAACTTCCCGATGGGCTGGCCGAACTGCTCGCGTGACCGCGCATACTCCACACACGCCTCGAGCTGCCGCCGCATCGCACCCACGAAGCTGGCGAAAAGGCAGCTCCGTTCCCACTCCATGGACGAGTTGAAGATCGCCATCCCCGCCCCTTCCGGCCCCAGCCGGCTCTCCGCGGGAACGAGGCAGTCCTGCAGCGTTATCTCGCCCATCGGCGAGGTCCGCAGGCCCATCTTCTCGAAGCTGGTGCTCACCGCGAGTCCTGGCGTCGCTGCGTCGACGAGGAAGGCGGAGAGCCCGGCTAGTCCGGGCTGGCCCGGGTCCGCGGCGTAGACCAGCAGTACGTCAGCGACCGGGGCGTTGGTGATGTACTGCTTGGTCCCCTTGAGGAGGTAGTGGTCACCGCGCCGCTCGGCGTGAGTGCGCATGTGCAGCGCGTCGGAACCGGAGCCAGGCTCGGTCATCGCGTGCGCGGCGATAAGGTCCCCCGACACCATTCCGGGCAGGTACGCCTGTTGCTGTGCCGGGGTACCGAAGAACACCAGCGGCAGCTCGACGCTCCACATCTGCGCGTTGAGCGAGAAGAGAAGCCCGTTGTCCTGGCATCCGTATCCCAGGGCCTCCATGACCAGGGTCGTCGTGAGGACGTCGGCGCCGGCCCCGCCCAACTCGGCGGGAACTGGCAGGCCCTGGACGCCGAACTTCGCGCAGCTCCGCCACGCCTCCCGCGGAAACTCCCCAGCATCCTCGCGCTTCACCAGATCCTGGTTGAGCTCCTGCCGGGCGAAGGCGGCCGCTGCTTCCGTCAGTTCGCGCTGCTCGGCGCTTAGTGAGAAGTCCACGCCGTAGCCCTCCTGTAGCGGATCCCCCGCCAGGCACGGCGCTGCATGGGGCCGAACAGGCTCGCCCTGTCACCGGCCACGCTGAGCAACCTTGGGTCGCGATAGCAGATGCGGATCGTTAGCGAGGTCCCCGCTGTCATTTCCTCATTCCTTCCAGGAGGGTGCCCCCATCCGTGCCGCAGCGCCTGCCGCGCGGATCGATTACTGAGGCGTGTAGCCAGTGAAGATGTGGCGCCTTCGCTCGGGTCCGGGTCACGAGCCGCAAAGCAGCTGGCGGACTCCGCGGACTTTTACTGCTGTTGTGCGGCTCAAGGTCCAGGTGGGTGTCCTGATCTCAGACGAGCGTGCGCGAAGCCCGGCTTAGTGGTCCTCGTGACGTCTGGGCAGACGCCGCATGCGTGCTGCGGGTGCGTAAGCCGCGTGGGCGCGCCGACTGGCTAAGTGACCGCCGGATTCCGCTAAGGCAATCACCGCATCTGGAAACCGAGTACGGTCCATCCCTCCCCGCTCCTCCCCCTCCGCCGGAGCTTGCCACTCGAACATGAGTCCTAGTCGGCGTCCTCATCAATTGCCGTTGACCCGACCTTGTGGCGACGTGTCAATGTTTAGCCGCCGCCTGTCTCCCCGCAAGGGCCCCCGGCAGCCTCGACCGCTCAGGTTTCTGAGCGCTCAGGGAGCGCCAGTTGTCCGGCACACAGACAGCGGGTTTGCCAGGATGCGCCAGGCCGTGAGTAGGCCGGAACGGCGGGATGGTCGTGTGTGATGGGGCGAGGTCACCAGATAGCCGGCACGCAGCGGCCGTTGGACCGGGCCAGCCGTGCCCGTCAGCCAGCTCCAGCCCGGTGACCTGCTCTTCTACCACACCGATCCGACCGACCCGGGTTACATCTCACACGTCGCCATCTATCTGGGCGACGGCAAGATGGTCCAGGCGCCGGAGACGGGCGAGAACGTCGAGGTGGTCCCGGCCGACACCGGCAGCGAGTTCGCCGGCGCGGTCCGGGTGGACCCGGCGGTGGCCGCCGCGGTGGTCGGAAATATTTAATTAATGTGAATTGGCTGCTATGTCCTATTAACGCGTTTAGGTCGTTTTTAGGTATTGATATAGGCCGCCGAGGCACTTTGCCGAAATGTCCTACGGGGCTGCTGAGCAGGTAAAATACGGAAATTCCTGCATAGGCGCCGATTCCGCCTCAACTCGTATTAGGCTGCGGCCGATGATGAGTGGACGGGCATTGCAATCGCGGCGACGGCATCGGGGATGGTCACTGCTGCCGTGGTGGTCCGCCCCGCCTCCCGGGTTCTGTACGGCCGCCCGGAGCTGGCGAGCGGGGCGGGCGAGTATGGGGATGCCACCGAATGTGTGCTTGATCTGTAGCGTTGCGCAACAAGACTGAGTGGGGCCATTTGCACGTTGGGCGAGTTCCTGAGGGAGGAAATCCCGGACGACGCCATCGAAAAATGCTGGGCTATGCGGAAGGGTGGCCGGGCCTACTGGCTCGATGACCATTTCCTGATCTTAGTCATGCCGAATTGCACGCCTACTGGCGAGGTGATTCGATCGCGTTAGCCTGCCATTTTTAATATAGCGAATACCCGCAAATATTTTGCCCTCACGATGTAATCCTCAGAGAACTGCTGAGCGTCTAACTATGCGGACGGCCGGAGTTCATGGCGTAGCGCCCGAAGGGCCATATCTAAGATCCATGCCTAATATAAAAATGGAGGAATCCGTGGGGGGAATCCTTGAACTGGTGCGTCATGCGGGACCGGGCTCTGGCTTGCTCTCAGGCCCAGGATCGACCTTAGTGCCAGCTCTCTCCAGCGACACCGAGACAGAAGTGGTTTCGGCGGTAGTGCCGTCGCCGCGAAATGGCGGCCGCGCGGATTCCGGGCATCAGCAGGATCTCCTGGCGTCCCTCGTCCGGCCTCCCTGCCACCTGGAAATACTGATTCCGAGCCTCAACGAGGCCGAGCGCCTGCCGCGCACGCTCGTTCGGACCATCGAATACCTCGAGGCACAGGCCTACTCGTCCTCGCTGGTCGTGGTGGACAACGGCAGCATCGACCAGACCGTCGATCTCGTCCGCCGGACGCGATCACCCCGGGTGCCCGTCACCGTGATCGGCTGTGCGCAGTCAGGCAAGGGAGCGGCGGTTCGGCGCGGAATGCGCACCTCGGGCGCTCGTTTCGTCGGCTACATGGATGCCGACCTCGCCACCCCGATCGAGACCCTGGACGTGGTGATGCCTCTGCTGGAGCAGGGCTCTCAGGCCGTGGTCGGCTCCCGGCATGTGGACGGCGCGGTTTTCGCCGAGCGTCAGCCCGTACTGCGGCTCGCGAGCGGCATGGCATTCCGGGCCATCGCGAACCGGGTCCTGCGCGGCATCGCCGACTCCCAGTGCGGCTTCAAGTTCTTTGCCGGTGACCTGGCTCGTGTGGTCTCGCGCCACCTGAGCATCGACGGGTTCGCGTTCGATGTCGAGCTGCTCTGGACGCTCATCGAGCGGGGCATCCCGGTGACGGAGATCCCCGTGGTGTGGTCGGACCGGAAAGGCTCTACTCTCCGGCTGAAGGCGGACGGGGCACGGGCCATCATGGATGTACTCCGTCTCGCCCGGCGGACGGTGCTCTAATGTCCGCACTCGATCAGTTCGCCGGCCGCCAGGTCCTATTCCTGAACTGGCGGGACCTGACCAATCCCGCGGCGGGTGGCGCCGAGGCATATGCCGAGGAGATAGCACGAAGGTTCGCCGCCGCCGGATGCCAGCTCACGCTGTTTACTTCTGCCTGGGAAGACGCACCCTCGCACGACTGGGCCAACGGCTATCTCGTCGTGCGAAGAGGCGGGCGTTTTGGCGTGTACCTGGCCGCCGCGCGGTATCTGCTTCGCCATGGAAAGCAGTACGACGCCGTGGTCGACTTTCAGAACGGGACTCCTTTTTTCGCGCCATTGTGGGCGCCCGGCACGCCGGTTATCTGCGTCGTGCACCACGTCCATCAGGCCCAGTTCGGCTTGTACTTCCGATGGCCGGTCAGCCAGGTCGGGAGGTTGCTGGAGGGCCGGGTCAGCCGGCGTGTGTACCGGGACTGCCCGTTCGTCGCGGTATCCCCGTCGACTCGCGCGGAGATGCGCCGCCAGCTGGACTTCCACGGGCCGGTGGCGGTTGTCCCGAATGGGATGGATCAGGTCGCCGGGAGGCCCGCGCCACGCTCTCCCGCCCCCGCCATCGCGGTGGTCACCCGGCTGGTCCCGCACAAACGGCTGCACCTGCTGCTGGACGCGGTCCCGGATCTGCTGCGCCACTGGCCGGAGCTGAAAGTCGATATCGCCGGCTCCGGTCCGGCGCGGGACGCTCTGCTGGCCCAGGTCCGGGAGCTCGGCCTGGAGGG
>Ga0302184_10000681_pt1 | contig 22088 bp, 23 predicted proteins | sample I_Palsa_N3_3_FD_200233 | JGI IMG/M metagenome (GOLD analysis project Ga0302184, IMG submission 200233) | Peat permafrost microbial communities from Stordalen Mire near Abisko, Sweden - I_Palsa_N3_3 | ecosystem: Environmental > Terrestrial > Soil > Palsa > Peat permafrost | place: Sweden...
AGGTCAAGAGCGGACGACGGCTGGCCGGCGTCGCTCCCCTCCCACCCTCGGCACCGACTGCCAACTACCGCGCCGTCGTCCACGCCATCGCCTGAGCGGCGTCGGGTCGACCCGGATCCGGCGGGCACCGCCCGGGTGCGGGTTCTGAGCGAGGGCCTCCGGGTCGAGAAGCTGTTCTACGACTCGACCGAGTACCAGTTCTGGGGATCGGAGACGGTGGTGGCGGGCCGGCCGCACTCCCCGTCCACCGGGCCGAGGGGCTACTTCACGGACGAGCAGCTCAGTGGATGGAGAGACAGAGCACGCACGCTCAACGCGCAGCAGGACGGCGACCAGGGTGGGTACGTGCTCGTCCCCGCCTGACGGGACCGCACTGGTCGAAGCCGGCGACAAAGCCCCAAGACGCGCCGCAGCCGGGCCCCGAAAGGCCCGGCCACGAAGCCCGACACGCCCGCAACACTAACGCCCGGGGTGCCGACAAGAGGTGCAGCGAGTTACATCATCCCGCCCATGCCGCCCATACCGCCCATACCGCCGCCGGCCATGGCAGCCGCCGCGGCAGCAGCGTCCACCTTCTCCGGCTTGTCGGCCACGAGGGCCTCGGTGGTGAGCAGCAGGCCGGCGATGGAGGCGGCGTTCTGCAGGGCAGAGCGCGTCACCTTGGCCGGGTCGATGATGCCGGCCTTGACCAGGTCCTCGATTTCGCCGGTGGCGGCGTTGAGGCCGTGATTGCCCTTGGCGGCCTCCACCGTGTTGACGAGGACGGCGCCCTCGAGGCCGGCGTTGAACGAGATCCACTTGAGCGGGGCCTCGAGCGACTGCGCCACAATGCGGGCACCGGTGGCCTCGTCGCCCTCGAGCGTGTCGGCCAGTTCGAGCACCGACTTGCGGGCCCGGATGAGTGCGGTGCCACCGCCGGCCACGATGCCCTCCTCCACCGCAGCGCGGGTGGCGGACAGCGCGTCCTCAATGCGGTGCTTCTTCTCCTTGAGCTCCACCTCGGTGGCGGCCCCGACCTTGACGACGGCCACGCCGCCGGCCAGCTTGGCCAGGCGCTCCTGGAGCTTCTCGCGGTCCCAGTCCGAGTCCGTGTCGTCGATCGCCCGCTTGATCTGGGCGACGCGGCCCTTCACGTCCTCGGACGAGCCGGCACCCTCCACGATGGTGGTGTCGTCCTTCGTCACGATGACGCGCCGGGCGCTGCCCAGCAGGTCGATGGTGGCGTTCTCGAGCTTGAGGCCGATCTCCTCGCTGATGACCTGGGCGCCGGTGAGGACGGCCATGTCCTGCAGCATCTCCTTGCGGCGCTCGCCGAAGCCGGGGGCCTTGACGGCGACCGAGGTGAAGGTGCCGCGGATCTTGTTGACGACCAGCGTGGCCAGGGCCTCGCCGTCGACGTCCTCGGCGATGATCAGCAGCGGCTTGCCGGTCTGCATGACCTTCTCGAGCACGGGCACGAGGTCGTGCACGGCGCTGACCTTGGAGTTGTAGAAGAGGATGACCGGCTCGTCGAGCACGGCCTCCTGGCGCTCGGGGTCGGTCACGAAGTACGGCGACAGGAAGCCTTTGTCGAACTGCATGCCCTCGGTGAGCTCGAGCTCGATGCCGAAGGTGTTGGACTCCTCCACCGTCACGGTGCCGTCCTTGCCGACCTTGTCGATGGCGTCGGCCAGCACGTCCCCGATGGCGCTGTCGGCCGCCGAGATGGAGGCCACCTGGGCGATCTCCGTCTTGCCGCCGACTTCCTTGGCCTGCTTGGCGATGTTCTCGACCGCGACCTTGACGCCCTTCTCAATACCTTTTTTGAGCCCGGTCGGGCTGGCACCGGCGGCCACGTTGCGCAGCCCCTCGGTGATCAGGGCCTGGGCCAGCACGGTGGCCGTGGTGGTGCCGTCGCCGGCGACGTCGTTGGTCTTGGTGGCGACCTCTTTGACCAGCTGGGCGCCCATGTTCTCGAACGGGTCGTCCAGCTCGACCTCACGGGCGATGGACACACCGTCGTTTGTGATGGTCGGTGCGCCGAACTTCTTCTCGATCACCACGTTGCGGCCTTTGGGCCCCAGGGTGACCTTCACGGTGTCGGCCAGCTTGTTGACGCCGGCCTCGAGCCCGCGGCGGGCGGACTCGTCGAACTTCAGGATCTTGGGCATGACTGTGTCGAACTCCTCTCGAGTTCTCGAATCTCAGGTTGAACAGAAGGGTGGCCGCCGCGCCGGCCCGGATTGCACCGGGGCGGCGGGCCGACCGAAAAACGTGCGACCGATCAGGCGATCTTGGCCAAAATGTCGCGGGCAGACAGGATGAGGACGTCCTCGCCATCGAGGATGTACTCGGTGCCGCCGTACTTGGAGTAGACGACGGTGTCGCCGACCTTGACGTCGAGCGGGATCAGCTCGCCGGTGTCCTCAGAGCGTCGGCCCGGGCCCACGGCCAGGACTTCACCCTGCTGGGGCTTCTCCTTGGCGGTGTCGGGAATGACCAGGCCAGAGGCGGTGGTCTCCTCGGACTCGCCGGGGCGGACGACGATCCGGTCATCGAGGGGTTGCAGACTCATTTGAAACGGGCCTCCTTGGCACTCGTTAGCACTCTCGTGTTGCGAGTGCCAGAGTAGCGGGCTTTCCGGGGCACTGGCAAGGGGGCATCTGAACGTGGGCGGCCCGATCCCGCCCGTTGGTGCCGGAGGAGCAGCTTCTGGCGACGGGAAAGGCCCGGACCTGAGACCGCTCCACGGTTCGTCGCGGCGGCCGCGTCGCGTCGTCAAGGCGTCAAGGCGTCAAGGCAGGTGTCGCTCGCGCCGATGGGACCATGATCGGGCGCGGATGAGGCGGACGAGAGGGACGGCAACGGTGCGACAGTTCACGATTCGGGCCTCTACCGCTGGCGCTGGCGGACGGCGCGCCGCAATGGGACTCGTGGCGGCCGGCCTCCTCGCACTCGGGCTGGGCGGGTCGTTGGCGACAGCGGCGGGCGCGAGCTCGAGTGGCTCTGCCTCCCTGACGCAGGCCCGCAAAGACCTGCTGACCCTGTCGGACATGCCGTCGGGGTGGAAGTCGACCAAGAACACGAACACCAACGACAACACTGCGGGCGCGGCGCAACTGGCCCACTGCGTCGGGGTGTCCACCTCACTCATTGCGGAGAATCCGCCGTCGGTCAACAGCCCGCAGTTCCAGAACACCCAAGGCACGTTGACCGTGGCGGACAACGTCACGGTCTTTCCGTCGGCCAAGAACGCAGCGGCCGAGCACGCCGTCGCCGTCAACCCGAAGCTCGCCCCCTGTATGACGTCTCTGGCCTCGGGGCCGCTCAAAGCGAAGCTCTTCGGCAAGACGCCGAAAAGCACGTCGTTGGGCACGCCGCTCGTGTCCCCGATCGCATCGACTGCCTTCGGACCCGGGATCGTCGGCTACTCCTTGAGCATCCCGATCACCACCCGCGGCGTGACGCTCAACGTCACCGTGACCCAGCTCATTGCCGTGAAGGGGCGCCTGGGACATCAGGTCTCGTTCACCTCCGTGGGCGCACCGTTCTCCCTCGCGCTCGAGAAGCAGATCATGGCGGTGGCGTCCCGGCAGCTCTGAGCCCGGGCGGGCGAACCCGCGGTGGCTCGTGTCGATACGCTCCCGGGCGACCACCACGAGTCGAAGGGGATGCCCCATGGCGCCAGACAGCCCGAAGAGTGACCCCGACCGCTGGTGGCACGGCGGCGTCTTCTACCAGATCTACCCCCGCTCCTACGCCGACTCCAACGGCGACGGCGTCGGCGACCTGCCCGGCATTTTGTCCAAGCTCGACCACTTGGCGCGGCTCGGGATCACCGCCGTCTGGCTGTCTCCGGTAACCCGCTCGCCCAATGGCGACTGGGGCTACGACGTGTCCGACTATCGCGACATCGACCCCTCCTTCGGGACCCTCGACGACCTCGACACGCTGGTACGCGAGGCCGGCGAGCGCGGCATCCGCATCCTGATGGACCTGGTGCCCAACCACACCAGCGACCAGCACGCCTGGTTCGTCGACGCCCTGGGCGGGCGTGATTCGACTTACCGGGACTACTACGTCTGGGCCGATCCCAAGTCCGGCGGTGGCCTGCCGAACAACTGGGCCAGCGTCTTCGGCGGGCCGGCGTGGCAGTTAGACGACGCCAGCGGTCAGTACTTCCTGCACAACTTCGAGGCGGCCCAGCCGGACCTGGACTGGTGGAACGAAAAGGTGCGGCGAGAGTTCGACGACATCGTGCGCTTCTGGTGGGACCGCGGCGTCGCGGGGTTCCGGATCGACGTCTGCAACATGATGATCAAGGACAAGGAGCTACGCGACAACCCGCCGGCGACTGCGGACGATCCGCTCGACCAACAGTTCATGGGCTTGCAAGCCGTGTACAACACCGACCGCCCCGAGGCCCATGACATCTTGAAGCGCTGGCGTGCGATCGCGGACACCTACGAGCCGGCGCGCCTGCTCATCGGCGAGACCAACGTGGAGAAGCTGCCCGTCCTCGCGCAGTTCTACGGCGACGGCCACGACGAGCTGCACGGCGGGTTCAACTTCGTCTTCATTAATGCGCCGTTGGAAGCCGACGCGCTGTGCGCGGTCGTCGAGGAGACCGAGGCCCTTCTGCCCCAGGGCGCCTGGCCCATCTGGACGGGGTCGAACCACGACGTGTCGCGCCTCGCTACCCGCTGGGCCGCGGGCGACCATGCCAAGGTCAAGCTGGCCCTCGTGTTGTTGCTGACCCTGCGCGGCACGCCCTTCCTCTACCAGGGCGACGAGATCGGACTGGTCGACGGGATGCTGCAACGCGAGGACGTGCTCGACGCGGTGGGTGCGCGCTTCTGGCCCGCCTACAAGGGCCGCGACGCTGAGCGCACGCCGATGCCCTGGAACGCCGAGCCCGGCGGGGGCTTCACTTCGCCGGGCGTCCGCCCGTGGCTTCCGATGGCCGACCCGGCCCAGTGCAACGTGGCCGACCAGGAGGGTGACCACGACTCGGTGCTCGAGTTGTGCCGGCGGACCGTCGCGGCCCGCCACGCCAGCGAGGACCTGGCCGTGGGGTCGTACCGCACGCTCCCCTCGCCCAAGGGCACATGGGCCTACGCCCGCGGCGACGGCACGACCGTCCTGCTCAACATGCACGGTGACCCTGCGACCTTCGAGGGCGTCACCGGCACGGTGACCGTAAGCACCCGACACGGGCTCGAGGGACAGCGCGTCGAGGGTGAACTGGTGCTGGCACCCTGGGACGCCGCTGTCGTGACGCGGTGACGCGGTGATGCGGCGGCGACGGACGCGGTGTCTGTGGACGCGGTGTCTCTGACCCGGCGGTTCGTTCTCTGCACCACGCCGGCGCAGGGTCACACCGCGCCGCTGCTGGCGCTGGCGGGGCGCCTCATCGGCGAAGGCCACGACGTCGTGTTCTTCACGACCGAGCACTACCGCGACCGGGTCGAGGCGACGGGCGCCCGCTTCGTACCCTTCGCGGCGGCGTACGACGCGCACGACCTGATGGTGGCCAACCCCGAGCGCGAGTCGTCGTCCAAGCGCGGCGTGCGGGGCGTGAAGGACGACCTGCGCCGGATCTTCATCGGCCCGATCCCGGGGCAACACCGCGACCTGCGCGCCATCCTCGAGGGTTTCCCCGCCGACTGCATCGTGGTCGACTCCATGTTCTTCGGTGCGCTGCCGCTCGCGCTGGGGCCCCGCCCAGCGCGCCCTGCGTTGGCCTGCATCGGGGCCATGCCCTACGCGTCGAACAGCCGCGACACGGCGCCGTTCGGCGTGGCCTTCCAGCCCGGGACGGGGCCGCTGCGTCAAGCGCGCAACGCCGCCATGAACTGGGCCACCAAGCACCTCGTGCTCTCCGACATCCAGCGCTTCGCCCGGCATCGGCTGGCGGAGGCCGGATCGGGCGTGTCCGCCGGCTTTCCCGGCTACTTCATCGACCTCCAGCCCAAGGTGACCGACGCGTTCATGCAAGAGACGGTGGCCGGCTTCGAATACCCTCGCTCCGACCTGGCCCCCACGGTGCGCTTCGTGGGGCCGATCCTGTCCCCGCCGGCGCAGTCCTTCGACGAACCGCCCTGGTGGCCCGAGCTCGACGGCGGCCGCCCCGTCGTCCACGTCACGCAGGGCACGCTGGACAACGCGGACCTCGGCCGGCTCGTCCTGGTGACCACCCGAGCTCTGGCGGCTGACGACATGCTCGTCGTCGCCACCACGGGCGGGCCCGACCCCGAACCGCTGCGACGAGGGCTGCCGCTCAACGTGCGCCTGGAACGCTTCGTACCGCACGACCTCCTGCTCCCCCACGTGGATGTCATGGTCACCAACGGGGGCTACGGCGGCGTGCAGCAGGCGCTGGCCAACGGCGTCCCATTGGTGGTCGCCGGCGACAGCGAGGACAAGCCCGAGGTGGCGGCCCGCGTGCAGTGGTCGGGCACCGGCATCAATCTGCACACCGGGCGGCCCTCGCCCGCCATGGTGCGGCGCGCCGTCCGGCGGGTGCTCGACCACAGCTCGTACCGTCAGCGGGCACAGGCGCTGCAGGCCGAGATCGCAGCCAGCGACCCGCTCGGCACCATCAGCGACACGCTGGCCGAGCTGTGCGGCGCCAACGACGCCGTGCAGCGTACCGAAACCAAAACCATCTGACCCGAGGCGTCTCTTCGCTGGGCGCCGACTTTCTGCAACAGCGGTCGCGGCGCCGGTCGCCGGCCTCGCCGCGGGGGAAGTCCTGGTCGGAGCAGGGCCGGTTACAGTCGGCGGGATGCAGGCCGAGTCCAGGTCCGGCCGTTCACGCTGGCAGCGGGTGAACAAGACGGAGTCTGCCTCGCTGCCCGACTCGTTTCCCGACTCGGGCCTCATTGAGGATCTGCCCGCTCGCGAGCTGCACCGGGGTCTGTTCCACCTCCTCTTCGGCCGGGAGCCCGCGCCCGACGACCCGTTCGTGGCCGAGCTCGAGAACGGCACCAAGAGCCCGCGCCAGCTCATGGAGTGGCTGATCCATTCGGCTGAGTGGAGTCACTCCGCCCCCATGACCGAGTTCGGGCCTTCCCTGCACTACGGCCGCGGCGTCTTCATCCGCAGCCTGCCCCGGGCGCGCCGCATCCTCGACATCGGAGGCGTGGCGCTCGGTGTGCCCTACGGCGCGCTCGTCCTCATGGGCTACCCGTACAAGTTCCAGGAGATCGTCATCGTCGATCTGCCGAGCGAGGACCGCCACGAGCTCTACCAGGACGGCCAGACCCAGACCACGGTCGAGGTCGCCGGCGGGAAGGTCTCCTACCGCTACCACTCCATGACCGACCTCAGCAGCTATCCGTCGGCCTCCTTCGACATGGTCTACAGCGGGGAGAGCATCGAGCACATCACACGCGCCGAGGCCGAACTGGTGCTGGCCGAAGCGCGGCGCGTGCTCCGGCCGGGCGGGGTGCTGGCGCTCGACACTCCCAACGCCAACCTGACCCGGTTGCAGCAGGACGCCTTCATCGACCCCGACCACAAGTACGAGTACCGGCACAAGGAAATGGCGGCCATGCTGCGCGGCAACGGGTTCGTCATCGAACGCGCCATGGGGATCAATTACGGCGGCGATTCCGTCGCCCGGCGCGTCTTCGATCCCACCGAACTCGCCACCAAGCGCGGCATCTTCGACGACATCGAGAACTGCTACCTGCTGGCCTACGTCTGTCGCAAGCCGCGGCATCCCACGGCGACGACGTCGCTCGAGCGGGCCTGGTGGCGCGTCGCCGGCGCGCAGGCGACGCCGCGGCGTGTCCTGGGACGAGCACGCCGTATGTTGGCGCGCTGACGCGTCAGCCCGGCGCGACGCGCAGAGGCCTCACCGGTTCACCGGCGACATGTCGGCGTAGCGATCGCCCTTGGCCGGGGCGACGGCGTCGAGGACGGCGAGGTCCTCCTCGGTGAGCTCAACGTCGAGAGCGGCGACGTTCTCCTCCAAGTAGGTGCGGCGCTTCGTGCCGGGGATGGGCGCCACGTCGCGGCCCGCCGCGTGCACGAAGGCGAGTGCGATCTGCCCCGGTGTGCAACCTTTGGCCGAGGCGAGCTGGTCGACGACCTCCACGATGGCGACGTTGTCGGCCAGGTTGTCGCCCTGGAACCGGGGCTGGTAGCGGCGGAAGTCGCTCTCGTCCAGATCATCGAGGGAGCGCAAGGCACCGGTGAGGAAGCCGCGTCCGAGTGGGCTGTAGGGGACGAAGCCGATGCCGAGCTCGCGCAGCGTGGGCAGGATCTCCTGTTCAGGGTCACGCGACCACACCGAGTACTCGGTCTGCAGGGCCGAGATCGGGTGCACCGCGTGCGCCCGCCGGATCGTGGCCGGCGCCGCCTCCGACAGGCCCAGAAAGCGCACCTTGCCCTCGGTCACGAGCTCGGCCATCGCCCCGATCGTCTCCTCAATCGGGGTGTCGGGATCGACGCGGTGTTGATAGTAGAGGTCGATGTGGTCGACGCCGAGCCGCTGCAGCGAGCCATCGCAGGCCTGGTGGACGTACTCGGGGCGGCCGTTGATGCCCCGCTTGGTCGGGTCGTCGGGATCGCGCACGATGCCGAACTTGGTGGCGATGACGGCCTCGTCACGACGCCCGGCCAAGGCCTTGCCGAGGAGCACCTCGTTGGTGTGCGGCCCGTACATGTCGGACGTGTCGAAGAAGTCGACCCCGAGCTCGAGCGCCCGGTGGATGGTGGCAGTCGACTCCTCGTCGTTGCCCGGTCCGTAGAAGTCGGACATCCCCATGCACCCCAGCCCCTGGCGCGAGACCAGGAGTCCCTGTGTTCCGAGCGCGATCGTTTCGATGGCCATCTGGGCTCCTCTCGTGGTGTCCACCCGCTTTCCCGACCCGGGCGGACATCGGGTTCCGGACGGGTCCCACCCTACGGGGGGCGCCGGCGGTTTCGAGACGCCTACGAGGTGCGGGCGTGCTCGATCCGCTGGCCGGTGGCGGCCAGCTCCTCGAGGCGCAACGCGTATTCGTCCGAGTCGATGTCGTAAGCCCACATGACGAGGGCGTCCTGCCCGGTGACCGGGTAGTAGTTCCTGCGCACGGCGACCGGGGCGAACCCGAAGCGCCGGTACAGGGCCTGCGCCGGCTCGTTGTTGGCCGCCACCTCGAGCGAGATGTGCTTGATCCCGCCGGCGCGCAGCGTGTGGATGCCGTCGACGATCATGGTGATGGCCACGCCCCTGCGCTGGTAGGTCGGCGCCGTGGCGATGGTGGTCATGTGCGCCTCTTCGTCGAGCATCATGAAGCCGATATAGCCCGCCATCTCGTCGCCGTCCCATACGGCGCGGTACAGCCGGCCCTTGCGCAGCGCCAACTCGGAGTTGAACACCGCGACAGACCACGGCTCGGGGAAGACTCTGGCCTCAATGCGGAGCACGTGCCTCAAGTCCCTCCGCTTGAGCTTTTCGATGCGCAGCATCACGTCGCCTTCCGCCTCAGGCCCGTACGGCCCGGTCGTAGTTGCTCACGGCGTCCGCCTCCCGCATATACAGAGGAACGACCGCAGCGGGGGCGTCTGGCGGTTCTCCTGCTGCCAGCCGGGCCCGGATGAGATTGAGCTGTGCGGCCGGAGTTGGGAAGGCCAGGCCGGGTGCTTCGGGGTCGGTCCCGGGAACAGCGCGCAGGGCATCGGCGTAGCGCAGGGCGCCGTCACCCACGGCGTGCACCGTCTCGCCGGCGAACCCGTCCAGTGCAACGACAAGGTTCTCCGGCGTGAACAGCCCGGTCGGGAGGCGCACTCTCGGGACTGCGCCGGCCACGTCGATCTCGTGGACGGTGGCGAAGACCTCGCCCCTCCGGGCGTCGACGCAGGCCAGGACCAGCCCCCGGAGCCCAGCCGCGCCGGCACCCGCGGTAAGGATGTCCAGGCTGGTCGCCCCGACGACCCCGATGCCGAGCGCCTGGGCCAGTCCCTTGGCGGCGGCGACGCCCACCCGGAGACCGGTAAAGAGCCCGGGGCCGATGTCGACCCCGACCACGCCCAGGTCGCCCGGGACGAGGTCGAGCTGCGCCAGCAGGTGCTCCAACGCGGGCGTCAACGTCTCGACATGGCGCCGCCGGCCGGTGAGCGTCAGCTCGGCCTGCACGCCGGCCGCCGTCCGGACGGCGACCCCGACCGTCTCCGTGGCGGTCTCGATCGCCACGATGGCGCGGGGAGCGTCGTTTCCGGCCGCGCTCACGTCGGTCCCTCGGCGTCCTCGAGCAGTGCGTCGAACATGTCCGATCGATCCGCCCAGCGGCCCCGGCCGGTGAGGGTCAGCACGCGCCGCGCCGGCGCACCAATGGGGTCGGGCGCCACCAGGGTGATCTCGAGCGCGCTGTCGCCCAGAGCGGGCGCGGCCAGCTCGCCCCATTCGACGACCGCTACCGCGTCTTCCTCCACTAACTCGGCCAGGGCCAGGTCGGCGACTTCGTCCAACGAGCCGGTGCGGTAGACGTCGGCGTGGATGAGCGCCCCGACCGGGCTGTCCTCCCCGCAGCGGTACTGGCGCACCAGCGCGAAGGTCGGACTGGTCACCGGTCCCGGCACGCCCAGCGAGGCGGCGAAACCCTGGGCGAAGACCGTCTTGCCGGCCCCGAGGTCCCCCACCAGCAGCACGACATCGCCCGGCCGGCACCGCGCCGCCACCCGCCCAGCCAGCTCCCGGGTGGCGCCGGGCGAATCGCTCGTCCACGTGACCGGCCAGCTCATCGGGGTTCCTTCGTCATCAGTCGCTTCGCCCGGATCAGGTCGGCCCGCATCTCCGCCATGGCCTCGCCCCCCGCCCGCAGCACGTAAGCCGGGTGGTAGGTCGGGACCAGGTTGGCCCGGCCCCGCTCGAACACCTGCCCGCGCAGCTCGCGGATGCCGTTGGTCGTGTCGAGGAGGAGCTTGGTGGCGAAGTTCCCCAACGTCACGATGACGCGGGGGTCGATCAACTCGATCTGCTCGGCGAGATACGGGCGGCAGGCCTCGATCTCCTTGGGCGCCGGGTCCCGGTTCTGCGGCGGCCGGCATTTGACGACGTTGGCGATGTAGCACTCCGCCCGGGTCAGGCCGATCTCTTCCCACATGAGCCGGTCGAGCAGCTTGCCCGAACGGCCCACGAAGGGCTCGCCCGCCAGGTCCTCCTCGCGGCCCGGGCCTTCGCCGACGAAGAGCAGGTCGGCCGTGGGGGAGCCGACGCCGAAGACGACCTGGGTGCGTCGCTTGGCCAAGGGGCACAGCGTGCAGGTCGACGCGGTGAGACGCAGCCGCTCCAGCGCGTCGGTGCCGGCCTCAGACACCGGGCACATCGGGGCGGTTTATGACGATGCGCGGCATGCGCGGTCCGACGCCGCACACCACCTCGTAGCTGATCGTCCCCACCATTGCGGCCCAGTCGTCCGCGGTGATGACCTCGTCGCCCTGCCGCCCGAGCAACACCACCTCGTCGCCCGTCCGGACCGAGTCGTCGTCGCCGCAGTCGATCACGATCTGGTCCATGGTCACCGCGCCGGCCAAGGGACGGCGCACGCCCGCGATCAGGACCTCGAAGCCACCCTCGAAGAGGGACCGGGGCACGCCATCGGCGTAGCCGATCGGAACGGTCGCCACCAGCGAGCGGCCGGGCAGACGGCGGAGCCGACCGTAGGAGGGGCGCTCCCCCGCGTCAAGGGTGCGCAGCGCCACCACCCGCGCCTTGAGCGCCATCGCCGGGTGCAGCCGCTCGCCGTCCGCCTGCTCGGCAAAGGCGTCCGCGACGGCCCGGCTGGGCAGGTAGCCGTAGAGGCCGAGCCCGCAGCGCACCATGTCGTAGCGCGAGCGAGGGAAGGCGATGGCGCCGGCCGTGTTGGCGGCGTGCAGGAGGGGGGGCCGGATGCCGGCTGCGGAGAGGTCGGCCACCAGGTGGTCGAAGAGGTCGAGCTGGCCCTCGGTGTAGGCGCGGTCCTCCGCCTCGTTGCCGTCAGCCACGGGCAGGTGTGTCCAGATGCTCTCGAGCTGCAGCAGCGGATCTGCCACCACTGCGGCCGCGATGGCGTGGAGGTCCTCGGGGGCCACGCCCACGCGGTGCATGCCGGTGTCGACTTTGACGTGCACGGCGACGGGGCGGCCAGCGGACGCGGCCGCGGTGCTGAAGGCGGCGATCCCCTCGACCGAGTACAACGTCGGCGTCAGCCCGTAGGCCAGCGCGGTGGCGGCCGCGGCGGGGTCGCACTCGCTCAGCAGGAGCACGGGCGCGGTAATGCCGTGCTCGCGCAGTTCGACCCCCTCGTCGACCAGTGCCACGGCGAGGCGCCCGGCACCGCCGGCCAGGGCAGCCCGGGCCACCGCCGGGCCTCCGTGCCCATAGCCGTGGGCCTTGACGACCGCGCACAGCTCGGCCGGGCCGACGAGGCGGGTCAGTACCGCCGCGTTGTGCGCCACGGCGGCCAGGTCGATCTCGGCCCAGGCCGGACGCGAGCGGCCCTGGGCCATGGTGGCGGCCGCGTCCTCGTCCGTCGGGACCGGGACCACCAGCCGCACCGGCGCGGCCTCAGCCATGGTCTCCCCCAGACTCCGACTCCGACTCCGGGCCTAACTCCGAGAGCACGTCCGCCACGAGCTCGGGGAGGTCACCCGAGACGAGACCCTCCACCGGGCCGAGCGTGGCCGCTCGCCCGTGCACGTGGGCGGCCAGCGCCGCCGCCTCCAATGCCGGGAGCCCGCGGGCCAGGAAGGCGCCGATGATGCCGGAGAGCACGTCGCCGCTGCCGGCCGTGGCCAGCGTCGGTCCCCCGGCTCCCGCCAGCAGCACGTCTGGAGCCGCGTCGTCGGGGGAGGCCACCGCGGTCAGTGGTCCCTTCAACAGGACGACGGCACCCGTGGCCCGGGCCAGCGCGCGCGCCGCCGCCAGGCGGTCGGCACCGGGTGCGGCACCGTTGATGCGCGCGTACTCGCCGTCATGGGGCGTGAGGATGCTCTGGGCGCTCCGCTTCTGCAGCAGCTCCCGCGCCGCCGCGACATCGCCCAGCGCGCTGAGCGCGTCGGCGTCGATCACCATCGGCACCGTGACCGCGGCGATGACCGCCCTGATCTCCTCGGCGGCGGCGGCGGCCGTGCTGAGCCCCGGGCCGATCACGACCGCCTTGCACTTGGCCGTGGCCTCCAAGAACGCGCCGGCCCACCCGTCGGTGGGCAACTGCATGCGCACGGCCTCGGTCGGCCACGCCGCGCTCGGGTTCCCGGGCGAGCCGAGCCGGATCATGCCGGCGCCGGCCGCCATGGCGCCCCGGGTGGACAAAATGGCGGCACCCTCCATGCCCGGCGAGCCCGCCGCCACCCCGACCGCCGTCGTCCACTTGTTGCCCTGACGCGGCCGGGCGGGCACGCTTGCCACGTCGGCATCCTCGACCAGCAACGCCTGCGGCGTCGGGAACTCGATCCCGATGTCGACCACGTCCACCGCGCCACTGCAGACGGCTCCGTCACCTTCGAGGAGCCCGGGCTTGAGCGCGGCGAACGTCACCGTACGGTCGGCCCGGACGGCGTCTCCGGGCGCCTCCCCGCTGTCGGCGTCGACGCCCGAAGGGATGTCGATGGCCAGCACACGCGCCCCCGCCGGCACTGCGGGCGCGTCGTAGGAGCCGCGGAACCCCGTGCCATAGGCGCCGTCGATGACGAGGTCGCACCGAGGGAGGGCCTCCCCACCCCCGAGATCGGCGGCCTCCAGCACGCTGACACGGGCCCCCCGGCGCGCCAGGAACGATGCGGCGACCCGGCCGTCGGCACCGTTGCTCCCCTTGCCCGCCACCACGACGACCCGCCGGCCGTAGACGCCCCCGAGGAGCCGGAGTGCGGCGTGCCCCACCGCCGTGCCGGCCCGCCCCACCAATGTCTCGTGCGAGACGGTGCTGAGCGCCGCGGCGTCGGCCGCCCTCATTTCGTCGCGCGTCAGGACGGCGCGCACGGGCCCTGCTCCGCGACGACGAAGGCGATAGCCACCCCGTCGGTATGGGTGAGCGACAGGTGGAATGTCCCCGCGCCCTGGGCGCCCGCCAGCTCGGCGGCCGTGCCGTGCAGCCGCAGGTAGGGCGCGTTGCGTGTGGCGCCCTTCCCTTGCGTCCGGCACACCTCCACGTCGGTCAGCGCGAAGCCGCCGATGCCCGTGCCGAGCGCCTTCATGACGGCTTCCTTGGCGGCGAAGCGTGCCGCCAGGCTCTGCGCAACGTCGGCCGACCCGTTGGCGTCAGCCTGCTCGGACGCAGTGAAGCACCGCTGTGCGAAGCGAGGTCGGCGGTCGAGCACCTGGCGGAACCGCGCCACGTCGACCGCATCGACGCCCACGCCGACGATGGCACCGGCCGCGCCGGCGATCACTCGACGGTCACCGTCTTGGCCAGGTTCCGGGGACGGTCGGGATCGTGTCCGTGCAAGCGGGCCAGCCGGTAGGCCAGTTGCTGCAGCGGCACCACACCGACCACCGGAGAGAGCAGCGGCGAGGTCGGCGGGACCCACAGCACATGATCCGCCGCGGCCGCCGTCTCCTCGTCGCCGTCCTCGGCCAGCAGGACGACCGTGGCGCCGCGACTGCGCACCTCCGCGATATTGGACAACATCTTTTCCCACAGCGGGTTGCGGGTCGCGATCCCGACAACGACGGTCCCCGGTTCGATCAGCGCGATCGGGCCGTGCTTGAGCTCGCCCGCCGGGTAGCCCTCGGCGCGCAGGTAGGCCAGCTCCTTGAGCTTGAGCGCGCCCTCCAGGGCGACCGGGAACCCGACATGGCGGCCGAGGAAGAAGAAGTCGCGGGCGTCGATCAGCTTGGCGGCCACGTCGTCGACGTCACCCGCCCGCTCCAGCCCCGTCGAGACGAGCGCGGGCAGGCCCTCCATGGCGTTGAGGGTCGCGTTGATCTCCGATGTCGGCAGCGTGCCGAGGATCTGGGCCAGGTAGAGCCCGAGCACCTCGAGTGCCACGATCTGGGCCAGGTGGCACTTGGTCGAGGCCACGCCGATTTCGGGGCCGGCCCGCGTGTAGAGGACACCGTCGGCCGCCCGCGCCATGGAGGAGTCGACCACGTTGGAGACGACGAGCACCTTGGCCCCGAGGCGCTTCGCCTCCCGCATGGCCTCGGAGGTGTCGAGTGTCTCTCCGGACTGTGACACCCCGACACACAGCGTCCGCTCGTTGAGGACGGGGTCGCGATAGCGAAACTCGCTGGCGATGTCGACCTCGGTCGGCAGCTTGACCCAGTGCTCAATGGCGTACTTGGCCACGAGGGCGGCGTGGTAGCTGGAACCGCAGGCGACGATGAACACCTTGTCGATGGTGCGGAGCTCGTCAGCGCTCAGCCGCATTTCGTCGAGGATCAGCTCGCCGCTGGGGCCGCGGCGGTCCAGCAGCGTGTCCGCCACTGCCTCGGGCTGCTCGTCGATCTCCTTGGACATGTAGTCCTCGAAGCCGCCCTTCTGGGCCGACTCGAGGTCCCACGTGATGGTCAGCTGCTCGGGCTCGACCGGGCTGCCGTCGGGCGCGCTGACGTGCAGCGCCCCCGGTGTCAGGACAGCCAGCTCGTCGTCGGCCAGCGCGAAGACCTGGCGGGTGTGCCCGATGAGCGCCGGGATGTCCGAAGCGAGGAAGGCCACGCCCTCCTGCAGCCCGAGGACGAGCGGGGTATTGCGGCGTGCCGCCACGATGGTGTCGGGCTCGTCAGCCGAGACCACGGCGATGGAGAACGAGCCCCGGAGCCGGGGCAACACGGTGCGGGTGGCGTCGACCAGTGTCGCCCCCCCAGCTATCTCCTGCTCGATCAGGTGGGCCAGCACTTCGGTGTCGGTCGCCGAGACCAACGTGTGCCCAGTGGCCTCGAGCTCAGCCCGTAGCTCGGCATGGTTCTCGATGATCCCGTTGTGGATCAGGGCCAGCCGGCCGGTGCAGTCGATGTGGGGGTGGGCGTTCTCGGCTGTCGGGCCACCGTGGGTGGCCCAGCGGGTGTGGCCGATGGCGGCGGCGTGGCCCGTGGGCGCGTCGACCGTCAGCTCGGCCAGCTTGGCCACGGAGTTGGTGCCGCCGGCGGCCCGGGCCCGCCAGACGACGTCGGCGCCGTCGGCCCCCTCGACCACCATGGCGACCCCGGCCGAGTCGTAGCCCCGGTACTCCAGCTGGTGCAGGCCGCCGAGGAGCAGCGGAATCGCGTCGGACTTACCCGTGACGCCGATGATGCCGCACATAGTGACCCCAGGCTACCTGGGCGCCTGTGGCTCGATCTGCCCCAGGACGGCCTCGACGACGGCGGCAAGCTGGGCCGCGACCGCGTCGGCCTGGGCTTCCACCCGCGCCTCGACCATGACACGCACCACCGGCTCGGTGCCGCTCGAGCGCAGCAGGACCCGCCCGTCGTGGCCGAGCTCGGCCTCGGCCTTGACCACCGCCTCCCAGACCTCGGGGCTGTCGGCCAGCCGCTCGGGCTGCGGAATAGGCACGTTCACGAGTCGCTGGGGGACCCGCTCCACCAGCCCGGCCGAGAGATCGGCCAGGGACCGCCCGGCGCGCGTGACGAGGTCGGTCAGCGCCAGGCCGGTCAGGATGCCGTCGCCGGTCGTCGACCGGGCCCGGAAGATGATGTGGCCCGATTGCTCGCCACCCAGGCTCAGCCCGTCGGCGTCGAGCGCGGCCAGCACGTGGCGGTCCCCCACGTCGGTCTCGCGCACGGCGATGCCGTGACCTTCCATGGCCAGGCGGAAGCCGAGGTTGGTCATGACGGTGACGGCCACCGTGTCGCCGCTCAGCTGCCCCCGCTCCGCCAGGTCGAGCGCGAACAGCGCCAGCAGCACATCCCCGTCCACCACGGTTCCGTTCTGGTCCACCGCGATGACGCGGTCGGCGTCGCCGTCGAAGGCCAGGCCCAGGTCGGCCTGGTGGGCGACCACCGCCCGGGCCAGCTCGCCCGGGTCGGTCGAGCCGCACTTGTCGTTGATGTTCGCCCCGTCGGGTGCGTCGTGCAGCGCCCTCACCTCCGCACCGAGCTCGCGCATGACCCGCGGCGCAATGGCGCTGGCCGCACCGTTGGCGCAGTCGAGGACGACGTGCAACCCGTCGAGCCGGCGCCCCTCCAGCGTTGCGGTCAGATGAGCCTGGTAGAGCTCGACCGCGCCGGGGTCCGTGGTCAGCCGCCCCACGCCGTGACCGGTCGGGCGGCGGGGCAGGCGGTCGGGGTCGGCCAGCACGGCGTCGAGCTCGCGCTCGATCTCCCCTTCGACCTCCACCGGCAGCTTGGTCCCGAGAAGGCTGAAGAGCTTGATGCCATTGTCAGCGAACGGGTTGTGCGAGGCCGAGATCACGGCGCCAGGGGCCTGGCGCGACTCGGCCACGGCGGCGACTCCAGGCGTGGGCAGCACACCGAGGTCGACGACGTCAGCCCCTTCCGCGGCCAGCCCGGCGGAGAAGGCGGCTTGGAGGAGCGGCCCCGAACGGCGCGTGTCGCGGCCGACGACGAACGTCGGAGCGGGCAGCACGCGAGCTGTCGCGCGTCCGAGGGCCAGGGCCAGCTCGGGAGTCAGCTCGTCGTTGGCAACCCCGCGCACACCGTCGGTGCCGAAGCGGGTCGGCGCCATGCAGTCCTGCTTGCTACCGCTTGGAGTACTGCGGCGCCTTGCGGGCCTTCTTGAGGCCGTACTTCTTGGACTCCTTCTCGCGGGCGTCGCGGGTGAGGAGACCGGAGCGCTTGAGTGCGCCTCGCAACTCGGGGTCGACCTCAATCAGGCTGCGCGCGATGCCCAGCCGCATGGCGCCGGCCTGGCCCGAGATGCCACCGCCGTCGATGGTGGCGTCGATGTCGTAGGCCTCGGTCAAGTTGGTGACCCGCAGCGGCTCGGTCACCAGCATGCGGTGCGTGGCGGAGGTGAAGTAGCGCTCGATGGGGAGCTTGTTGACCGTGATGGCACCCTGGCCGGGGCGGAAGCGCACGCGCGCCACTGCCTGCTTGCGGCGTCCGGTGGTCTGACTCAGAGGTACGGGCATTGCGTTGGTGGATCCTTCCTAAAGCGTTGGCCTGGTGCGCAGGCTCAGCCGGCGCGACGGGCCTGGGGCAGTTCGAGGGTCTCGGGCTTCTGGGCCGAGTGTGGGTGATCGGGGCCGGCGTAGACCTGAAGCTTGCCGAGCATCTGGCGGCCGAGGGTGTTCTTGGGCAGCATGCCGCGCACCGAGCGTCGGATGAGCTCGGCCGGCTTCTCCGCCAGCAGCTCGGCGTAGGTGGTGGAGCGCAGGCCGCCCGGGTAGCCGCTGTGGCGGTAGGCCAGCTTGTCATCGGCCTTGTTCGAGGTGAGGATCACCTTGTCGGCGTTCACCACGATCACGTGGTCGCCCGTGTCGACGTGGGGGGCGAAGTAGGGGCGGTGCTTGCCGCGCAGGATGGCGGCCACCGACGAGGCCAGGCGGCCGAGGACGAGGCCGTCGGCGTCGACGACGTACCAGGTCCGTTGAATCTCGGTGACCTTCGGTGAAAATGTGCGCACAAAACCGATCTTTCGCATCCGCGTGGTGGGGCGAGACTGCCTCCGGACCTGGGTCCCGGGGCGGGCTCAACGGTCCCGGGGGTCCCGAGAGCCGACGTAACAGGATAGGGCCCCTGGCGGGAGGGGGCAAGCCGCCGCCGCCCGCCGCCGGAACGGACGAAGGCGGCCGGGCCTCAGTAGCTGACCGAGACCAGGCACAGCCCGAGGGCCGGCGCCGGATCGGGCATGCGGTGGCGGGACACCGCACGCAGCCGCTCCATGAGCCCGGCGGCGTTCTCTCTGCCCCGGCCCACCTCGACCAGGCTGCCCACCAGGGAGCGGACCATCTGGTGGCAGAAGGAGCCTGCCGAGATCTCGAACCGCAGGAGCCGGGTCTCCCCGGTGCCGGCATCGGCATCGACCGCCTCGGGCCCCTCGTCGACGTGCCAGCGGGCCGTCGTCACCCGCCGCATCAGGGGCCGGCTGGGGTCGCTCCCCACCGGGCGGCGGCAGAAGGAACGGAAGTCGTGGGTGCCCAGGAAGACATCGGATGCGGTCCGCATGGAGCCGAGGTCGAGGGGGTCGCGCACGTGCCAGGCCACCGGCGCCAGCAGCGGGTCCGGAGCAGGGGCGTTCCAGACCAGGTAGCGGTAGCTGCGGGCGGTGGCGGAGCGGCGGGCGTCAAAGTCGGCGTCGACCGCGTCGGCCTGGCGCACCACGATCTCGGGGGCCAACTGGCGGTTCAGGGCCCGGGCCAGCCGGACGCCGTCATAGGCGATGACCGGTAGGTCGACATGGACCACCTGTCCCCGGGCGTGCACGCCGGCATCGGTGCGGCCGGCGCAGGTGATGAGCGGCGCTTCGGGCAGACGGGCCGTCCGCCCCAGCGCGTGGCTGAGCGCGCCGGCGACGGTCGGTACCTCGGGTTGAGCGGCAAAGCCTCGGAAGGCCGCACCGTTGTAGGCGATCAGGAGCCTCCAGCGCTGCGTGGCAGCGCCGGCGGGTTCCTCCACCCCTAGACGAACTCGATCCGCGCCATCGGCGCGTTGTCACCGGGGCGCGGGCCCAGCTTGAGGATGCGGGTGTAGCCACCCGGGCGCTCGGTATAACGGGGACCGATCTCCTCGAAGAGCTTGTGCGCCATGTCCTTGTCCCGGATGAGGGCGACCACGTTGCGGTGGTTCGCCAGCCCGCCCTTGCGCGCCGCGGTGACGCACTTCTCGGCGACGGGCCGCAGCGCCTTGGCCTTGGCCTCGGTCGTCACGATGGACTCGGCGGCGATGAGCGAAGCAACCAGGTTGCCCAGCATCGCCTTCTGGTGCGCCGACGAGCCGCCGAACCGGCGGCCGCGCTTGGGGGTGGCCTGCATGGCAGCTCAGTCCCTCGTGCGGAGCGACAGCCCGCGCTCGTCCAGGCGCTGGACGACCTCGTCGGCCGACTTCTGGCCGAAGTTCGTGATGGCCAGGAGGTCTTCCATGGTGCGCTCGACCAGCTCGCCGATCGTGTTGATCTGGGCCCGCTTCAGGCAGTTGCGGGGACGCTCCGAGAGGTCCAGCTCCTCGATGCGCAGGTCGAGGTCGGGCGAGCCGCTGGTGGTGGTGCCGGTGTCCCCGAGCTCCAGGCCCTGCGGCGCCTCTTCCAGGTCGGCCACGAGCGAGACCAGGTTGCGCAGCGTGTCACCGGCCGAGGCCAGCGCCTCGCGGGGCGAGATGGTCCCATCCGTCTCGATGTCGAGCACCAGGCGGTCGTAGTTGGTCGACTGCTCCACCCGGACCGGCTCGATGTCGAATGTGACCCGGTGGACCGGCGAGAAGATCGAGTCGATGGGGATGACACCGATCGTCGAGGACTTCTTGTTCTTGTCCGCCGAGGCGTAGCCGCGGCCCCGCTCCACCGTGACGTCCACGGCCAGACGGCCCTTGGCGTTCACCGAAGCGATGTGCAGGTCAGGGTTCAGGACCTCGACGTCGGCAGTGAGCTGTAGGTCAGCCGCCGTCGCGTCGGCCGGGCCGCGCACGTCGAGGCGCAGGGTCACCGGCTCGTCGGACTGCACCCGGACCAGCAGGTCCTTGAGATTCAGGATGATGTCGGTGACATCCTCCTTGACCCCGGGCAGTGTCGTGAACTCGTGCAGCGCCTCGTCGAAGCGGAGCTGTGTGACAGCGCCACCGGGAATGGACGAGAGCAGGGTGCGCCGCAGCGAGTTGCCGAGCGTGGTGCCGAAGCCCGGGTCGAGCGGGCCGATGGCGAAACGCTGCCGGTTGTTCTGCTCCTCGTCGACGATCTCGACGGTCGGCCGTTGGATGATCAGCATGATGGGTACTCCTGTTGCAGGGGGACGGGGCTACTTCGAGTAGAGCTCGACGATCAACTGCTCCTGAATGGGCTCGTCGATGTGCTCACGTAGTGGCGGGTTGAGGACTGCGACCGAGAAGCCGGCATCGCCGGTCTCGAGCCAGGCCGGGGTCTGACGCTCCAGCGTGTCCATGTTGCGGCGCACGAGGAAGTTGCCACGGGTGGCCTCGCGCAGCACGACTGTCTCGCCCGTGCGAACCCGGTAGCTCGGGATGGTCACGCGCTTGCCGTTCACGGTCACATGGCCGTGACGCACGAACTGGCGGGCCTGGCGGCGGCTGGCGCCCCAGCCGGCCCGGAACACGACGTTGTCGAGGCGGAGCTCGAGGTTGCGCAGCAGGTTCTCGCCGGTGATGCCGCCCTGACGGTTGGCCTCCTCGTACATGTTGCGGAACTGCTTCTCCAGAATCCCGTAGATACGTCGGGCCTTCTGCTTCTCACGCAGCTGGGCCAGGTACTCGGAGCCCTGGCGCATGCGGTCGCGGCCGTGCTCGCCGGGTGGGTAGGCGCGGCTGTGGCGATCCGTGACCGCCTCGGAGACCGGGCACTTGAGCGAGTAGCAGCGCTCGCCCTTCAAGAACAGCTTGGTCCGTTCGCGCCGACAAAGTCGGCAGACGGGACCGGTGTATCGAGCCATGGGGTGTGGTTCCTCTTCCTCTTCGACCTAGACCCGGCGCCGCTTCTTGGGGCGGCAGCCGTTGTGGGGGATCGGGGTGACGTCCTTGATGCCGACGACCTCGATGCCGACCGCGGCCAGCGAGCGGATCGCGGTCTCCCGCCCCGAACCGGGCCCCCGCACGAGCACGTCGACCTTGCGCACGCCATGTTCCATGGCCTTCTTGGCACAGGCCTCGGCAGCCAGCTGGGCGGCGAAGGGAGTGGACTTGCGAGAGCCCTTGAAGCCGACGTTCCCCGCCGAGGCCCAGGCGAGGATGTTCCCCTCGGGGTCGGCGATGGAGACGATGGTGTTGTTGAACGAGCTCTTGATGTGAGCCACGCCATAGGCGATGTTCTTGCGCTCCTTGCGCCGGGGCCGACGGACGCCGGGCTTTGTTGTCTTCGCCACTACTTCTTCACCTTCTTCTTGCCGGCCACCGTCTTCTTGGGGCCCTTACGGGTGCGGGCGTTGGTGTGGGTGCGCTGGCCGTGGACCGGCAGGCCCTTGCGGTGCCGCACCCCCTGGTAGCAGTTGATCTCCATCTTGCGCTTGATGTCCTGGGAGACGTCCCGGCGCAGGTCACCCTCGACCCGGAAGTTGGCGTCGATGTAGGTACGGAG
>Ga0302184_10000682_pt1 | contig 22086 bp, 20 predicted proteins | sample I_Palsa_N3_3_FD_200233 | JGI IMG/M metagenome (GOLD analysis project Ga0302184, IMG submission 200233) | Peat permafrost microbial communities from Stordalen Mire near Abisko, Sweden - I_Palsa_N3_3 | ecosystem: Environmental > Terrestrial > Soil > Palsa > Peat permafrost | place: Sweden...
ACAAGAAAGCAGCCAACTACGAAGGCCTCATCCAACTCGCCAGCGCGCTCCTCTGGCACCGCCGCCTCCACCGCATCAACCACACCAACCGAGTTCTCGGATGATCTCTAAGGCAAGCGAGGAGGCCCGACCAGCACGCCCAAGCCTCATCACCCAGCACCCGGGGAGGGCCCCCGCAGCACCGTAATCTACGAACAGATGCCCGACCAGGCGCACATCCGCAACTTCTGCATCATCGCCCACATCGACCACGGCAAGTCGACGCTCGCCGACCGGATTCTCGAGCTCACGCACACCGTCGAGAAGCGGGCGATGCGCGCCCAGGTGCTCGACTCGATGGACCTCGAGCGCGAGCGCGGCATCACGATCAAGGCGCAGGCCGTGCGCGTCCAGTACCAGGCGCGCGACGGTGAGACCTACCAGCTGCACCTGATCGACACGCCCGGCCACGTCGACTTCACCTACGAGGTGTCGCGCTCGCTCGCCGCGTGCGAGGGCGCCGTGCTCGTCGTCGACGCCTCACAGGGAGTCGAGGCCCAGACGGTCGCCAACACCTACATGGCCGTTGAGGCGGGGCTCGAGTTGATCCCGACGCTCAACAAGATCGACCTTCCTGGCGCCGAGCCCGAGCGCGTCGCCCACGAGATCGGCGAGCTGCTCGGTGAGGAGCCCGACGACATCCTCGAGATCTCGGCCAAGACCGGGGCCGGCGTGACCGACATCCTCGAGCGTATCGTCGAGCGCGTGCCGCCCCCGCGTGGCGATCCTGACGCGCCGGCCCGGGCGCTGATCTTCGATTCGCAGTTCGACCAGTACCGCGGCGTCGTCGCCTACGTGCGGGTGGTCGACGGTGTCTTTCGCAAGGGCGAGGCGATCCGCGCGATGGCCGGCAAGACGAACGCCGAGATCGACGAGCTCGGCTTCTTCGGCCCGGCGATGAGCCCGACGAACGAGCTCCGCGCCGGCGAGGTCGGCTACCTGATCACCGGGATCAAGGATGTCACGCAGCTGCGCGTCGGCGACACCGTTACCAGCCGCGCGCATGGTGCGAGCGAGGCGCTGCCGGGCTATCGCGACGTCAAGCCGATGGTCTTCTGCGGCCTCTTCCCGATCGACTCCGAGCGCTTTCCGGAGCTGCGCGACGCGCTCGAGAAGCTGACCCTCAACGACGCCGCTCTGTCGTGGGAGCCGGAGACATCGGATGCGCTCGGCTTCGGCTTCCGCGTCGGCTTCCTCGGCCTTCTGCACATGGACATCGTCCGCGAACGGCTCGAGCGCGAGTACGACCTCGAGCTGCTCGCGACGATGCCCTCGGTTGGCTTCCAGGTGACGCTGACCAGCGGCGAGGTGCTCGAGGTCCATAACCCCTCCGACATGCCAGATCCGGCGCGGATCGAGCAGATTCGCGAGCCGTTCATCCGCGCCACGATCATCGCGCCGCGCGAATACATCGGGGCGGTGATGGAGCTCTGCCAGGAGCGCCGCGGCGTACATGCGGGCCTCCACTACCTCTCGCCCGAGCGCGTACAGATGCTCTATGACCTGCCGCTGGCCGAGATCGTGCTCGATTTCTTCGACCAGCTGAAGTCGCGCACGCGAGGCTACGCCTCGCTCGACTATGAGCTCACCGAGATGCAGCCATCCAACCTCGTCAAGCTCGATATCCTGCTTGGCGGCGAGCCTGTCGATGCGCTGTCGATCGTCGTCCACCGCGACAAGGCCTACGAGCTCGGCCGGATGCTGACCGAGCGGCTGCGCGAGAAGATCCCGCGCCAGCAGTACGACGTGCCGATCCAGGCTGCGATCGGGGCGCACGTGATCGCGCGCGAGACCGTCAAGGCGTTCCGCAAGGACGTGATCGCCAAGTGCTACGGCGGCGACATCACGCGTAAGCGCAAGCTGCTCGAGAAGCAGAAGGAGGGCAAGAAGCGGATGAAGCAGGTCGGGCGGATCGAGGTTCCGCAGGAGGCCTTCCTCGCGGTCCTGGAGTTGGACAGCCGCTGAGGCGGCGGGCAACCCGCCAACGTGAGGATCCTCTTCGTCTGCACCGGGAATATCTGCCGCTCGCCGACCGCCGAGGCGGTGATGCGGCGTCTCGTCGATGACGCGGGCCTGGCCGCCGAGTTCGTGATCGATTCAGCGGGGACCGGCGGCTGGCATGCGGGGGAGTCGCCGGACGCGCGCGCTGTGGCGGTCGGCGCGGAGCACGGCTACGAGCTCACGGGCCTGGCACGCGAGATCGAACCCGGCGACTTCAGCGATTTCGACCTGATCGTCGGCATGGATCGCCACAATCTGCGCGCGCTGCGCGACCTCACCCTCGACCTGGAGTCGAGGTTGAAGGTTAGGCTACTGTTGGGCGAGGAGGACGTTCCCGACCCCTACAGCGGGCCGATCGCCGCATTCGAGCAGGCGCTCGAGCTGATTGAGCGCGGTTGCCGCGAGCTGCTCGCCGAGTTGACCGCGGCGCCCTTCTGATCGACCCCATTCAATCGTCTTGTCCGCCGCGGCCGCGCGCCGGATACTGACGCCAGCCGGCTGCGGAGCACGCGAGTGTCCCGCTCGGGCGGTGGGCGTCGGAGGGTTAGCGCGAGGCACGCTACGTGGGCAACGGGCAGCTAGCGAGAATTGCCGGGACGGCGATCACCGTCCTCGCCGTCGCGCTGGCTGTTGCCGGCGCCGCGGCTGGGGCATCCGAGCCGAGCCCGGATCCAGGTCCGCCGGGTGGCAGCCTGATCGCGGGAGGTCCACTCACCGGGACCGCCGATGTCGATTTTCTCGTCAATCCGAGCGGTGTGTACACGGCCACGATCGCGGTCGACGGCAACGTGGTCGTCAGCGAGACCGTCGATGACGGCAGCGCCCACCTCGATCTCGACACGGCCACGTTGGTTGACGGCAGCCACAGCGTCATCGTCGCCGTTGGCGACGGCGACACGACCGACACCGTCTGGAGTGGCGCGATCGAAACGCTCAACGCCCCCCAGGGCGGGGTGCCGACGCTCAGCGGCACGGCTCAGGTTGGCGCGACGCTCAGCGCGTCCCCGGGGATCTGGTCACCGGAGCCGAGCACGATCAGCTTCCAGTGGGAGCGCTGCAGCGCGGGCGGTGGCAGCTGCGCCGCGATCGCCGGTGCGGTCGCCAGCAGCTACGAGTTGACCAGCGAGGAGTCTAATGCTCAAGTAGAGGTTGAGGTTATTGCCGCTGATGCCAGCGGCTCGACCAGCGTCACCTCGGCACCGAGCCCGCTGGTGCTCGAGCCCGGAGCGTCAGCGCTCGCCAGCGGCGCGCCGAACGGTACCGGGGCGTGCGACGGCGCGGCGCTTTCAGCGCGCTTCGCGGGCGGGAGCTCGCAAACGGTGGCGCTCGGCCACGGCGCGACGGTTCGGGGCCGGGTTGAGTGTGGCGGCGTGCCGATCGCTGGTGCCACGGTTGATCTCGAGCTCGCCCCGGCCAGTGGGACGGTCCCGCCGGTCTACGCGCAGAGCGTGACCGACGCCAGCGGGGCGTTCACCTACGCGGTGCCTGCTGGTCCGTCGCGGGCCATAACGCTCAGTTACACCGCCTACGCGGGGTCTGGCCAACCGGCGAGTGTCGCGACGCTCGCCCTGCGTGTAACGCCGAGGCTGACGCTGCGGATCACGCCGCGCAGCACGACGAATGGCCACTCGATGACGCTCACCGGCCGCGTGCTCGGCGGCTACATCGCCCCGCACGGACTGCCGCTCGAGATCGAGTACCGCGATGGCTCCCGCTGGATGATCTACACCGAGGTGCTCGCAGACGCCGACACCGGGCGGTTTCGCTGGACCTACACGTTCGAGCGCACGACGGAGTCGATCACCTACACCTTCCGGGTCGCGATCCCGGCGACCGGCGTATCCGACTACCCGTATGAGCCCGTGGCCAGTCCGTCGCGCTCGGTGCACGTCGATCCGTAGGGCGGAACGCCGCGACCTGGCGAGCCGTACTAGCGGGCTGCCAGCGGCTCGCGTGCCGGCGTCGCGGGCTTGCGCGTAAGCGCCACGGCGATCGCGTCCGCGCACTCGCGTGCCGCAGTGCCGAGCCGAGGAATGTCGGTCGCCGCTACGCGCGTGGTCGGAACGCAGACGCAGACCGCGTAGGAGGCCCTGCTGCCGTCGCCGATTGCCGCCGCCACGGAGGAGACCTCGGGCTCGAACTCGCCGAACTGGATCGCGTAGCCGCGCTCGCGCGTCGCGGCCAGCTCCTGCTCGAGCGGCAGCTCGGTGCTGACACGCATCTGCTCGAGCTCCGGAGCGAGCAGCGTCGCGACGCGCGCAGCGGGCATCTGCGCGAGCAGCGCGCGCCCGGCTGCGCTGGCATGCCAGGGAAAGACGACCCCGATCCGCCCACCGACGCGCACTGCGCGGCTGCTCTCCACAGAGTCAAAGCAGGTCAGCAGATCGCCGACGCAGCCCGAAAGATGGACCGTCTCGCCGAGCTCGGCCACGAGCGCCTCGATGTAGGGGCGCGCGACGGCCCGCGGCTCGAGATTGTGGACCGCCTGGAGCCCGGCCTTGATCAGCTCCGGCCCGGCCGTATAGACCTTCGAGACCGGCTCCTGCTCGGCGAACCCGTAATAGGCCAGCATCTGCAGCAGCCGGTGGGCGGTCGAGCGCGCGACGTCAAGCTCGCGGCCGGCGTCGGCGACGCGCAGCTGTCCGCGCTCCACCAGTAGCAGCATCAGTCGCAATGCGCTGTCGACGGATGCGATCGGATACGTCGGCTTCGCACTCGCGGCGGCGATCGTGACTTGCTCGGTGACTGGCTGGCTCATGGGTTCGGTGGTCGGCCCGGCGAAAAGCAGGCCAAGAATACCTGCCGTCAGTCAGGAGACCGGCGCCCGGGCGGCTCGAATGCGCTCGGCGTAGGAGCCGAAATCAAGGCCGAACAGGTGGAATCGTGCGAGCTGGTGCAGTAGGAAGTGGTCGGCGCCCATCTTCGAGAGCGCGCCGACGTCGCCACCTATCACCGCGGTGACCTGCGCTTCCGAGAGTGGTGGCTCGAATGAGCGCAGCGCACTCCCGGGGTCTCGCTCGAGCGCTTCACGCAACGCCGGATCGTGGACGACTCGGTAGCAGAGCTTGTTGACGGCGTAGATGCTCATGTTCGCGCTCGGCTCAGCTCCAGGCCGCGTAGGCATGCCCGAAATCCCACTGCACCTCGAGGTAGTCGGGAGCTCGTGCTCCGAGCGCTCCGAGCATCGCGATCCAGTCGAGGATCTCGCCGCCGGCGTTGCCGGCCCCTTCGATCCGCTCTTCGGTAGCTTCGGCGACAAGGCGCTCCGCGTCTGCCGAGCGCAGCAATTCGAGGATCCGCGCGACCCAGTCGGGATCGGGGACGCCGATGTGCGAGGTGTCGTTCATCCGCGGGCCGCCGACCTCGAGCGAGAAGCTGCCGGTGGCGACGGCGACGGCACGCGCGAACTCGTCGTCTCCACGAAGCGCTTCACCGATCGCACGGCCGAGCGCGAGGCAGCGCGCGGCAGTTGGCAGCGGCCGCACAAATGCGTTGATGAAAACCGGCACGATCGGGATGTCCATCGCCGGGCGCAAGAAGTGCAGCGGAATGGTGATCGGATGATCGACTTGGAATTCCTGGCTCTTGCCGATGTCGAAGCCGCGGCGCACGAGCTGATCCTGGAGGCGCTGGGCCAGGCCGGACGCGATCGGCACCGTGTACTGGGCGAGCTCGGTGTAGTCGGCCGGGCCACTGGCGGACTCCGCCACGCCGATCGCGAAGATCGGCAGGGAGCTCTCGAAGAACGTGTTGTAATGGTCCGAGGTGAAGTAGATCAGGACGTCGGGTCGCAACCGGTCCAGGCGGGCAGCCAGCTCGCCGTAGAGTTGACGCAGCTCACCGGCCAGTGGCGCGCCGTTTTCAACCATTACCGGGAAGGCCGGCGTGTGCGGTACGCCGATTGCGCCCACTACCTCGGTCATGAGACTCCACAGTAGAACAACAGCCTGCGGAGCAGAACACTAGCTGGTAGTGTCGGCGCACGCGACCCCCATCCAACGAGGAGCCAGAATGGCGGTAAAGAGCAAGACGCAATCCCTCCAGGTCCGGCTCGGCGAGGAGTGGCGTGGGGCGCGCGACGGCGCGACGCTCGAGACGACGAACCCTGCGACCGGCGAGACGATCGCCAGCTTCCCTCGCTTTCGTGCCGAGGATGTCGACGACGCCGTGCGGGTCGCGCGCGGCGCATTTCCGGCCTGGCGCGACGCATCGCCGCTTGACCGCGCCGCGGCGGTGCGCAGGCTCGCTGATGTCGTGCTCGAGCACGCCGAGGAGCTGGCGCTGCTCGACGTGGTCGATAACGGCAGCCCGATTCGCGAGATGCGCGCCGACGCGCACGCCGCGGCGGCCTCGCTGCGCTACTTCGCCGGCCTGGCGCTGGAGCTCCGCGGCGAGACGATTCCCGGCGAGCACGGCCGCCTCGACTACACCCTGCTCCAGCCCTACGGCGTTGTCGGTCGGATCATCCCGTTCAACCACCCGCTGATGTTCGCCGGCGGCAAGATCGCGGCACCGCTGGTCGCTGGCAACACGGTTGTAATCAAGCCGTCTGAGCACACCTCGCTGTCGGCGCTGCGACTCGCCGAACTCGCCGAGGACGTGCTTCCACCTGGCGTGTTGACGGTCATCACCGGCCTTGGCGAGGAAGCCGGCGATGCGCTCGTCACCCATCCCGATGTACGCCGTCTCGCGTTCATCGGCTCGGTCGAGATCGGTCGCGCGATCCAGCAGCGCGCCGCCGAGCACGTCGTCAAGACTGTCTCGCTCGAGCTCGGCGGCAAGAATCCGCTCGTTGTCCTACCGGACGCCGATGTCGACCTGGCGGTGGCGGGAGCGCTGCGCGGGATGAATTTCACCTGGCAGGGCCAGTCATGTGGCTCGACCTCGCGCCTGTTCGTGCACAGCTCGCTCTACGAGGACTTCGTCGCGCGGTTGGGCGAGCAGATGGATGCGATGCGCTCGGGCTCGCCGAGCGACGAGGCGACCGAGACCGGGGCGATCGTTCACCGCCGCCAGTTCGAGAAGGTGCTCGGCTACCTCGAGATTGCCCGGCAGGAGGGTCTGCGCGTCGCGGCCGGCGGATCAGCGGTCGAGCATCCCGGCTTCGAGCGTGGGATGTTCCTGCGCCCGACCCTGTACGACAAGGTCGACCCGAGCTCGCGGCTGTTCCGTGAGGAGATCTTCGGGCCGGTCCTCGTCGCGACGCAGTTCGACGACTTCGAGTCCGTAATCGGGATCGCGAACGACACGTCATACGGCCTCACGGCGAGCGTCTTCACCAACGACCTCGCCCTCGCCCATCGCTTCGCACGCGACATCGAGGCGGGCGTCGTCTGGGTCAACGACGTCGCCAAGCACTTCCCCGGCGCCCCGTTCGGCGGCGTCAAGGATTCGGGCGTCGGCCGCGAGGAGAGCTTCGATGAGCTCGCCTCCTACACGCAGGTCAAGAACGTCAACGTGAACTTCGGCTGACGCCGGGGCGCCGGCGGTCGCCTTCGCGCCAGCTGCTTGACAGCGGTTCGGCTGGCAGCTTTACTGCGCTCTGCACTCCAGATCGCTGTTCTGGAATGCACAACACCCGGCGTCGGTGCGTGCCGGAGTCCGAACGTCAGCTGCACTTGGGATGAGAACTGAGGGATCCTCCGGATCGGCAGCCGCATTGCGCGGGTCCTCCAGCGACGCCCGGATCGCCCCGGTCCCGTTCAGCGAGCGCCGCGCCGCCCCGCTGATTCTCGGGACGATCGGCGTGCTCGTAACGCTGGTCGTCCTCGAGCTGATCTCGCGCGTCGGCATCGTTCCCTCGCAGTACGTCCCGCCGGTCAGCGACGTCATCCGCACCACCTTCAATCAGCTGCCGAACAGCTCGTTCTGGCAGCCGATCTGGCAGACGATTCAGAGCTGGGGGATCGGTCTGGCGATCGCGGCCGGCATTGGCATTCCCCTCGGTCTGGCGATCGGCTCGAGCGAGCTGCTGTGGCATGCATTGCGTCCGACGATCGAGTTCCTGCGGCCGATCCCATCGATCTCGTTCATCCCGATCACGATCCTAGTGCTCGGCAACGGCCTCAAGGGCAACGTGTTCCTGACGGCCTTTGGCGCGCTCTGGCCGCTGCTGATCCAGACGATCTACGGTGTGCGCGAAATCGACTCGGTTGCGCGCGACACGCTGCGCTCCTTTCACATCGGCCGTCTGGCGCGGATCCGCGCGCTGATCTTCCCCAGCGCTCTGCCGTTCATCGCGACCGGGATGCGCATCGCCTCGGCGATCGCGCTGATCGTGACCGTCACGTCCGAGCTCGTGATCGGCACCCCGGGCATCGGCAACGCGCTCGAACTGGCCCAGAACGGCGGCAACTTCCAGCTGATGTACGCATTCGTGCTCGCGGCGGGCCTGCTCGGCCTCGCGATCCATCTCCTGTTCAGCCGCGTCGAGCGGCGTGCGCTGCGCTCGCACCCGTCGCAGCGCGCGCGGGAGAGCTTCTCGTGAGCCGCCTGGCATTGACGCGCAGGCAGCTGCTCTACGGCTCCGTCGAGGTGCTCGCAACGCTCGCCGTGCTCGGCGGCCTCTGGGCCTACACCGAGTCCGCCCACTCGTTCTACGTGACGCCGCTGCCGAAGATCCTCACGGTCTTTCAGCAAACCTGGCTCTTCGCGGACTTCGCCACCGACGTCGTCCCGAGTCTCGAGCGCATCTTCCTCGGCTACGCCCTGTCCGTCGTCGTCGGTCTCGGCCTCGGCCTGGCACTCTCGAGCTCGCGGGCGGTGCGCCTCGCCGCGGACCCGGTCGTGAGCTTCTGGCGCTCGCTGCCGCCACCGGCGCTGATCCCGCTGTTCCTCGTGATGTTCGGGATCGGCACGACCGCCAAGGTGATGGTGATCTTCTTCGTCTGCGTCTGGCCGATCCTGCTGAACACGATGGACGGCGTCGCCGAGCTGGACCAGACGCTGATCGACACGACCCGCTCCTACAAGATCAGCGGCCTCGACCGGCTGCGCCTGGTGATCCTGCCGGCAATCGCGCCGCGGGTCGCGGCCGGCATGCGCATCAGCCTTTCAATCGCCGTTCTGATCCTCGTCGTCAGCGAGTACTACGGGAGCACCAACGGGATCGGCTTCTTCGTGCTGAACGCCGAGACGACCTTCTCGATCCCGCAGATGTGGGCCGGCACGCTGCTGCTCGGATTGGTCGGGTTCCTGCTGAATGCTGCCTTCTCGGCCGGCGAGCGGCACGTCCTGCGCTGGCACTTCGCACTGCGCGAGGCCCACTGATGGGCGCGGCGCTGCTCGAGGTCAACGGGCTCTCGAAGGTCTATCGCAACGGGCGCAACGAGACGACCGCGATCGATCGTCTCGACTTCGCCGTCGCCGAGCGTGAGTTCTGCGCCGTCGTCGGCCCGTCCGGCTGCGGCAAGACGACGCTGCTCAAATGCATCGCTGGACTGCTGCGCCCGACGGCGGGCGCCACGGTGCTCGGCGGTCGCGTCATCGACGCGCCCCCCGACGACATCGCCGTGATCTTCCAGGACTACAACCGCTCACTGATGCCGTGGTTGACGGTTGAGCGCAACGTCACGCTGCCACTGCGTCGCGATGTCCCCGATCGCAAGCAGATTGCCGCTTCGTCGCTTGCCGCCGTCGGGCTCGCGGGCTTCACGAACCACTATCCGTGGCAGCTCTCGGGCGGGATGCAGCAGCGCGTTGCGATCGCGCGCGCGCTGGCGTTTCGCCCGAAGGTGCTGCTGATGGACGAGCCGTTCGCGTCAGTCGACGCACAGACGCGCGGTGAGCTCGAGGACCTCGTCCTGGCGGTGCGGGCGGAGTTCGACATCACGGTCCTGCTCGTCACCCACGACATCGACGAGGCCGTCTACATGTCTGACCGCGTCGTCGTGCTGACCTCGCCGCCGACCCGCGTGCTCGAGGACTTCGAGATCGCGCTCGCGCGACCACGCAACCAGCACGACACGAAGGCTCAGCCGGCGTTCGCCGAGCTACGTACCCAGGTCTACGAGGCGATCGTCCGGGGACGTTCGCCGCACGGCGAGCAGAGCGCGCCCGCCGAGGTGAGCTGACCGGCGCCTGACCGCGCCGACCAGATCAGGTCTTGTCAAACAGAGATAGGAGGAGGAGATGTTTTCAAGTAGGGCGGTACCTCGAGCACGCAAGAGCGTGCTCCTCGGCGCGAGCATCCTCGCTCTCGCCGGACTGCTGGCCGCCACGACGGCGGGCACGTCGAGCGCTTCAGGATCGAGCAAGAAGCTCACGACGGTCAACGTCAACCTGATCCCGATCGCCGATCTGGCCTCGGTCTACCTTGGCAACAAGGAGGGCTTCTTCGCCCAGAACGGGCTGAAGCTCAAGATTACGGCGAGCATCGCCGGTGGCCCGGTGATCATCCCAACGCTGATCTCCGGACAGGATCAGTTCGGGATTCCGGCCTTCACCGATCAGATCCTCGCCGACGTCAAGGGCCTACCGGTCGTCAGCATCGGCTCGGCCGACTCTGCCGGCCCGACGGACGCGACCGACTACCAGTACCTCGTGACGCTGAAGACGAGCAAGATCACGTCCGTCAAGCAGCTCGCGGGCAAGACGATCGCGATCAACTCGCTCAACGGTCTCGGTGAGACGCAGGTCGACGCCGCGCTGCAGAACGCCGGGGTGAACTATCACTCGGTCCACTACACGGCGATCAACTTCCCGCAGATGGCGGCGGCGCTCGAGTCGGGCCAGGTCGCGGCGGCCCAGGTCGTCGAGCCGTTCTACTCGATGCTCCGGCTCGGAAAGGACCCGATCAACACGCTCGCCGGACTCGACTTCGCGATTGCGCCAAACCTCCCAGTCACCTCCGTCCTGGTGACGAAGAGCTACTACAAGTCCCATCACGCGATCGTCGTCGAGTTCCAGAAGGCGCTGAAGGAGTCGCTTGCCTACACCCAGACTCACCTGGCGGCAGCGCGTGCGCTCCTGCCGAGCTACGCCGGGATCACGGCGTCGCTCTCCAAGCAGGTTCTGATGCCGTACTTCCCGACGACGTTGAACACCGCCGCGGTCCAGAAGACGATCAACGACATGTTCAGCTTCGGCATCATCACCACGAAGCCGACGGTGAGCTCGATCGTCGAGCCAAACAGCCCGTAGCCACGTGAGCCCCTATCCCCAGGACCCAGACACGCAACACGGAGGTGTCGCATGAGCACGATCGAGCAGGAGCCTGAACGCGAGCACGATCAGCGGCCACCCGATGTGCTCGATGCGAGCGCGCTCGTCGAGCTCGCAGACGGTGTCTGGGTCCTGCCGGATCGGGACCGCGTCCCGCACGTGCCGAACATCGGCATCGTCGTCGGCGAGCGCAGCACGCTGATCGTCGAAAGCGGGATCGGAATCGCCAACGGCGAGCGGGTGCTCGAGATCGTCAGGGGTCTGAGTGGGTCGCGGCGGCTCTACGCCACCGCGACCCACTTCCACCCCGAGCACGGCTATGGCGTGCAGGCGCTGGTCGACCATGCCACGGTCATCTACAACGAGCCCCAGCGCGACGAGCTGATCGAGAAGCAGGACATCTTCACCAAGCGCTTCAGCGCATTCACCGAGCACCTCGAGCAGGCGCTGCGCGGTGTCGAGTACGTCCCGCCCGACATCGTCTACTCCGATCGCGCCGTGCTCGACCTCGGCGGGATCACCGCCGAGCTGCTCCATTATGGCCCGGCACACACCCGCGGTGACCAGGTCATCTGGCTGCCGCACGAGCGGATCCTCTGGACCGGTGACCTCGTCGAGGAGCGCTTCTTCTGCATCATGCCCGACGGGGATACGAAGGCGAACCGCTGGATCGTCCAACTCGAGCAGATGGAGGCCCTTGACCCGCTGGTCGTCGTGCCCGGGCACGGCGCGCTCGGCGACGTCTCGCTGATCACGACCGTCAAGCAGTCGCTGATCGATATTCGCGACGAGGTCGCCGCGCTACACGCCGACGGGCAGTCGCTCGAGCAGATGGTCGACAGGATCGAGCCCGCAACGCTCGCTCGCTACCGCGATTGGGGGAACCGCGAGTGGGTTGGCAGGATCGTCGAGCGCTTTCACCGCGAGCTGCCGGATTCTGGAGTGCACGCCGACGCCTGACACGAGCGGCCAGTCGCCGGAATGTCCGCCTCCTGAACGTCAGCCGCCGGCGGCGACGGCGAAGTCCTGCCACTTCTCCCAGTTTTCGAGGCGCTGCGCGTAGCGCTCGCTGGCGAGCGTTAGCGGCAGCTCGCCGAAGAACACGCGCAGCGGCGGGTCATCGGAGTCGACGAGCTCGAGGATTGCCTTGCGCGTGGCCGGTGTGCGGCCGCGCGGCAGGCTGCCGCTCTGGCGGCGCTGTTCGTGCAGGTTGGCGTAGGCCGGTAGCTCGTCCGCGCGTATCGCTGAGCTCCCGCCCCAATCGGTGTCGAAGCCCCCTGGCTCGACGATCGTGACGCGGATTCCGAACGGTGCGACCTCGCCGGCGAGCGCCTCGCTGAAGCCCTCGAGTCCCCACTTCGAAGCGTGGTAGAGACCGATCCCCGGGAACGCGACGATCCCACCGATGCTCGAGACCTGAATGATGTGGCCGCTGCCCTGCGCGCGCAGGTGGGGCAGCGCCGCCTGCGTGACCCACAGTGCGCCGAACAGGTTCGTCTCGATCTGCTTGCGCGCCTGAGCCTCGCTGACCTCCTCGACGGCCCCGAACAGGCCGTAGCCGGCGTTGTTGATCACCACGTCGAGGCGACCGAAGTGCTCGTGGGCGCGCTCGATGGTTGCAAAGTCGGCCGCGTGGTCGGTCACGTCGAGCTCCAGCGCCAGGACCGCGTCGCCGTAGGTCTTGACGAGCTCGTCAAGCGTCTCGGGATTGCGCGCTGTGGCGGCGACCCGGTCGCCGCGCTCGAGCGCTGCCTCCGCCCAGTGCCGGCCGAAACCGCGCGAGGCGCCGGTGATGAACCAGGTCTTTGTCACGAGCTCAGTCTTTCAGGTTGCCAGCGGCATCCGCAGTCGGACGATCGTCCCGCCCCCTGGCGCGGGTCCGGCGGTCACACTCCCGGCGTGGCGCTCGGCGACCTGGCGAACGATCGCCAGGCCGAGGCCACTGCCGGGCAGCGCGCGTGAGCGCGAGCCACGGAAGAAGCGGTCGAAGATGTGCGGCAGCTCCTCCGGATCGATTCCCGGGCCGTGGTCGCGGATCGCCAGCTCGCCGCCGTCGAGGCGGACCTCGATCGGCTCGTCGGTCCCGGCGAACTTGACGGCGTTGTCGAGCAGGTTGTTGACCGCGCGCCCGAGTCGCGACGGGACCGCGCTGACGAGCGTCTCTTCGAGCGCGACCTCGAAGCGTGCCGCCGGCGCGTGTAGCTGGGCGCGTTCGATCGCCTCGCCGACGAGGATGTCGAGGCGCACCTCCTCGAGCTGCTCGGGAGCGTGCTCGTCGTCGCGCGCCAGCTCGATCAGATCGTTGACGAGCTCGGACAGCTCCTCGAGTTGGACCACGACATCGCCGATCAGCCGCGTCCGCTCGTCGGCCGGCATGACACCCGTGCTTTGGAGGATCTCGATGTTCGTGCGGATGCTTGTGACCGGCGTACGCAACTCGTGCGAGGCGTCTGCGATGAGTTGGCGCTGCGCCCGAGCGGACTCGTCAAGCGCTCGCATGCTGCCGTCGAGCGCAGCGAGCATCGCATTGAAGCTGCGCGCAAGGCTGCCCAGCTCGTCGCGCCGCGTGTCGTCGATCTGCGCCCCCAGGTCGGTGGTCGCGGTGACGTGCTCTGCCGCCGCGGTCAGGCGCCTGACCGGCGCCAGCGTCGTCCGCGCCACGAACCAGCCGAGCAGCGCCGCGAGCGCGATGCCGATCGCTGCGACGATCAGCAGAATCAGGCGCAGGTGGAACAGCGTCGTGTCCTGCTCGCTCAGCGAGCGGTCGATGACGAGCGCGATCCCGGGAGCCACGCCCGCCGCCAGCACCTCGTAGTCGACGCCGTCCAGGCGCGCTGAGAACAGCATGCTGCCGTTGCCGGCGCGCGCCAGCGCGATCAGCGCCCTGGAGGCCGACAGCCCTGTCTTGGCCGTGACTCCGTTGGCGCGCTTGATCGTGCCGTTCGCATAGACGACCTGGACCAGCCCGGGCTCGCCAAGCCGGTTGGGCTTGTTGCCAAGCAGCGCGGCAACCCGCTCGGCCCGCGTCGTCTGCCGGCCATGTTGGAAGCCGGTGGCGCTCGTGCCGAAGCCGGTCCGGAAGTTTCCGGACACAGCATCCCGACCCTCGCTCAATGCGTGCTTCAGCGAGTTGTCGACGGCGTGATGGAACTCTTGGCGAACGATCACGTAGCTCGCAAGCGCCGACAGCAGCACAGCCACCGCGACTGCCGCTGCCGCGGCGACCGTGACGCGTCGCTCGAAGCTCATGGCGAGCGCAGGATGTAGCCGACGCCGCGCACCGTGTGCAGCACGCGCTGCTCGCCGCCCTCTTCGGTCTTGCGGCGCAGGTAGCCCATGTAGACGCCGAGCGTGTTCGACGCGGCGCCGAAGTCATAGCCCCAGACGTGCTCGAAGATCGCCGAGCGCGTCAAGACCTGACGCGGGTGGCGCATGAACAGCTCGAGCAGCGAGAACTCCGTGCGGGTCAGCTCGAGCCGCCGCTCGCCGCGGTGGACGTCGTGCGCGAGCCCGTCGAGGGTGAGGTCCTCGAAGCTGAGAACGCGCGGACTGTCGTCCTCACCGCGGCGTCGCAGCAGCGCTCGTACACGCGCGAGCAGCTCGCGCAGCGCGAACGGCTTGACGAGATAATCGTCGGCACCGGCGTCCAGGCCGGCGACGCGGTCATCGATCGCGTCGCGCGCGGTCAACATCAGGATCGGGCAACGATCACCGCTTGCACGCAGTCGCCGGCAGACCTCCAGTCCGGAAACTCCCGGCATCGTCACGTCGAGCACCACCGCGTCGAAGCGCTCCTCCGCCAGAACATCGAGCGCAGCGATGCCATCGCCAGCCAGCTCGACGATGTAGCGCTCGAGCGCGAAGGCGCGCGAAAGCGCCTGCTGCACTGCCGGCTCGTCGTCGACGACAAGAATCCGGGGTCGGTCGCTCATCGTCACATTGTTGCCTGTGCCGCCGGGGCGGGGTCTGGGCCGCCACTCCGGAGGGGAGAAAGGGGCGGGTCCGGCCGGGGGATGCCGGACCCGAATTGCAGTCTCGCCATTGCCACTAAGTGTCAGATAAGAACCTCGCGGCTGCGGCGCCTGTCCGATCGCGGGCGCTCGCGTCCGGTCCACCGTGGATGTAGGCGAGCGTGCAGACGAGCATGAACGAGCCGACGAGCAGCAGCCGCGGACCGCTGTCGTTCGCGACCGATCCGAGCAGCAAGCCGGCCAGCCCGCCGCCGAGTCCTGCGCCCCAGGCGTTCGCGCCGTCGACTGGCGCCAGGACGCGCCGCCGCTGACGGATCACGACCGCGGCCGCGGCGAGGCAGACGAGCACGGCGATCCACACAGCGCCGGTCAGAAACTCGTCGTAGGCCTCCGAGAGTCGCCGTCCGAGCGTGTGTGCAAGCGCGCTGAGTGAGTGCGCCTGCAGCACCTCGCGAGTGAAGTGCGCGCCACCGCCCGTCAGTAGATCGAGCAGCGCGAGCAGCGCGAGCGCCGCCAGCGTCGCTGCGGCGGCGAGGGCGAGCCCACGCCGGCTGGCTCTTCCTTGCGCGAGCAGCATCGTTGCGATTGCGGTGCCGGCACCGATCGTGAAGATCGAACCGACATTGGCTCCGAGCCGGCCCCAGGCCACGATCGCTGTCAGCAGCGCGCCGGCGCCGGCAAACAGGACGATCTCGCGGCGCCTGAGCGCGTGCTGCGGTAGCGCGGCGGCGAGGCCGGTGAACAGCGCCACGGGGAGGAGGGCTGCGAGCTCGTTGCCGACGCCGAAGAACCTCGAGCCTGAGATCGGGTTCGAACCGAGCACCGACGTCTCGATCAGCTGCGAGCCGCGTGCCAGGTCGATTGTGACGAGCGCGAGCATCACGGCGACCGGGACCGCGGCGGCGCGTGGCCACGGAACGATCCGGTCGATCGCGATCGCTAGCGACAGCGCTCCGCCAACCACGACGAGCGCCTCGACGATCGCGCCTGGCTCGAGCGCAGCGCCAAGCAGCGCCGTGCTTGGCGCCCAGAGCGCGCCGAGCGCGCCGAGGCGCAGGCCCAGGCGCAGGTCGCGTCGCACGACGCCGGCGCCCACCAGCAGTGCGGTCCAGGCAGCGAGAAAAGCGAGCAGCAGGGTGGTGCGACGACCCTCGATCACGCTGAGACGCCGCCCGAGCGCGTCGAGCCCGCTGGCGCTCCGCGGGGTTCCGGTGCTGATCGCCTGTCCGCTGAACGCCGATGGGCCGCGCAGATGCAGCCACCTCAGAATCGTCGGGCCCAGGTCGCTGGCGGTGACGAGGCCGTCGGTCCGCGTCGTCTGTGTCGTCAGTGCCGCGGGATTGGGGCTGAGACCCGCGGCACCGAGGGCGAGCAGCAGCGGCGGGCGCTCGGCGTCGGTCGTCGTCGCCGGCGGGCGTTCGAGCAGCAGGACGAGCTCTTGCTCGGGGCGGCTGGCAAGCAGCGAGTGGAGCTCTTCGAGTCCGGACCCATGCCCTGCGAGGTCGACAACCACCAGCAAATGCTTGCCACGCAGCCGCGCGACGCGTCGAGCAAGCGAAGCGGCGGTGCCGAGCGACACGGCCGCCACGACGCCTGCGCGGCTCGCTCCGAGCACGGCGTCGATGCTCGGGGCGCGCCCGGCGCTGACGTACGCTGCGCCGCCCGGGAGCATCGAGGCGAGCAGGCCCGGCTCGATGCTCGCGTCGGCGCCCGCGGCGCGACGCAGCACGGCGCGCCAGCCGCGCACGACGCCGTGCTCAGTCACGCTCAGCGCCGGCGGCGCCTCGGGCGAGTAATCGACCCGCGGAACGCGTGCGCCCTGCGTGATGTCGAGCAGGGTCTGCTCCTCGTTGTAGTTGCCGACACTCGTTGTGATCAGACCCAGCGCGGGCAGCTGGGGGGAGCCTGCGAATCGACCGAGCGGGAGGCCGTGGGCGGGGAGCACAACCAACAGCACGCGACGCGCGCTGCGCGCTTGAGCCGGCGACGCAGTGATCGCCAGCGCCACCGCGGCCGCGGCGAGCGCCCAGCGACCGGCCCGGCTCACTGCGTCGAGTTCACGCTCGGTTGCAGCTCCCCGGGAGGGGCATCCGGGCTGGTGGCGCCGCGCGCGGCGCGCTCGGCGGCGAGCTGCTTCAGCGACACGCCGGGCGTGAACTGCGGCGGCGGGAACGCCGGCCAGGCTGCCGTCGGGTGGCGGTTGAACGTCGTCAGATGTCGAGCCCCTGCCAGCGTCAGCTTTGGTGTCGCGCCGACCACGTCGACCGCCATCGCGTCGGTGTAGAGCTCGATCTCATCGCCACCGTTGAAGATCACGCCGGGGACGCCATGCATGCGGATATTGCGGCGCTTCCCGAGCGAGACGTTGGAGTGCGGGACGTACCAGACCGTCGTGATCTTCAGCGGCAGCGTGCAGCCGCCGAATTGCAGGATCGACTTGTGTTCGCAGTTTCCATAGAACAGCGTCACGCCGATTTGCGGGTTGTAGTCACCGAGACCGTCGGCCTCGGTCAGTGGGATGCCGTCAACGCTTTTGCCCGCCCAATAGAGCGTGAAGAGACTGAACGAATGCGCGTAGGCCAGCTGCCTCGCCGGGATCGGGGGTGCGGGATGCGTGGCGCAGCCGGCGAGCAGGCCGGTCAGCGCCAGCAAGCCGGCGATCTTCGCGGGGCGAATCATGCGGGCGGATTATCGCGGGAGCGAGCCTCGCGAGGCGGCGCTGCCGCCTGGAGCCGGACGCTGTTCAAGCAGCGATGCGTGACCGCGACAGCGGCGCGCTCGCAATCGCGTCCAGCTCGCCACCTGGAAGCGCCGGCGGTGCGGGAGCGTCGGTCGCTCGGCGCCGCTCGGCCGCCCGTTCAGCGGCGTCCCGGACTGCTCCGGCGACGAGCACTGCGGCCAGCCCGAGAAGTCCCAGCGCGGCGGGGACCAGCACCACGCCGGCCACCAGTCCGACCGTGTCGTGGCCGTTGCTGGACGCCCAGTCCCAGACCGCCCAGTCGAGCACCGTCACCAGCGCCGTTACCCCCAGAACTCTCAGCTGCATCGCGCCGTGATCGTACCGCGCCTCTGCGACAAGACGCAGCCGGAATTCCCTCTGCCAGATCCGCTTCCCCAGCAACAGCCTACTTCTGCTCGGTGCCCCGGCAGCTTGCAGGGCTAGCGGCCGGACTGAAAGCGGCGGACGGGAATCGAACCCGCATCATCGCCTTGGAAGGGCGAGGCTCTACCGTTGAGCTACCACCGCGCGCGCAAACCCCCCACGTAGGGCGGTACGACGACGATGACAGTTTGCACAAACGACGTCACATTTCGAAATCTCGTCGATCACGCTCTGCCAGTTGCGGTCGCGCACGCCCTTGCCGATGCAGAAGATCTTGTCCCCTCGGTGGTCGAACTCGAGCACGAGCGGGTCGCTCTCGCCGCAGTCGAGGCACGGATGCGCCCGAAAGTACTCCCCCAGTAATAGCGCTCGCTCGAGGGCAACGGCCTGCTTGCGGCCGAGCGCGATGCTGATGTAGCGCTCCCGGTTCGCGGCGTAGTGCGCCTGCTTGTATTCAGCCCGGCAACTACGGCAGTAGTTGTCGAGTTGTCCCCGCGCCTTCCGCCTCCAAGCAAACTCGTCCGTCGACTTGTGCTCGCCGCAGCGTCCGCACCGTCTCGCCGGACTGGATCGACGTTCGCTCCCATCTGGCACGAACCGATGTTCGCTTCTCGCTCGGACGCCTCTGCGTGCGCCCGCCACGTCCGCGAGATTCGCCACCGGCCGTAGAATCAACGTGCACCACGGGGAGTGGCGCAGTCTGGTAGCGCACCCGGCTGGGGGCCGGGCGGTCGCAGGTTCAAATCCTGTCTCCCCGATGAAAGAAAAGGCCTGCTAACGCAGGCCTTTTCTGTTGGGCAGAGAGAGGCTTCTATCGGGGCTATGTCCCGTCTGTGTCCCGTTCCTGGCGGTGGCGCACGCTCAACGAGGTCCGGTGTGCGCGTCTGCCCTAACGGCAGCGGTTGGCAGGGAGGCTTCGGGTGCGCCACCGGAAAAACGGCCCAGCGGTGGAGGCTGTTCCGTCGCGTAGTCGCTTCGCCGCTTGCCACTCAGCACGGCGCCATCACGCGCGCGTTCGGAGACGCGCCATATCGAGCACTGTTACGGCAACCGGGGCACCCCTCTCTAGGGGCGGAAGCAGAAGTGGTCGGGAGTTCGGGAACGCCGAGTACGCCGACGACGGCATGTTCGCCAAATACGTCGCTGGCCGAGTGTGACGCCCCAGGCGACGAATCCGCGTCTGTGTCTACGCTGGATCGGTGACGCAGCAGGAAAGCAAGATCGTTCTGCCTCTTCGCACGAGCGTCGATCTGTTCAGCGACGAGCGCCAGCCCTCGGCGGTTGCCCGGGCCAAGCAGGCCGCCGTTCTCCATGACCAGGTCTACGTCGAGCTCGGGTTCCTTGAAGTCACGCTGACCGAGCACGGCGGACTTACGACCTGGACTCCGCCCGATCGAATACGTCCTGAGCAGATCGAGCGCGCGCGTCGACCACCAGCCATGGGCGCACCGATGATGATCGCGATTGGCCCCGAGGCGCACCCTGGCGAGCCCGCATCCAAGATGACACCAACTCTGGCGGGCCCGATCTCCATGGCGTACGGCGCCGAGTGGCACAGCGAGGTCCTCGAGCCATTGCAGGCGCTCGGGGTCGACTTCCTTTGGACCTTCGCCACCGGCGGAGGTGACATCAGCACGAGCGAGCCGATCGGCGAGGCGATCTACCGTCAGAACTCCCGCGACTCGTCCGACGAACTGCTCATGCCGGGCGTCAACACGTTTCGACGGGACTTTATCTACAAGTCGTTCAACCGCGACCTGGCTGTGGCGCGGGACATCGGTGCGGTGGTGCAAGTGAGCACGCTGTTCGAGCCGATGCTCCAGCGACACGGCTGGAACGCGACCGGCGCCACCGCGCTTGAGATCGCAGTGCCTAACCTGGCGGCACTCGAGTGGGAGCAAGTGCTTGCCTTCCGTGCGCATCCTGGAGCACAAGAAGCCCGCGAGATGCTGCGGAAGTTCGAGCGGATGGCCGCTGACGAGGAGCCGCAGGACGCCCGAGAGTATCTGCTCGGCGTCTCGCAACGTGTCACCGACGGGCTGATGACCACGATCAGCGACCGGAGCATCCACCTCCCACGAGCCGTCGCTGAAGAGGCTGCCAAAGCGGGCATGTCGTTCATACCGTTTGTTGGTCCGTTCGTCGGAACGGTGCTGACTGCTGCGGAACTCGCAGCGGCGCAGCGAGACGAGACACGCTCAGGGGTCGCAGCGCTGATGATGCTACGCGCCCGGTAACGCCGCTTGGGAAGCTGGCCGGCGGCTACCGCTATCGCAGGCTGGTACCCCTAGTTCTAGCGGCTTCCCGGTGCCGGGGCGGGCTACGCCGGAGTGACCCACTCCGAGACGAACTCGATCAGCGTTGCCGTCATCAACAATGCTGCGCGCGCGGAGGGACCATCAAGGCGGCCGACTGTGTGCACGTGGTGAGAGTCGCTCGTGAAGTCGCCAACTGCCGTCCACGCGCGGTCGAGAAACGTCACGCGAGGGTCGTCGCCTGCAGCTCCGACGTGCCGCGCGGCAGCCGCTGCTACCCGCTCATCGTCTGTCCCGCGGACAGATCGCTCGACGTGGTTACGCACGTCCCGGCACTTCTGCACGCACTCGCGGTAGTCGCCAGCATCGTACGCGCGGCGCGCGGCGTCGAACAGTTCGGCGACCTGCCCTCCGAGCGGACCGCCCGGCGCTGGAAACCCGACGACGACGAGGCGCAGCCTATCTTCGCCTAAGCCTGGGGACACGACGTCGGCCCAGCGCTCCCGACTCAGCTCGATCTGCATGTCTTCGACGCGTGTCTGCCAGTAAGGCGCGACGCCGGCGGCGACAGGGCTGTTGAGCGCGTCCCCCGCGTTGGCAGCGCCAGAATCAAGCAGGCGAGCGAGCGTAGCCTGGAACCGCAGTTCGAACGTTACAGCCGCCGGCACCGTCGCACGAGCGTGATCGTGCAGCGCACGGATCGCGCCTGGCGACAGCCCGAAGCGCAGCGTAAGGAGATCGGGGGAGAAGTTCTGAGGTCGCGCAACAACGGGACCCCGATCGCCGCCGATGCCGTGGACGACCGCCGGGGGTGCCAGCTCGACGCCGCCACGGTCAACGCCAGCCGTCCACAGTGTCGCTTCGAGCAGCACGAGTACGAGGGGGCCGTCCTCGTCCTGGAACAGCTGCGCTTGGAGTGGAATAGCGAGCACGGGGACCAATCCGCCACCCTCGCCTCCGATCGTCAGCGGATCCACACGGAGCCGTCCGACGGTGGCTGGCCGCGGCGAGTGAACCGTGATGGTTGCCTCGTGTCGCATGTCGCCTTGCCATCGTACGAGACCTGATCGAGCGAATGGCGCGAAACACGCTGCGACGCTTGGTAGCCGCTATCCGCCCCGGCCCGTGCCCGAGGTCCTCCAGAGCCGCCCGAACCGCGACTCCTCGGATCGGGTACAGCCGACCCCCGTTCGCGCCTGCTCTTGCCCAGCAGCGCTGTTGGGCGGCTCCGGTAGCGGTCCGCGCGCTGCAGAACAAATCCACGTAGTCAAATGCCAAGCCGCCGGACGTTGCGCTTCACGAAGAACACTGCGTCACCCATCCCGATCCACGTGATGTGCTTGAGGAACGGCAACGGGTTTCCATCCTTCAGGTGTCGAAATGTGTTCTCCAGTGTCCAGCGACGATCGATGCCGCGTCGGTTCCGGAGTGTCCCGTCTTGGTCGAAGAAGTTGCCGGCGATGTCTTCAAACGCGAGCTCGAAGGTGTACTTCGGCAGGTACAGCTGTGCCCCCGGTGGAGTTCCTGGGATAGCTGGCGAGAGTGGTTGCACAGC
>Ga0302184_10000683_pt1 | contig 22075 bp, 19 predicted proteins | sample I_Palsa_N3_3_FD_200233 | JGI IMG/M metagenome (GOLD analysis project Ga0302184, IMG submission 200233) | Peat permafrost microbial communities from Stordalen Mire near Abisko, Sweden - I_Palsa_N3_3 | ecosystem: Environmental > Terrestrial > Soil > Palsa > Peat permafrost | place: Sweden...
TAACGGGGCTCCAGGAGGTCTTCACGTTTCGGTGGGGACCATTTTCACGTTTGGGTCTGACATTCTGGCGCGCGTCGTGGCGTGGCTGGGGTTGCTGCTGTGTCGTGTGCGGTTGGTGTTCGCCTGGTTGCTTTCCGCGTGTCCGGCCCGGTTGGCGGGCGTGCTGGCGCTGTCTTCGGGTCGTGGTGGTGGCGGATGCCGGGGCGCGGGGATGCTCGCCTGGGTCAGGGCGGCCCGGCGGCGGCGAGGTCGGTGAGTGTCTTGCGGCGCCGGCGGCGGGTTCTGGGGGGAAGCCCGGCGGCGGCGCGGCGTTTGTTTTCTTCCTGGCGTGCGTTCCATGCGGTGAGGATGCGCTGGTTGCGGGTGATGAGCAGGGTGGCGGTGAACAGCGTGAGGGGGGCTAGGCCCATGAGGCGGCACCAGCCGCGGCTGATGTCGTTGGTGGCGGGGTCTTTGGCGGTGGCGAAGCCGCGTTCGGCGCCGGTGCGGCGGGCGTAGGAGCGGCGGTGCGCGGCGGAGGGGTAGTCGTGTTTCTGCCGGGTCTTGGCGTTGACGCCGGGCGGGACGGTGAGGGTCTGCTGGGTGCAGCAGGCCTGGGGGTGCTCGGGCGGGGTGAGGATCTCGGGCCGGTCCCGGTCCAGGGTCATCGAGGCCGGGCGGAGGGGGCAGCGGATCTTGCCCATGGCGGCGGGGCACTGGACCCGGTGGTAGCCGTCGGGGTCGTCGCGGGTGATCCGGCCGAGTTTGTACCGGGCCAGCTCAGCGGTGCGGTTCTCCCAGTCCGCGGCTTGTTCCCTGGTGGCGGTGCGCGCGAGCGGGCCGAGTTCCAGCAGCGTGCGCGGTGTCTGGGGGCAGTACAGGCATCCGTTGCTGATGATGGCGCCGTCGTGGGTCCCCTTGGGGCCGCGGTCGTGCGGGTGCAGGTCCTGCACGAGCTGGGCTCCGGCGGCACGGGCCGGCAGGGCCCACGCCCCGGCGTCGCGGTAGGCGTAGCCGGAGTCGGCGAGCAGGTCGCCGAGCGGGATCCCCTGGCCGGGCATCGAGGTCAGCACGGGGACGAAGGCGCGGACCGGGTCATGCCGGCAGGAGGATACCGTGGCGCGGCGGGCGAACTCCGGGACGGGCGGGCCGTTCTCCTCGGGCATCATGATCGCGGCCGAGAGGTAGTAGCCGTAGAACAGCTCGTCTTGGCTGCGCAGCAGGTTGTTCTTGCGGTGCCCCCAGGACGCCTCGGGGTCGGCGCAGCCCTCGCCCCTGGCGGGCGGGGGCCGGGAGAAGGACTCCAGGTCCGTCCAGTCCACGGCCAGGGACCGGCTGGCGTCCTTGAACTGCTCCGGGATGGATGCCTCGAGCAGCTCGTCGCAGATGCGCTGCAGCAGGTCCGCGGGCAGCCCGTCCGGCTCGTCCTTGCCGAGGGCGGCAGCGGCCAGGCCGAAGGTCCGCTCGGTCTGCCGGTAGGTCAGCAGGTGCGGGCCGTCCTTCCAGTCCGCGGTCACGCCCAGCCGCCGCTGGTGGTCCTCGGGCAGCGCGGTCAGCGCCCGGTGCACGCGGGTCAGGTGGGCCGGCCGCCCGTCGGCCTGGGTCAGGCACATGCCGGCCAGCAGGGTCCGGACGCTCAGCTGCCGGGGCCGCACGCCGACGGGCAGCAGAACCTCGATCCGCGGCGCGACGCCGGAGGCGTCGATGATGTCCTCCAGTGCCGCCAGCGAGATCATGGCCGCCGCGCCGCCCCCAGCAGCCGCACCGCGTCCGCCTCCCCGCCCGGTTCCAGCCCGGCGACCAGGTCGCCGAGCCGCTGCGAGCAGCTGATCCCGGCCGCGTGCATGAACGTGGCCAGCCCCAGCAGCTCCGCGCAGTCGGCCAGCCAGGTCACCCGCAGCCGGGAGGTGTCCAGCCGGGGCAGCCCGCTCCCGCCGTCCAGGGCGGTGATCAGCGGATTCGTCAGGTTCCGGCGCCCAGGGTCGGCGCCGCCGCAGATCAGCCCGGGCCCGGCGAACGCCGCGGCGGGCAGCAGCCGGGCGTGGTAGCGGGCCAGCACGGGCACCGCCCGCGGCCGGGCGCCGCGCACGGTGACCACGACCCCGCCGGACCGGCAGGCGACGTCGCTGCCGCGGACGTCTCGCAGGTCGCCGCGGATCAGCCCGGCGCCGGCGCCCAGGCAGACCAGCCCGGCCGCCCGCATCCGCCGCCCGGTCGTGGGCTGCGCGTCCGCCAGCGCGAGGAACCCGTCGATCTGCGCCGGGCTGTAGGGCTGCTTGGCCCGTTCCCGGGGCAGCGGCAGATCCGCCGGATACAGGTGCGGCACCACCCGGCGGCCGATGAACCGCAGGTTCGTGCGCAGGGTCCGCCGCGCCACCCCGGACAGGCCCGGCGCGCACCGGGTGAACCGCTCGGCCACCGACGGATGCAGCAGCACCTCCGGCGCCGCGTCCAGGCCCAGGCCGATGCCGTAGTCGGCGAGCTTGCCCGCCGCCCACAGCAGGTTCTTCGCCCGCTCGCGTCCCTCCGGCCCGGCCGCCGTGATCACGTCCCGGGCGAACGCCGCCGCCGGCGCAGAGACCGTCGACGGCCGCCACCGCCCGATATAGCCGGCCACCTCGCCATTGTTCATACAGCACTTATACTTAATGAAATGCGCGAGATGGCGGACCCCGCTGCGACAATGAGGGCGTGTCGCCCACCCCGGCCCAGCAAGCCCAGGCAGCCCGCATCGCCCGCGAGCTAGCCGCCCTCGGCTTCGCGCTGCCCGGCACCCTCGCCGACCGGATGACCCGCTGCGGCCACCCCGGCTGCCGCTGCCACGCCGACCCCCCGCAGCCGCACGGCCCCTACCACCAGTGGACCCGCAAGAAAGACGGCAAGACCGCCACCCGCATCCTCACCGACGACCAGCTCGCCGACTACCGCCCCTGGTTCGACAACCACCGCCGCCTGCGCGAACTCATCGCCGAACTCGAAGCACTCAGCCTCGACATCGCCGAAGCCGACCCCCGCTGGAACCGCTAGCCACCCCCGGCACCAGCACCGCGCGGCCAGCTGCCCGGCCCCGAACCGGAACCCAGGCATCCGGAAAACGTGGGCAGCACCCGCTTAACCTGTGGGCGGCCCGCCAACCGCAGCCCATCCGCGCAGGTCAACCCCAAACGTGAAGACGTCACCTGGGAAAATATGGTTCCGATTCGGCTCCGCGTGGCACGGGTCGTGGCACGAATACGCCTAGCCGAGGAGAATCGACGCTGTGCCGCTCTTGTCGTTGACAGCCTGGGACCGCGGCTGGGCATGGTTGTACGCCCGGCCGCCGCTGGTTCCCGTGGCCGACCAGTACCGGTTAGCCGATGGCGGTGCCGAACAGGAGCCCGATGCCGTAGGTGAAGGCCAGGCCGAGGGCGCCGCCGATGACGACCCGCAGCACGGCCCGGCGGATGTTGCTGCCGCCGATGCGGGCGCTGAGGGCACCCGCCAGGCCCAGGGCGATCAGCACGGCGACGAAGGTGACCGGTACCCGCGCCGGGGCCGGGGGCAGCAGGATGGCCAGCATTGGCAGTAGCGCGCCGGAGGTGAACGACAGCGCGGAGGCGGCGGCGGCCTGGACCGGGCTGGGGATGTCATCGGGGTCGATGTGCAGTTCAGCGTCGAGGTGGGCGGCCAAAGCGTCCCGGGCGGTCAGTTCGGCGGCGACGGTGCGCGCGGTGGCCGCGGACAGGCCCTTGGCCTCGTACAGGGCGGTGAGCTCGGCGAGTTCGGCCTCGGGGGTGTCGGCGAGTTCGCGTTTCTCCTGGCTTATCTCGGCGCGCTCGCTGTCCCGCTGGCTGGAGACCGACACGTACTCACCCAGCGCCATCGACACGGCCCCGGCGACCAGCCCGGCGAGCCCGGCGGTGAAGATGGGCCCGCGGGCGGACGTGGCCCCCGCCACCCCGACGACGATGCCGGCCACCGACACGATCCCGTCGTTGGCCCCCAGCACGCCGGCCCGCAGCCAGTTCAGCCGCCCCGCGGTACCGGCCGCATGCGGTTCCCCGGGATGCGTGGCCTGCCCTTCGGCGGCCGCCTGGACCTGAGCATCCGAGGGCATGACCTCATCAGCACTCATGCCGTCCACTTAACCAGCCGGCGCTGGCTGCTCATGGCCACACCCCGGGTGGGGGTTCAGGGTGAACACGACACCGCCGCACGGGCCGGTTCCCGCCCGGGCCTAGGGGGCATCCGCCTTGAAGATGACCTGCGGCTCACCGCTGGCTTGCTGCGGGGCGGGACCGGTGGGTGCCAGCCGTACGAGCACGTTGTAGGTGACCAGGGCAATGGCCAGGTGCATCATGAACAGGACGGCGACCGCGTCGGCGGGCTGGCCCTGGTACAGGATGTAGACGTCGGGCAGCCACAGAATGAGCGTAACTAGGATGGCCAGGCGGAGGAACAGCCACCGGGGGGTGGATGAGATCCGCGTGACGACAGGCCATGCTGTGCACGCGATGATGACCCCGATCACGGTCAGCTTGGCGTAGTCGTGGAACTGGAAATGCACGTATCCCCTGGTGCCGGGGAAGACGGCCTGCCCGATGACCACCAGCAGGGCGTCCGCGGCCAGGGATCCGGCGACGGCGGCAAGGGTGGCCATCACCACCCGGGAGGTTCTCGGCTGGGAGTGCCGCGGGAGGAAGTCGATCCCGTTGATGGATGCGAGCTGCTTGACCATGCCTGGAGGGTAGGCGGCACGGCCGCCGCGAACGGCCCGTTGTCATGCTTCCTTCATGATCAGGCTGCGGATCTGCGCCCGGGCATCCCGCTGACCTGGCGCTTAAGGTCTCCTTCATGATGGCCGCCTAACCTCGCCGTGCGTGTCGCCCATAAACCACAGCTCGACTATGAACGAGCTTCGCCAGCGGGTCGCAGCCCGGGAAGAAGGCCCGGCCAGGGTGGGCTCAGTCGCCACGTCTGTCGTCCTGGCCAGTGTCGTTGCCGCAGGCGCCGTGGCGGTCGCGCGGCCCGGGGCGGCCCGGGAAACCCGGATGGCGGCTCCGGGCAGCAGTTCGCCTGGGGCGGGACAGGGGGCCGCCCCTGGCTCGGGTGCCAGCAGGCTCAGCCGGCCAGCCACCTCCGCTTTCAGCTCTCCTGCCCCGGCCTGCTCCGGGTCGGACGGTTTCAGCCTGAGTCCGCTGCCGGCCCCTAGGCTCAGGCAGCGCCCGGTCACCTTTGGCGGCTCGTGACATGACCGGTTCGATCGTCTTCTGGTACGCCAGCCGGGCTACCGGCATCGTGACACTGCTGCTCACCGTGCTAGTGCTGGGCCTGGTCGTGACCAGGAACCGCCGGATCCTGGGATTGCCGCAGGAGCGGTTGCTCGGACTGGCCGTCGGCTGCGTGCTGGTCGTGGTGGCGGCCGTTGCTTGGCGGCTGCCCGCCGCGGGCCGCCCGGTATCGCGGTGCTGCCGGGTAGCCGCCGTCTTCGCGGAACACATGTCGCAGTCAAGCCGCCCTGCCCGTCTTGGCCGCCGGCCGGTGTCGCGGTGACCGCCGCCGCGTCCGAGCAGTCCCGGGACCGGGTTGCCTGGCCACCCGCCGGGCTGCCCCGCCTGCTGCCGTCCCGGCCGGAAGACCTCCGCGGTCACCTGGCTAGATTCGGTCCTGTCCCGTACAGCGGGTCCGCCGGGGTGCTGATCCCGCACATCGAAGCGTCCGGCCTTACCGGCCGGGGCGGAGCGGCCTTTCCGGCGCACCGCAAGCTGGCCATCGTGGCCGCCGCGCGGGGCCGGAAGGTCGTGGTGGCCAACGGCGCCGAAAGCGAACCCGCGAGCCGCAAGGACGAGCTCCTGCTGCAGGTCGCGCCGCACCTGGTGCTGGATGGGCTGCAGCTGGCCGGCGAGGCGGTCGGGGCCGGCGAGGCGCGCCTGTACCTGCACCGGGGTGCCGGATCCGGTGTCCGGCGCGCACTGGCCGGACGCCGGGCCCGAGGGGTGGACCGGCTCGAGGTCACCATCACCGAAACGCCACCGCGATTCCTGGCCGGCCAGGAATCAGCCGTGGTGAACCTCATCGGCGGCGGCCCGGCGCTGCCGCTCTTCACCCCGCCGCGGGTGACCGAGCGCGGCCTGCACGGTCAGCCCACCCTGGTGCAGAACGTGGAGACCCTCGCTCACCTGGCCCTGATCGCCCGCTATGGCCCGCGCTGGTTCCGGGCGATCGGCACGGCGGCCGAGCCTGGCAGCATGCTCACGACGCTGTACCCGGCAGGCGGCGGCTGCCGGGTCATCGAGACCGCAATCGGGACGCCGCTGCGGACGCTGCTCAGCTCTGACGCTGAGACGCAAGCCTGGCTGGTGGGCGGGTACCACGGCAGCTGGCTGGCGCTGCCGGACTCGGTCGGCCTCACGCTGGACAACGGGTCGCTGCGCCGGCACGGCGCCGCAGCCGGCGCGGGCGTGCTGGCCGCGCTGCCATCACATCATTGCGGCCTGACCGAGACCGCGCGGGTCGTCGCCTACCTGGCGGCGGAGTCCGCCGGCCAGTGCGGGCCGTGCCTGAATGGGCTGCCCCGCATCGCCGCCGCCCTGGCCGAGCTGGCCGGGCCCCGGCCCCGCCGGCAGACCCGCGCCGACCTCGAGCGCTGGGCCGGGCTGGTGGCCGGCCGGGGAGCGTGCAGCCATCCGGACGGCACGATCCGGTTCGTCCGCAGCGCCTTGCAGGTCTTCGAGCCTGAACTGGCGTGGCACGAACGCGGCCGTTGCACGGGCTCTAGCCGCCGGCCGTTCCTGCCGTTGCCGGACAGCGTCCCGGCTCATGAGGATGACTGGACCTGAGGCTGCCGGGCTGCCCGACCAGGTCAGCATTTGCCTGACCAGAGCATATCGGGTCAGCGCCGGGTGCCATCGCGGCGGCAGATCGTGAATCCGGACATCAATAAATGGCGGTCACCGTGCATACGAGCGCACGGAAACCGTGACCGTCGTGCCGCCCCGAGGTCAGTGGCACGGCCGTACGGGCAATCGCGTCATGGTTCCTTCATGTCGGGCCGGTAGACCCTCTTCGGGAACGCAGTCGCATTTCCGAGGAGGACAGCCAAAGTGGCCCGACCTGGATTCCGGCATGCTGGCCGTCACGACACCGGGCCGGGCGGCCCCATCCCGAACGACACCGGCCCAGGGGGGTCCCGGGGGCCGGGAGCCCGGCGTCGCCGGGGCCGGATCCGCCTGCTGCACCGCCGTGCGGTCCGGGCCGGGCTGGCCCTGATCGCCATCCTGTGCTGCTGGGCGGCTTTCTCCGTCGGGCAGGCGATGACCGCCCCAGGTGGCGGTTCGGCTTCCTCCAAGCTGGCCGAATGGGCCCGGGACCACTACCTGGGCCCGGTGGTGACGTTCGGCGAGTGGCTGACGTACTCCCCGCCCAAGGTCGGCGGCACGCCCGGCTTCTCCCTCGCCGCCCCGCCGAGTAGCCTGGCGACAGCCAAAGCCAGCAGCGCCCGCTCGCGCACGCACGGGTTCAAGCCGATCATCCCGGCCCGGCTGACCTCCCCGGCGGGCGCGCCGCTGCCGGGCGAGGGCGCCTGGCGCGTGCTGGAGAAGGTCAACGGCCAGCCCGCCATGTTCGGCACCTACCTGCGGCCGGACCGGGTGCATACCTCGTACGTGGCCGGGATCGTCTCGATGGACCAGCGGCTGGTCCGGTTCCAGCTGCGCCCCGGCGCGGAGGACCCGGGCCCGGGTAACTGGAAGGCCGAGCCGTACGTGCCCGCTGGCACCCGCACCGGCCTCCTGGCCACGTTCAACGGCGGCTTCAAGCTGAACACCGCGGGCGGCGGCTTCTACCTCAACGGCACCACCCGCGGCACGCTGACCGACGGGGCGGCGTCGGTGGTCTACTACCGCAACGGCACGATCAAGATCGGTGCCTGGGGCAGTGAGGTCCGGATGACCCCGGACGTGACCGGGGTGCGGCAGAACCTGCGGCTGATCGTGGATCAAGGCCGCGTCCCGGCATCGGTGAACCAGGACGTGATCGGCAGCTGGGGCGCCACCCTGGGCGGCGGCTACTACGTGTGGCGCTCCGGCCTGGGCGTCACCCGGGACGGCCGGGTCATCTTCGTGTACGGTCCGGCGCTGGACGTGCGCACGCTGGCCGGCCTGCTGCAGCGGGCCGGCGCGGTCGAGGCGCTCCAGCTGGACATCAACCCGTTCTGGATGTCGTTCGAGTACTACCAGGCGCATGGTCATCCATCCGACCCCCGGCCGGTGAACCTGCTGCCGACCCAGCAGCAGAGCGCCTACCGGTACTACTCGGTCTACAGCCGTGACTTCACGGTGGTGTACGCGCGGTGACCGCCGGGACGGAGGCCGGGTCACCACCGGTCCGGCTGCTACGGTGGGTCACGGCCGTCCTGACGACGGCCCGGCCGCGGCAGTGGCCGAAGAACCTGCTCGTGTTTGCGGCGCCGCTGGCCGGGGCCACGCTGGGCCGGGACGACGGGCTAGGCTACGCGCTGGTGGCCGCAGCCGCGTTCGGCTGCGCCTCGGTGGCCGTGTACCTGGCCAACGACGTCGCGGACGCCGAACGGGACCGGCGGCACCCGCGCAAGCGGCACCGGCCGGTCGCCGCCGGGGAGCTGCCCAAGTCGCACGCGATCGCGCTGAGCACGGTGAGCGCCGCGGCCGGGATCACCGCGGGGGTGGTCATCTGCGAGCCGCTGCTGACCGCGTCGGTCGGCGGCTATCTGGGCATCTCGTTTCTGTATTCCGGGCTGCTCAAGCACATCCCCGTGCTCGAGCTGTGCTTCGTGGCCTCCGGGTTCGTGCTCCGCGTGCTCGGCGGCGCGGCAGCCACCCACGTGCGGCCATCGGGGTGGTTTCTGCTGGTCTGCAGCCTGGGCGCGTTCGGCGTAGCCGTGGCCAAGCGGCACACCGAGCTGACCAGCCTGGGGCCCGATGCGATCGCGCACCGGCCGGCCATGCACCGGTACCGGGCCGGGGCGCTGCGGCTGGCCCAGCTCGCGGCCGGCACCGCGATGATCGGGTGCTACCTGGCCTGGGCGGCCGGCCAGCCGCCCGGGACCGCCCGCTGGCACCTGGCCAGCGGCCTGCCGCTGGCCGCCGCGCTGGTCCGGTTCGGCGTGCTGACCGGGCACGGCACAGCCACGCCAGTGGAGGACCTGCTGACCCGCGACGGCCCCATGGTGGCCTGCGAGCTGGCCTGGCTGGCGCTGTTCGTGGCCGGGCTCTAGGCGACCTGATGACGACGACGGCCGAACGGGCACTGTCCGGCTGGGGCCGGACAGCGCCGTCACGGGCCCTGGTGACCGGCCCGCTGGACCTGCGCCAGCTCGGCGACCTCATCGTCGGCGCCCCGGCCGGCGGCGTGCTGGCCCGCGGGGCCGGCCGCAGCTACGGCGACGCGGCCCAGAACGCCGGCGGCGTGGTGCTGCACCCCGTGACGGCCAGCCGGATCGAGCCCGACCTAGAGCACGCCGCGGTACGGGTCAGCGCCTCGGTCACCTTCACCGAGCTGCTGGCCTGCCTCGTGCCGCTCGGCCTGCTCCCGCCGGTGCTGCCCGGAACCCGGCACCTGACCGTAGGCGGCGCGGTCGCGGCCGACGTGCACGGCAAGAACCAGCACGCGGACGGCTCCATCTCCGCCTGGATCGACACGATCGAGCTGCTGGACGGCGACGGCGCCCTGCGCGCCGTCCACCCGGGCACGCCCGCGTTCCGCGCCACCGTGGGCGGCATGGGCCTGACAGGCGTCATCGTCAGCGTCCGGCTCCGCCTGCTGCAGATCCGCAGCGCCCGCCTGCGGGTCACGACCCGCAGGCTGCCAGGCCTGGACGCGCTGCTGGCCGCGCAGGACCAACCCGGCGCCCGGTACGCCGTGTCCTGGGTCGACCTATCCGCCACCGGCCGCTCGCTGGGCCGCGGCGTGCTCGATACCGGCAACCACCTGACCTATCCCGACCCTGTTCACGAGGCGGATGGCCTGCACTACCGCCCGGGACGCCCCTGGCCCGCGCCGGCGCTGCCGTTCTGCCCGGTGACCACATGGTCGGCCCGCGCGTTCAACCAGCTGTGGTTCCGGGCCTCGCCAGCCGGCCGCACCAGCGTGGCCGGCATACCGGAGTACTTCCACCGCCTGGACGCGGTCCAGGACTGGAACCGGACGCTAGGGCCTGCCGGCCTGCGCCAGTACCAGTTCGTCGTGCCCTTCGGGGCAGAGAACCTGCTGGCCCACGTGATCACCGAACTGCAACGGAACCGCGCTGCCGCCTTCCTCGGCACCCTCAAGCGATTCGGCCCGGCCAGCGGCAACTACCTGTCGTTCCCGCTCCCCGGCTGGTCGCTGGCGGTGGACATGCCAGCGGGCCGACCAAACCTGCACCGCCTGCTCGACAACCTGGATCGCCAGGTAGCCGAGGCCGGCGGCCGCGTCTACCTGTGCAAGGACAGCCGGCTGAGCCGGGACGCCTTCACCGGGATGTACGGCCGCGATCTGGACAGCTGGCGCGCGGCCCGGGCCTCGCTCGACCCCGCGTCGAGGTTCCGCTCCGACCTCGGCCGCCGACTCGGACTGGTGAACGTATGACCGCTTCGCCCGGCCGCGAGCACGCCGCGCCTTCCCGCATCCTGGTGCTCGGCGGCACCAGCGAGCTCGCCCTGGCCATCCTGGCCGCGCTGGACGCCCCGCCCGGCACCGAGGTCGTCCTGGCCGGCCGGGATGAAGCGCGGCTGGCCGCAGCCGGCCAGACGCTGCCCTACCAGACCCGCACGGCCAGGTACGACGCGCTCCAGGCGGACGGCCACCAGGGGTTTGCCGACGCCCAGTTCGCCGCGGGCCCGGTGGACCTGGTGATCTCAGCAGCCGGCGTGCTCATCCCGCAGGCCGACGTGGAGGCCGACGTCACCCGGGCCGCCACCATGATCGACACCAACTTCACCGGGCACGTCACCGCCCTGCTGGCGCTCGCGACCCGGATGCGCGAGCAGGGGCACGGCACGATCGTGATGCTGTCCTCGGTGGCCGCGGTCCGCCCGCGCAAGGCCAACTTCGTGTACGGGGCGGCCAAGGCCGGGCTGGATGCGTTCGCCCGCGGGCTGGCCGACTCGCTGCACGGCAGCGGAGTCCGGGTGGTCCTGGTCCGGCCCGGGTTCGTCACCGGCCGGATGACCGCGGGCATGCCGCCCGCGCCGCTGGCCACCACGCCCGCCAAGGTCGGCGCGGCTACCGCCGCGGCCCTGCGCGGCGGCAAGGCCGCCGTCTGGATCCCGGCGCCGCTGGCCGGCCTGGCCGTGGCGTTCCGGCTCGTCCCCCGTCCTGCCTGGCGCCGGGTCTCCCGGTGAGCGCTTCCGCTGCGGCTTCCGGCCGCGGGTAGATTCTGGGGCTGTGAGGGTACTGGTGGCAGAAGATGACGAGAATCTCGGCGAAGTCCTGGCCCGCGGGCTGCGGGAGCAGGGCTATGTCGTGGATCTGGTGCCCGATGGCGAGATCGCAGCGAACTACCTGCGCTTCTACTCCTACGAGGTGGTGGTGCTGGACTGGCGCATGCCCCGGCTGTCCGGCCTGGACCTCCTGGCCCGGCTGCGCCGGAGCGGTACCGCCCCGCCAGTGCTGATGCTGACCGCCCGGGACACGCCCGCGGACCGGATTACCGGCCTGGACGCGGGCGCCGATGACTACCTGGTCAAGCCGTTCGACTTCGGCGAGCTGCTGGCCCGGCTGCGGGCGCTGCAGCGCCGGCCCAAGGTCAGCCAGCCGCCGCGGATGGTGATCGGCGAGGTCGAGTTCGATCCGGCCACCCGCCAGGTACTGGTCCGCGGCCAGGCCCCGGCGATGACCGGTACCGAGTTCGGCATCCTGGAGATCCTGATGCGCCGGTCGCCGAACGTGGTGGACCGCCGCTCGATCGCGCAGCACGTCTGGGACAACGAGGCCGACGCCTTCGGCTCCAACACCATCGACGTCCACCTGGCCCGGCTGCGGGCCAAGCTGGCCGGCGGGGGAGTGCGGATCGAGACTGTCCGGGGCGTCGGCTACCGGATCACCCCGGCCTGAGCCAGCATGAAAGCCAGGATGCGGCCGGGCCCCGCGGTGAAGGTCGCCGCGGTGGCCACCGCGGTGCTGGCCGTGGCCTACGTGGCCGCCGTGATCGTGCTCAACGTGCTGGTAGGCGCGCACCTGACTGGGCAGACCGAAGCCCGGCTGGCCGACCGGCTCTCCGATGTCCGGAGTGACCCGTCCCAGCTCAGCCAGCCGGCCAGCGGCCCCGGCGGCCGCCGGGACCCGGATGATGACGCGGACGACGATTCGGCGCCGGTGTACCTGTGGACGGTGAACGCTGCCGGGACGGTCACCGCGCACAGCCCGGGTGCGCCGTCCCTGCCGGCGTCCCTTTCCCGCACCGGCACGGCCCGCGACGGGCAGGCGCTAACGGTCGGTATCGGGCCCCGGGATGCGCAGTTCCTGCTGAAGATGGCCCGGGACGGCAGCGGCTGGCTGATCGCCGGCCAGAGCCTGGACGGCGACGCGCACACCCGGAACCTGCTGCAGGACGCCGAGCTCATCGCCGGACCGTTCGTGCTGGCCGCCATGTTCCTCGCCTCGCTGGTAGTGGGCCTGCGTGCGCTGGCCCCGGTGGAGCAGTCGCGCCGCCGCCAGCTGGAGTTCACCGCCGACGCCTCGCACGAGCTCCGCACACCGCTGGCCGTGATCCGGGCCGAGGCCGACGTGGCGCTGTCCGCCCCGCGGGACGCCGACGGCTACCGGGACGCGCTCACCCGGATCCAGGGCGAGACCCAGCGGCTGCGCCAGCTCGTCGACGACATGCTCTGGCTGGCCCGGTTCGACTCCCAGCCGCCGCCCCCGGGCGACGAGCCGGTCGACCTGGCCACGCTGGCCCAGGCGTGCGCGGACCGGTTCCGGAGCGTCGGCCCGGTCGTCACCGCCGACACCCCGGACGGGCCGGTCCTGATCAGCGCGCCGCCGGAGTGGATCGACCGGCTGGCCGGAGTGCTGGTCGACAACGCCTGCCGCTACGCCGGCCCCGCCGGGCAGGTCCGGATCCGGGTCCTGGCCCACGGCAGCCGGGTCAGCCTGATGGTGGAGGACAGCGGTCCCGGCATCCCGGAGGCGGAACGGTCCCGTCTGTTCGACCGGTTCCACCGGACCACCGAACACGGCTCCGGGACTGGCCTCGGCCTGGCTCTCGGCGACTCGATCGTCCGGTCCACCGGCGGCCGCTGGCAGGTCGGCGATTCCGAACTTGGCGGCGCCCTGATGTCGGTGTCCTGGCGGCACAGTCAGCCCCGGGCCATCCGGCCGGTCGAAGTGAGTGCCGAACGCCGCGGTGTGCATCCCTTCCGCGACGGGGGCACGTGACGCCGTGCGCCCCCCACTCTCGCACGAGCAGGATGTCGGCTGCGCCAATGCGTCCGGCTTGATCACAAATCGGGTGGTGTCTGCCTGGCACCGGCCTATGCGGGATGGATACGACGAGGACGATAACCGAGTGGGCAACGTCGACCTGGTCAACGGTGTTCTCCATTTGCGTTGGCGTTGGCCTCTGAGGCGCAATCACGCCGTAATCGCGGATCAATGCCGCGCTGGCACGATGCTCATAGCTCGGTAGCCACGACCGGGCTGCGCCGCTCGGCGCGCTCACCTTGCAGAGGTCATCATGTACCAGCCCGTCCTGTCCAGCGATCAGCCGGTCCGAGCCGGAGCGGCCTCCCGCTCCCGCTGGCGTGATCCAGGTGACGTTACGGAGCCCGGCATAATCCAGCCCGGCATAACCTGGTACGACGTCCTCGGCGTGTTGCCGGGCGCCGAGACGCGCAGGATCAAGCGCGAGTACGACGCCAAGGCGGCCCTGCTGCGGCCGGAACTGATCTCGGGTGCCGCGCTGAACGTGACCACGGCGGTCACGCGGGCGCAGCACATCCTCGACACGGCGTGGGAGGTGCTCGGCGATCCGGACAGCCGCAAGCGCTACGACGAGACGGTCGGCCTCCGGTGCTCGGGCGGAGGCCTGGGTCAGCCCGGGACCGGCATCGGATCGGCGGGGCGGGCGCCGGCCGATCCGGGCATCATCGGTGAGCTGGCCGCGATCGAAGCGGCGGGTGGTCTGCTGGCGCTGACCGGCCGGCTGGGGCCGCGGCGCCGGCGGAACAGTCCCGTCGCCGTCCCGGACGTTCGCGGGCTGTTCTACCAGGTGTACCTGGAGGTGGCGACCCGGCGTGGGCTCCACATCAGGGTCGTTCGGCTCACGGAGCGCCCGATGGCGGTCGACGGGCTGGTGGTCGATCAGGATCCCAGGCCGCCGAGGAAGGCGAATCGGGGCGACACGCTCACGGTACAGGTCTGGCACCCGCCCGCCCGGTCACGCTAATAGGTACCGCGCAAATGATGTCAGTCAATCACGATGCTATCGCCATTGTTGGTACGGACATATCCCGCGAATATGGGTCAATTCGAGCATGAGTCAAAATGAGGGGTTGACACCCCGCAACCGCGGGGGAATGCTCGTCATTGTTTGTCACGGGGCGAGAAAATGCCCCGCCGGGGGAGGGGGTAATGATGCGCGGTCTTATCCGCCGTACCGTGGTGGCGGCCGGTGCGGGAGCGCTGGCGCTGGGTTCCGCAGCAGCGGTGAGCGTCGCCACCGGGACAGCGGCCCAGGCGGCGTCTCCTTGTACGACATCGGGGACGACAGTCACGTGCACCTACACCGGCGCCGGAACGTACTCGTTTCCGGTCCCGTCCGGGGTGACCTCCCTGGATGTCACGGCAGTCGGAGCCGCCGGAGGCGACGCCACCCCCGCCAACAGCGACGGGGCCGTTAGCGCCGGCGGGCCCGGCGCCTCGGTGGAGGACATGGCCGTGCCCGTGAGCGCCTACCAGGGCCAGACGCTAACCGTGATCGTCGGCGGCGCTGGCGGTGCGGGGACTCTTGATGGCGCCGCCGGGGCGGGCGGCAGCCCCGGCGGCGGCGGGAGCGGCGGCGGCGGCGGCGACTTCCCTGGCGGTGGTGGCGGTGGCTATTCCGGGCTGCTTGACCCATCCGGGGCCATCGCGCTGGTGATCGCTGCCGGAGGCGGCGGCGGCGGATTTAGCAACTCCACGCCAGGCATCTTCACCGGCGGGGCGGGCGACGTCGGTAGCGGCGGCGGCACAGGCGGCGGCGCCGCTAGTGCTATCGGCCCTGGGACCGGGTGCCCCACTTCCGATAATTCTGACTTTGCATGCGGCGGCGGGGGCGGTACCAGCACGACGGGCGGCGAAGGCGGCGCCGGGAGCGCAGCCCAATCCTTCGCCGGGCCCCCCGAAGCGGCAGGGGCTAACGGAAGCGATGGAGCGAGCCTGGCAGGCGGCCAAGGCGCCCCCGCCAACAACTCTGACAACAATCCGAGCGGTGGCGGCGGTGGCGGCGGCGGCTACTACGGCGGAGGCGGCGGCGGTAACAGCTTCTTCGGCGCCGGTGGCGGTGGCGGCTCCAGCTTCGGGACCGGCCCCGGCCTGACCAACGAGGTGACCGCCAGCACCGCGGCAGCAGTGACGATCAGCTACCAGGCCCCGGCCGTTCCCGGGGCTCCGACCGGTGTCTCGGCCATACCGGGCAACACGCAGATCAGCGTCTCCTGGACCGCTCCCGCTAGCGACGGCGGTCCAGCTATCACCGGCTACACGGTGTCGGCGCAGGCAGACGGAACGACCATTAGCCAGACCCTGAATAATCCATCGGCCACCTCGGCCGTCATCGGCGGGCTCACCAACGGCACCGCCTATGACATCACAGTCGCCGCGATCAACTCGGTGGGGACCGGCCCCGCCGCGGCGGCCTCCGGTAACCCGGTGACGCCGACCGCATCAGCGCCGCTCATCACCTCCTCGAACAGCCTCGCGGTGGGCGTGGGCCAGAAGCTCAGCTTCAAAGTAACCGCGGCAGGGAAGCCCAAGCCCACGATCACCGCCTCCGGGCTGCCCAGCTGGCTGACGTTCACTCCCGCGGCGGGTGGCGGTGCTGGCACCTTGTCCGGCAGCCCTCCGGCCGGCTCGGGTGGCGTGTACCAGATCACCTTCGGCGCCTCCAACGGAGTCGGCTTCGCCGTCACCCAGAACGCCACCTTGTCGGTCCTGGAGTTCACCTCGGCGACATCGGCCACCTTCGCGCTGAACCAGTCAGACACCTTCACGGTGACGACCTCGCTGGCGTCCTCTTCGGTGGCGCTCTCGCTGTCGGGCACCCTGCCGCCCGACGTGTCCTTCGACGTGGGCAGCAACGGGACAGCCACGCTCAGCGGTGTTCCGACCGGGAAGGCGAAGAACTACAGCATTACCTTCAAGGCGACATACGGCACGGCGACCACCACCCAGAAGTTCACCCTCACCACCACCAGCTAACCGCCACCGCCCGGCATGCGCCCTGCTCGCTGGGCTCAGATCCGGAGATAGCCGTTCGTACGGCGACCCGGCCGACAGCGCGCCCGGAGCGCTGGGCCAGGCTACTTTTCCCATCGGTTCAGGGTTCGACCGCCTGGCGCCCACGCGGAAGTCTCACGTTTCAGTGGGGGACCATGCTGCGTGGACCATCCAGGTTGGTCATTGACCGCCAGTCGCGGCGCGTGGGACATTTACCCGGGTTATCCGACATGAGCGGATCTGGCTACCTGGAAGGACCTGTCATGTTTGCGAGAGCAGCAACGACAGCGACGGTGATCCTGCTCCTGCTGGGATCGGCGGTGACCGCGGCCCGGGCCGCGGGCGGCTCCGCCTGGTGCTCGACCGCGTCGGAGGGCACCTGGTCCGCCGGCGGGAGGTGGGTGGTCCAGAACGACGCCTGGAACCCCAGCCACGGCCCGGAGCAGATCTGCGCGGGTTCCTACCGGAGCTGGGAGGCGACATCCAATCAGGCAGCCGGGAACACCGCGGTGGAAACCTACCCGGACAGCCAGGCTAATTTCGGCCCGGCGAACGGCGATGCGGCCGACCCGATGTCCTCCTACCGGGAAATCCTCAGCCGGTTCCGCGTCACCATGCCGTCCGGGCGGGGCATCTCGGCCGAGGCCGCTTACGACGTGTGGTGGGGGAACGGCTGGAGCAACCTGACCGAGATGATGATCTGGGTCGACACCGTCAACCGGTCGATGGCCGGGGGCACGTACCTCGGCACCGCCAGGATCTTCGGCCAGGCGTTCGGCGTCTGGCGCTTCGGCAGTGAGTACATCTTCCGGCTCAATCACAACGAGACCAGCGGCACCGTGCACATCCAGGCGACCGGGCAGTGGCTGGTCCAGCATGGTTACCTGAGCCCTTCCAAGGGGCTGACCGCGGTCCCGTTCGGGTTCGAGATCTGCTCCACCGGCGGCGCGAACCTGACCTTCCACCTGGATAACCTGAGCCTGGTCACGGTCACCCGGTAGGTTAGGCCCGTTGCGGGACGGGCGCGAGCAGGCCAAGAGCGCGGGCCCGGTCGAGGGCCTCTAGGCGGCGGTGGGCGCCGAGCTTGTCGTACAGGTGCCGCATGTGCGTCCGGACGGTGTTCACCGACACGTAAAGCTCGCGGGCGATCTCCGGCGCGGACAGGCTGGTCTGCAGGAAGCGCAGGATGCGGGCCTCGGCCTGGCTGAGCGGTTCCGGCAGGTGCTCTGGCGGGCCCGCGGCGGGCGCTGCTGGCGCCTGGCCGGCGAGGATCCGCGCGGCTGGCGTCGGCGGCGGGGGGATCGCGGCTGGGGTCCGCTGCGGGGGGATCGCGGTCGGCGCGGCGGGCGTCCGGCCGGCTAGCACGCCGATGATCTTCCGGATCAGCGCGGCATGCGCGGTGCGCTGCCGGACATGGCGGTCAAGCAGCTCCGGCGCCGGGTGCAGCAGGAACGGGAAGAGCAGGCCATCAGGCTCGGCGAGATCGAGCCCTCGCTCGAGGGCACGTCCGGCCGCCTCCCGCTCACCGAGCGCGTCCCGGGCGCTCGCCTCCAGCAAGAGAGCCGAGATCAGCCACACCTGATGGGTTCCCGGGGCCGAGCCGTCGAGGACCGGCGCCAGCGCGGCGGTCGCCGCTCGCGGGTTGTCCTGGGCGAGCCGCAGCGCGGCCACAGCGGTGCGGATACCTGGCCTTTCGCGCTCGGATTCGGCCGTCTCGGTCAAGGCGGCATCGGCTCGCGCGGTCTCCCCCAGTCGCACGAGGACGTGCAGGAGGAACGCGCGCACCTCCGTCGTGAGCGGGTGCGCCGCGATGAGCAGCCCTCCGGGCAGGCGCTCGACGGCACGCAGGGCGGCTAGCGCCACCTCGGCCCGGCCGCGGGCGATCTCGAGAAACGCTCGAACCAGATGGAACAGCATTCCTGTGGCCGGCTCGACTTCGGACCGGAGCGCATATTCGCCCTCCATCAGCCACCGTTCCGCCTCGTCCAGTTTTCCCTGCCAGATCAACGAGGCAGCCAGCATCGGATAGGCGATCGCGGCAGACGGCTCCCCGCCCCAGCCGTGCCGCTGCGCCAGCTCGATCGCTTGCAGGCCGCGCTGCACCGCCAGTGCGGACGACCGGGAAGCTCGCGACCAGACCCCAGTGCGCCAGGCCGTTGATCTCCAGCAGGGGCCGCCCGATCCGGCGCGCCAGCGCGATACCCCGCTCGAGGTGCCCTTCGGCTTCACAGATTCGGAACGACCATAGCTCGGCGATGCCCAGCGTCACCGCGTTGCCGAGGTCGTGGCCGACGACCTCCTGTACGAACGCCTGCCGGGCCGGGTTGTCCACCGCGCTGAGGACGCCGAACAGCACCGCGAGGACGACCACCTGCCACAGCCGGATGTCCCCGGCCAGCACGGCCACGCCGAGGGCGGCCGAAACCAGGCCGAGGCCAGCCTGCGTACCCAGCAGCACGCGCCGTTTGGGGTAGCGGTCGACCAGCAGCCCCGCGTACGGCGACAGCAGCAGGATCGGCGCGTACCTGGCCGCGGTGGTCAGACCCAGGATGGTTCCCGAGTGCGTCAGCCGCAGCACCAGCAGCGCCTGCGCGACCGTCTCCACCCAGGTGCCGATCAGGCTCAGCGACTGCCCGGACACATATCGCCGGAAGTTCGGCACGGCCAGGGCGGCGAACGTTGCCGGGTGCGCCGGGACCACCGCGGGCTGGGAGGTGGTCATGTCTGCATGTGCGTCTTCCGTGCGGATCGGCTGGTCCGATGCCCGGCAACGGCCGGGCTTCACCCAGCCTCACGCCCGGCTTGGTGAGCCGTCATCACAAACTCTGGTGACTTGACGAAGATCCAGGTCGGCGGGAAGCGCTCGCGGTGGGGCAGGACCCCGCGGCCAGTGCCGGCCCGGTGCCGCGGACGGGCGCGAATCACGCGCGCACTCACCAGGTCGGAGCCGAGGTTTAAGACCGGAAAGGATAGGCCCGGCCTCGGTCAGCCATCCTGGCTAACCGGCACGATGGAGCATTGGGACCCCGGAGTAATCCTGGCCAGCGTTGAGATCCTCCGAATAGAGCACCGTTCGGGAAAAGCTCAGGCGCGGACGAATCGCGCTTTCACGGTGCCGTGTGCCGTCGCCGACGCGATGTGCAGCGGGCTCCAGGTCATGTCGAACTCGGTGCGGTCGAGTTCGAGTTCGGCGGTGAGGATCACGGCCTGCGCGGTCGCCTCCTGGATGTGCGCGGTAAAGGTGACCGGCCTGACATGACCGGCCGCTTCGAAGGTTCCCTGGCACTCCAGCTCGGCTGGGCCTGCCGCACGGGCCGAGGTCACGGTCAGGACGGCATGCGGGTGCTTGTCCACGTGGAAGAAGTCCGCCGAACGCAGGTGCTTGTCGCGCTGCTTGTTCTTGGTGTTGAGCGAGCTGGAGTCGAAACTGATCCGTCCCGTCACCGTGCCATCGGGGCTTATGGTGGCCTCGCCGGTCATGCGCTCCAGGGTGCCGCGCACGGTGATGGCGCCCCAGAAGTGCTTGACCCGGAATTCGGCGCGCGACTGCGCCGGGTCGAGCACCCAGTTGCCCGCGGCGGTCCCGTCCGCCAGCTGTGACGTAACGCCGGTCGTGGTCGACTCGGACATGGCGGCTGCTTCTTTCCTGTAGATCGTGGGCAACGCGGCGGCTGGATTGCGCGGCGTTTCCTACCCTAGGCGGGAACACCTGGTTGTCGGGGGCTGGGGGTGGCCAAAGTGCCGCTGTCGCTGCTCGCATCCGGCCGCGGGGTGCCCGCGAAGTCCTGCTCGCCGGCCGGCGTTCGCGTGGTCTGTTCGCTCATGCCTAACCCCCAGGAAGGAGTCAGTTATAGATGGGACCCGACACGATGACAACCACGGCTGGGGTCTGGATCTTGGGGCGCTGCCAGTTGACGGTGAACGACGAGCCGTTCCCCGAAAGAGCGCCGGGCGACGCGTTCGCCTGCGCCGCCGTGGCGTACAGGCGACCGAAGCTGGGGGCCGCCTCGAGCTTGAGCGCGCTGACCTGACCGAGGCCGCTGGTGATCGAGCCGGTCCGGCCTCCCACGGACGCGCTCGCGCCGGTGAACGTGACGCTGCCGAAGTCGGCTAGGGAGAGGATGTGGCAGTCCTGGCTTGATGATGAGAGGCACCGCGACGGCGCTTCTGCGATCCACTCTGCGGAGGAGACGCTGGGGCTGCTCATCTGCAGCCGCTTGCTGAACGTGGTGTGCCGCGTCAGGTCGCTCAGGGAGATCGTGACGGTATCGCCGCTGACGGCGACGTGCGCGCTGAACCGGTCGCCGGGCTGTACCGTCATTTTGACGAGCACCTCGGCGGCCGGGACGAGCTCATACCAGGCGTAGTAGGTGACCTGTCCGCTCGCCGAGCAGTCGGCGGACGTCCCGGTCTGCTCCAGATGCTCTCCCGAGTAGCCGCCGAGACCGACCCAGAAGGCTGAGTGCGACGGGAAGCCGGCCTCGCAGTCCACGGCCGGCTGGGTCCAGCCGCCGGAGACGCTGGAGAAGCTGGTCTTGGTCGTGGCGCTGCTCGCGACGACGTAGCCGGCCTAGTTGGAGTCTTGCTGGTCCGTCACCGTGACCGCGCTGGCCGGGGGGTTCTGCGCGGGACTTGTCGTCGTTCCCGTTGAGGGGTGACTGCCTGCGCGCTACCGCAGGCCGCGAGCAGCAACGCGGCGGCTAGTGCGGCGACGGCCGGCAGCGCGTTGGCGTAGTTCTTTATCTGCTTTATCTGCATACAGCAAGCGTCGGCGCCATCTTGGTGAGCTGGCATCACATCATCGTGTGATTTGACGCCCGATGGCCACCTACGTTTACCGGAAAGACGGATAAACCTGATCAGCACGTGAGCGTTCGGAAATAAGGTGCTTTTGTGGCGCGTCCGGGCCCGTGATGTGGTTCGATGGCCTGCTGCGGTTCCGCGAGCCTGCCGCCGGTAGGTATCTCCCCCCTGTTGCGGCTTTCGTGCCGGGTGCGGCAGGCCCTAGTCACCTGGTTGATGGGCCGTTGTACCAGCTCTTACTTGTACGGTGGCCCATCCACCATGTTCGGCTGGCCGCTCGCGGGTGCCGTCTGCACGGACAAACCGGGTAATAGGGATGGAACGGGCACCGTATCGCGACGCGACGCAAACTCAAAGTTATTCCGGAGCGCTCGCGCTGGCACCAAGATAATCCCCGGAAGTACAAGGGGAACAACGATGGCAGCCACGACTATCGCGGCGAGAGTTTCTCTTATTCCCTGTCGCTCTCGCATCTGGGCGAGGGTGGCCGGACACTCAGCTGGACACTCAGACGGTCAGGCGGTGGCGCGGTCTAGGGGTGTTCCTTCCGCGGCGATGGCTTCCTGGGCTTTGGCCGGCCCGCGCAGCACGTAGGCGACGCCGACGGCGATGACCGCGCCGACGGCCGGGCCGATCAGGTAAACCCACCAGGTGGACAGGTTGCCGATGGCGACGTCGGGTCCGAAGCTGCGGGCGGGGTTCATCGAGGCGCCTTCGAACGGGCCGCCCATCGTGCCCCAGGCCATGATGTACGCCCCGACGGCCAGCGGCACGAACGGCCCGTTGAGCTTGGGTCTGTTGGCCATATTCAAGATCATGAGCACCAGGCCGAAGGTGATGATCGTCTCGAAGCCGCCCGCCTGCCAGGACTGGCCGGGCT
>Ga0302184_10000684_pt1 | contig 22069 bp, 15 predicted proteins | sample I_Palsa_N3_3_FD_200233 | JGI IMG/M metagenome (GOLD analysis project Ga0302184, IMG submission 200233) | Peat permafrost microbial communities from Stordalen Mire near Abisko, Sweden - I_Palsa_N3_3 | ecosystem: Environmental > Terrestrial > Soil > Palsa > Peat permafrost | place: Sweden...
CTTCCTCACTCAGAGCGGTACCTACAGCGCACCCTCGGGGCTGCGCGCGAAGTCCTGGCCGGACGGCAACCAGGTCGCTACGCCCAGGCCCGCCGTGGTGCATCATGAGGCCGACACCTTTATCACCACCTACACGGCGATCGACCCACTGCGGTCGCCTCACGCTAACGTGACCTTGGACGGCTTCTTCGGCTGGCCCCTCACGGCCGTCGCGAGTTAGCCGGCCCGGCACCAGGCCTGGCCCTCATCTATGATCCAGCTGGATAACGCAGCACCAAAGTGACTCGGAGAAAGTAAGCAAGTACTGATCAGAAGGGAGCCGGCCATGGCCGACATGGAGAACTTCAACGACCAGATCATCAAAGAATTCCGCGAGAACGACGGAAAAGTAGGCGGGATGTTCGAGGGAGCCCCGGTCCTGCTGCTGCACCACACCGGAGCCAAGACCGGCACGCAGCGGGTGAACCCGCTCATGTACCAGCCGGTGGGCGGCTCGTTCGCGATATTCGGCTCGAAGGGAGGCGCGCCGAGCAACCCGGACTGGTATTACAACCTGGCCGCGCACCCGGACACGACGATCGAGCTTGGCACCGGGACGGTCAAGGTCAGGGCGCGGGTGGCGGGCCCGGACGAGCGAGGCACGATCTGGGAAAAGCAGAAGGCACTTGCCCCTGGCTTTGCCGAATACGAGACGAACGCCGCGCCGCGCCAGATTCCCGTCATCCTGCTCGATCCCGTAGCGTAGCCTCACTGCTGGCGGCCAACCGGTCAGCATCCGGATATATCCGCCGTACGGCTTTGAACGACAACGCTCAAGCCCACGCGGCCCGGCCATCAAGACCCGTCGGCAAGGGGTGCGCGTATGGATGAAACCGAACCCGTGGTCCGCACAGCCGGCGGCCAGGTCCGCGGACGGACGGAAGTTGACGTCGCCGTCTTCCGCGGCATTCCATTCGCCCGGCCGCCGGTGGGTGGTCTGCGCTTCGCGGCGCCCCGCCCGGCCGAGCCCTGGGACGGCGTCCGGGAGGCGGCCGCGTTCGGGCCGCCACCACCGCAGTCCGGGTCCGTGCTCCCCTTGCCGCCGCCGTTCGCGTCCGGCGCCGATCCCGATGACTGGCTGACCGTCAACGTGTTCTCGCCCGACCTCGGCGCGGCCAGGCTCCCGGTCATGGTCTGGATCTACGGCGGCGCCTACCGCTCCGGCGCCGCCAGCAATCCGGGCTACGACGGAACGCTGCTCGCCAGGCAGAACGTCGTCGTAGTCACCTTCAACCACCGGGTCGGCGTCGAGGGGTACGCCTACCTGCCCGGCGTTCCGGCCAACCGGGCCCTGCTGGACCAGGTCGCGGCGCTGCGTTGGGTGCGGGAGAACATCGCCGCATTCGGCGGTGACCCGGACCGGGTGACCGTGTTCGGCGAGTCGGCCGGAGCGGGCGCGATCGCGGCCCTGCTCGTCATGCCGGTTGCGGCGGGCCTGTTCCGCCGCGCAATCGCGCAGAGCGTTCCGGGCACCTTCTTCTCGCCCGATCTGGCCGCCGCCGCCGCCGCCGCCATCGCCGCGGCGGCCGGGCTGCCAGCCACCGCCGAGGCCTTCGCAGCCGCCGACCCGGCCCGGCTCGCGGCCGCGTCAGACGCGGTGCGGCCCGCCGACCACGCCGGCCGGTGGGGCCGGGTCGCCCACACCGGTACGCCCTTCTCGCCGGTGGTGGACGGCGAGGTGCTGCCCGCCGCGCCGTGGCGGGCGTTGGCCATGGGCGCCGGCCGGAGCATCGACCTGATCACCGGGCATAATCGCGACGAGTTCCGGCTGTTCACGGAGCTGTCATCGATACGCGGGCAGATCACCGTCGCGGCGGCCAGTCAAGCGCTGCGAGGACTCGCGCCCGGCCAGGACGGCGAGGATGGCGAGGACGGCGAGGCGGCCTACCAGCACGCCTACCCGGACGCGGACCCCGAGACGCTGTTCGAGCTGGTCAACTCCGACTGGCTGTTCCGGATGCCGAGCCTGCACCTCGCCCAGGCGCACGCCGCGGCGGGCGGGCGGACGTTCCTCTACGAGCTCAGCTACCCGGCCTCCGCCGCTGGGCTCGGCGCCTGCCACGCGATCGACGTCCCGCTGCTGTTCGGTGTCTACGCCGGGATCGGGCAGATGTTCTTCGGCCCGGAACCGCCGGCCAGCGCGATCCGGCTCGGGGACCTGATGCGCTCGCAGTGGGCGGCGTTCGCCGCGGACGGTGACCCCGGCTGGCCGCAATACTCCCTGGGGCACCGGATGACCCGCATCTTCGCCGACCCGCCGGACGTGGCGCCGTACCCGGAAAAGACGTCCATGCACCTGTGGGACCAGCACCGCTTCGGCGTCCTCGACCTGACCGCCGACCCTGACCTGACCGCCGGCCCCGACCCTGACCCGACCCCCCACCCCGACCCGCAGAAAAGGCCAGATCGTGCCGATATACGCGCTTGGCGATTACGAGCCTGAGATTCACGAGACCGCCTTCGTCCATCCCGATGCGGTCGTCATCGGCCGCGTGCGGATCGGCCCGGAGGCGTCCGTGTGGCCCTGCGCCGTGCTCCGCGGCGACCATGGCCGGATCGAGGTCGGAGCGCGGACCTCGGTGCAGGACGGAACCGTGGTCCATTGCACCCACGACTGGCCGACGCTGATCGGAGCCGACTGCGTGGTCGGCCATAACGCGCATCTGGAAGGCTGCGTGGTGGCGGACAGGTGCCTGATCGGCTCGGGTTCGGTCACCCTCAACCGGGTCAAGGTGGGGACCGGCGCCATCGTGGCGGCTTCCTGCCTGGTGCCCGAGGGCTTCGAGGTGCCCCCCGGCGCCCTGGTGGCCGGCGTTCCCGCCAAGATCAAGAAGACCGGACTGAACGCCGACTGGGTCGAGGGCGCGGTGAAGACCTACATCGAGACCGGCCGCGCCTACCGGACCGGCCTCCGCCGTCTCGACCGGTAGCGCGCGCCGATGATCGACGGCCGGACGGTGATCGACGCCCACATGCACGTGCCCAGGCTGAGCACGGTGTCGCCCGCGTGGCTGCAGTGGGCCTCCGACTTCGGCCAGGATGCCCCGTGGCGAGAGGTGTTCGGAGCCAACGGGGATCCGGTCCCGGCCCAGGTGGACGCGCTGCTGGCGGCCGAGGGCGTGGACCTGGCCCTGTTGTTCGCCGAGTACAGTCCGCGGACGACCGGGATTCAGCCGGTCGAGGACCTGCTGCCGATCATCGCGCACAACCCGGGCCGGTACCGCCTGGTCGCCAACGTCAACCCGGAGCTGCACCCGGCTCCGGCCGCCGAAGCCGAACGCCAGCTCGACCTGGGCGCGGTCGCGGTCAAGGTTCATCCGGTGCACGGCGGCTTCCGCCCCGACACCACTGACATGTACCCGGTCTACGAACTGTGCGCCGAGCGCCGCGTGCCGGTGATCGTGCACACCGGCGGGAGCATCTTTCCCGGCTCGCGTCCCGAAGCGGGAGACCCCACGCTGATGAGCCAGGCCGTGGCCGACTTCCCCGGCGTCCAGTTCGTGCTGGCCCACGGCGGGCGGGGGCAGTGGTACTCCGACGCCGCCCGGATGGCGCTTGATGGCGCCAACGTCTGGCTTGACCTAGCCGGGCTGCCGCCCAAGCGGCTTCCCGACTACTACGCCGGGTTCGACCTGGCCGAGCTGGCCGCCAAATGGATCTTCGGGACCGACTGGCCCGGCGTCCCCGGGGTGGCGCGGAACGCACGTGCGGTGGCCGCGCTCGGCCTGCCCGATGACGTCCTGGCCGGGGTCTTGTCCGGCCACGCGGCCCAGGTCTACCTCGCTGTCGGCTAACCCCGCTCCGGCTTCAGCTCAGCAGTCGCTGCAACACCACGACCTCGTTGCTGTCGAGGTCAGTGGTGATGGGCGCCTTGCCCAGCCGCTCGGCGGCCAGCGCCAGCGAACGCTGCGCGGCCTTGAGCTCCTCCCGCAGCCTGACATTCTCCTCGGCCAGCTCGCCCTGCTTGATCCACGCGCTGGCCAGTTCGCATTCCAGGCCGGTGACCGTGGCCCGCAGCATAGAAGGGTGCGGTTCGCAGGCTTCGGGCTGGGTCGTGACGTCCGGCTCGGCCGCGGCCAGCCGCCGGACCAGCTGGACCAGCAAGCGGCGGGCCAGCTCGTCGTAGTCGAAGCCGGCCGCCCCGTTGATCCCCTTAGCCCCGGCCAGCCCAGCCGTCCCGGCCACCCCAGCCGTCCCAGTCCCCGCGTTCTCAGCGTCGGCGTCTCCCAGGTCAGCGCTTCCCAGGCTGATCCGGTACGTTCGCTTACCGCGCACGTCCCGCTGGATGAGCCCGGACCGCTCCATGCCGGACAGAAGCTGAGCGAACGCCACGCTCGAGCCCGGGTAGCCGACCGCGGCCGCCAGCCGCGTGCTGGCCATCCCGTGGACGTCGAAGAGCTCATGGACCTCAGCCAGATACGCGACGATATGCTCGCGCGTCCCCACGGCCCGTTTCCTGGCCGTCATTTTCCCGACCCCCACGTCAGCACCCTCTCCCGTGGCAATCACGCCTGCCGACGAGTTCATGATAGTACGGCAGGCTGTGATCGGTATGGTGACTGTTTGTACCGGCAGGCCGGGCAGATAACAGTTCGGTGCCAATCACGCCAACCGGAGCGCTATGAGGTTCAGCCGCTCGCAGAGACGGCAGTAGGGAGACGAGCAGCTAGCGTAGGATCGACCTGCGTACCCAGACACCCGTGCGTCACGCGCTGCGCCAGAAACTAGCCGTCTGCAGTGCACGTTATTCCAGATACCCGTACCCCTGAACTTGACAAAGACAGAGCACCGTGAGCCTGGATGTGGACTACGCAACTACCCTCGTGGCTGCCGTGTTGCTCGGAATCGGCTTCGTCCTCCAGCAGTGCGTCGCCGAGCAAGAGCCTGAGTCGCGCTTCCTGTCCTGGCGGATCCTGACTGACCTGCTGCGCAAGCCGAGGTGGCTGGTTGGCATCGGGTGCATGATCGGCGGCTACGGGCTGTCAGCGTGGTCGATCGGTCACCTTGAGCTGACGCTGGTCGAGCCCCTGCTGACCACGTACCTGGTGTTCGCGCTGGTCCTTGCGGTCCCGATGTCCCGGCAGTCGGTCAAGTGGACCGAGGTGGGCGGTGCCGTGGTGTTGTGCGCGGGCGTGACCCTGCTGTCGCTCTCGCGTTCCACCAAGCCCATCGGCCTGTCGTTCGGCTCGTTCTCGCACTGGTACGTCGCCGCGATCATCGCCGGTATCGCGTTCGTGTCGGTGCAGACCGGCCATCGACGACGAGGAAACATCCGGGCGACCCTCACCGGCTTGGGCGCCGGCCTGGTCTTCGGTATCCAGGACGCGCTGACCAGGCAGACGCTGGAGATTTTGCAGCGGCATCCGTTCACCCACCTGTTCATGGTCTGGCCGCCCTATTGCCTGGTCGGAGCCGGAATCGTGGGCGTGTGGCTGATGCAGAACGCGTTTAGCTCGGGTCCGCTGCACTCCTCGCTGCCCACCATCGCGGCGGGTGAGCCGGTCGCGGGCATCGTGCTCGGCATCGTGGTCTTCGGCGACCGGATCCAGGTTTCACCGGGGCCGCTGGCCATCGAGGCCGGCGGGATCGCCGCGCTGATCGTCGGGGTGGTCATGGTGGCGCGTTCCTCCGCCTTCGGCGGGCTGCGCAAGATCACAGAAACCATCAAGCCGGATCCCGGCGGCCCGGCCGACCGTCCGGAAGACACCGGCGCCTTCCCGCGGCAGACCCCGGCCCTCCCGCGCCACGCCTTGACCGGCCCCCGCAAGGCCTCGACCCGTCCGCGCAAGGACCCAGCCCGCCCCCGCAAGGCGACCTAGAGCTTGTCCCCGCAAGGCGACCTAGAGCTGTCCCGCGTCCGGTGAGGAAGGCGGCTGGGCCCGCACGTCGGCCAGCGGGCCCGGTCGCCCGGCGCGGGCCCCGCCCCACCCGGCCAGCGCGTTTCCCCGGTGCAGCATCGCCTCAAGCGCCCCGCTCATGCTCCCGTCGGCCGCAATCATCTGCCTGATGATCGTGATCATGGTCGGCACGGCCCAGAAATCCCCGCACACCCACAAGATGGCCGCGCCGATCTGCTGGTCGGCGAACGGCGGCAGCGTGACTCCGGGAATGTGCGCGTAGACCGAGTACACCGAACCCGAGGCGAAGATGCTCAGCGCCATCGCCATCCCGATCATGAGGACGTTGGTGACCAGCAGCGCGGCCGCCCGGCTGAGCAGCGGCATCCGGCGGCGGAACGGCGGTGAGGGAATGAACTGCAGCCAGAACAGCACCCCGGCGGCGAAGAAGCTGCCGTGCATCAGCCAGATGTGGATGGCCTGGTTGCGTTCGGCCAGGTCGTAGGGGCCGGGCAGGTGCCAGAAAATCATCACCGCATCGAAGATCCCGATCGACACCCACGGCCGCAGCGCCAGTGCGCCCAGAGCCCGCAGCGGCCGGGACCAGCCGCCGGCCAGCACCCCGCGGGTCACGCTGCGCCCGGACCGCCCCGGCAGCGCGTCGAGCAGCGGCTGCCACGGCGCGCCCGCGACCATCAGCGACGGCGCGGCGAACATCAGCAGCAGGTGCTGGATCATGTGCACCCAGAAGTAGTCGTCGGCCCAGTAGTCAATCGGCGAGGAGACCGCGAGCAGCAGCACCACCAGCCCGGCGTAGAACCACAGCGACCTCAGCCGCCGTTCCCGCGTTCGTTCCGGCCGGGACCGCCGGGCCATCCGCCGCAGCCCGATCTCCTGCCATCCGGCCACGACGATGGCCAGCGCGAGGAAGGGGTCGAGGGACCAGTGGCCGGTGAGGTAGCTCATACGCCGTCCCTAGCTCGAGGAGCCGTACTCGATCGGCACCTTGATCATCTGGTTCTGGACCCAGTGCGCCGGGGCTCCCTTGGCCAGCTGCCAGACGGTGAGCTCCGACCCGGACACGGCCAGCGCGTCCCAGGCGTCCCCGGGCCCCGGCGCGAGCGTCGCGGTCCCGGCCGGCCCGGTCGGCAAGCCGTGCCAGCCGGCGTCCGGCCCGCTGATGGTTTCCGCGCGGCCGCCGCTGACCAGCAGCCACGCGCTCCCGCCGGTCCCGAAGCCGGACGCGCGCACGGAGCCGGCCCCGACGCCCTCGACCGGGGCGGATACGGTCCAGCGCGTCCCGTTCGACCACGCGGCGAGCAGGCTGTCCCCGGCCAGCAGCAGCGCCACGTTGCCACCGGAAGTAGCGGCCAGCCCGAGCACCCGCACCCGATCGCCGCGGTACTCCGCCGGAAGCGCCAGCCCCGCCGACTGCCACGTACCACTGGTATCAACGAAAACCCCAGCCACACCCGGCCGCTGACAGCTTCCCACCGCCATGGGAGTTTTATTGACGCCGAACGAGACCGCCTCCAGCCCTCGCAACCCGCAGCTGCGACCCGGGGCCGACGCCGCCAGGGCTTGCCGCGTGGTGAGCTCCGACCACTGTCCGGCCGCCGCCGCGCTCGCCGTGGCCGCGGTCTGGATGGTGCCGTCTTGCAGTAGCGCGAGGGCCTGGCCCGACGGGTCGACGGCGATGGCTCCGGGGTCGTTGGCCAGGCCGGCGTCGAGCAGGCCGGGCGTCCAGTCCTTACCCGTATCGGTGCTCGTCGCCAGCGGCGAAAAGGCCAGGTCCTGGCTCGGCCGGAAGCCGATGACCAGGGACTTCCCGGTGCCCGCGGCGACCAGTCCGCCATTGTCGGCCACGCCAGGGGGAGTGACAAGGGACCACTGGCTGGCGCCCGCGGGCCGTACGAAGAGCTGCCAGAAATTGTTGTCCGACGCGGCCGGCCCGCCCATGACCGCGATCGCCCAGGTGCCCTGCGCGGTGACCAGCGAGGTGCTGAGCGGCACGGTCACCGTCGGCGCGCTGGGGGCGGTCGGCCCGTTCAGCGATCCCGACGCCCTCGATGACGCAGAACCGCAGCCCGCCGCGAGACCGGCGCAGGCCAAGGTGGTGAGGACCAGGCCCGCCCGGGCCCATCGGGAGATCATGAGCGGCCCAGCGCCTGGCGGGCGTACTGGGTGAGCAGGACAGAGAACGAGGACCGGGTACTCGTGGTGGCGGGCCCCGGGTCGGCGCCGACCTCTTCGCGGACGTTACCTGACCCGTCGATGACCACGGCCAGGTCGTTGTGCGCGGACATCGCGCCGGCCGGCAGGTTCTGCACGGTGACCCCGTATTGCCGCCAGACCGCGCCCAACTGGCTGACCGAGCCGGTCAGGTACAGCCAGTTGGGTACCCCGGTGAGCCCTTCCTGCCGGTCGAACGCCTGGGTGAACGTGGTGGACCGGTAGGTCGGGTTGGCCACGATGGCGACCAGCTCGACGTCCTTGTCCTTCGCGCCGAGCAGTTCCCCGGTCTGCTTGAACTCCTGGGCGATGATCGGGCAGTCGGTCGTGCACACCGGGTCGAGGAAGGTCATCAGCACGACCTTGCCGTGCAGGCTCGCCAGCGTGACCGCCTGGCCGTCCTGATCGGTGAGCGAGAAACCCGGAGCGGGAAGGTCAAGGCTGGTGCTGCCACCCTCGATGGCCAGGGCCAGGATCGGATCCGCGCTGCGGTCCGCCGCCGCCGAGGCCATCGGCGCCGCCCCGAGCACGATCACCGCCACCGCGGCGACCGCCGCGACCGACCGAGCGCTCGCGCTCGCGACCATACCGCCCAGCGTCCAAGGCCTTAGCTCCCGCAGCCGTTCCCCCCGTCCCGCCCCCGGAGCCGTCCCGCCCGGAGCCGGTGCCTCTTGCGGCAGCGGCGTAAGAGCCAGATAGCCGACCGAGAACAGCAGCGCCATCGGAATCATGCTGTTCGGGTCCGTCCCGACCCCGCCGAGAAAGCCGAGATCCTGGACGAGCACCCAGTCAGCGAGACAGAACATGATGCCGAACCACACCGCGTACCTGACCAGACGAGGCCGGCCGGTCAGGAAAGTCGCGCCGAGGACGGCGAGCACGACCACCGCGACCAGGTTGACCGCGAAGCCGTGGCCAGCGACGAAGGAACTGAACGCCGACAGCAAGGCGGAAAGAAAGTGCGGCTGAGAGGTCGAGGCCATCGACTGCACCATGCCGGTGAGGGATCCCGGCCGACCGTGCACCGTACCCTGCCAGAAGCCGCGGCCGGGCCAAGCCTGCAGGACAGCCATGCCGATGAAGAAGACCCCGAAACCGGCCAGCACCAGCCGGCCGAGCCTGGGGCTGCGCCAGGCACCCTCGGGCAGCGCGATAAGCGCGCCCGCGGCCACGTAAAACAACACCCCTCCGGGGGCACCGGTCAGCCAGCTCAGGCCGGGCGCGAATATCCCGCCGAACGACTCCCCGAATACCCAGACGATCAGTCCCCAGCCCACACTGGCGGCCCCGGCCAGCCGGGACCACCGCCCGCGGCTCGCCACGACGAGCCAGGCGCCGAGCCCGACCTGGATCCAGACGGTGGCGGCGCCGGCCTGAATGGGGTGGTAGGACCAGATGGTGCCGCCCCAGTTGACCAGGTGCTGGACCCAGGCGGGTGAGCTAGCCGCGGTCGGCTCGATGACCAGCGACGGCAGTCCGGCCGCCATCTTGGGCTGCGCCTGCAAGATCCCGTCAAGGATCCAGAGCACCCCGAACCCGATCCGCAGCAGCCACCGTCCCCGGGCTTCCCGCGACCCGCCTCGCTCACTTGTGGCAGCGCCCCCGGAGGCAGCGTCACCATTGAGCCGCCAGGTACGTGCCGTCGCCCAGATGAGCCAGAGGAACACGACCGCGATAAGGGCGACCGCGCCCTGGTGGAGCAGCGCTGACCTGAACGCGGCGACCAGGGTCGGATCATCGGGGCTCAGGCCCGAATTCATGCCGGGCACGGAATCCGCTCCTCTCGTTCCGGGCGCGTCGGGTTCGCGTCCGGCCAGGCGCAGTGTGCCCAGGGTAGTGGGTCACAGCTCGGCGGGACCTAGCCGGGCAGCAACATGATGAAGATGTAATGGCTGGGGCGAATCGCCACCAGGTCGGACCGTCTCCGCGGTCTCCCACCGGGTGTCGTCAGGCGTGTCGCTGAGCTCGAGGCCGGCCGCCGTCAGAGCGTGCCTGATGGCGTCGGCCGCGGCGAAATTGCCCTCGCCGCGCAACGTGTTCCGCAGCGCGACGAGTGGCTCGACCGCAGGCCGCAGCCGGTCCCTGGGATCGGTGAGCCCGTGCTGCGCCGTCCGTCCGAGCCGGCCGATGAGGCTGTGCAGGAGCGCCCGCGCCTGCTCGGTGCCCTGGTCCTCGTCGGTGTCGGCCTCCCACTGCGTGATCGCGGTCTCCAGGGCCAGGATCACCGCGACCATCGCGGCGGCGTCCCCGGCGTCGGCCGCCACCCCGAACCCCCGTTCCGCCTCCGCCATGACCTCAGGCAGCGGCGCCATCGACGGTACTGCCACTGGCACTGGCGGCACTGGCACAGGCCGCGCCCCCCCGCCGTGATTCGCCGGCCTCGCGCCCAGGACAAGACCTCGCAGGTCCGCCGCGGACATCGACGTGCCGGCGGGCAGGATCGTGCTTTGGCCGACCCGGCGTACGGTGACGCCGCCGCGGCCGCGGATCTCGATGCCATTGGTTCGCAGGTCGATGAGCATGGCGGTGTGCTCGTCCACGCCCAGCACGGCGGCGTCGGCCGGAAGCTCGCGCTCCATGACCGCCAGCCTTCGCTCCCCGAGGTAGCAGTATCTGGTGTCGTAGCGGCCACCCTCGGCGTTGTCGTAATGCGGGATGACGGCGACCCTGAGGCCGAGCGCGCCCAGCAGGTCAAGCCCGGCCAGCCAGCGCGGCGCGCCGCCCGCCTTGTAGATCTCGTACACCGGGAGGGTGAACTCGCCCGCCGCGGCCGCGGCCGCGGAGGCCAGCACGGTCAGCCCGTCGCCGGCTAGGACCCGCTCCCGCAGCGCCGCGCCGACCGGCCCGGTCCGCCAGTGCGCGAGCGCATAGGACGGACTCCCCGGCCCGGCAAATACCCAGTCCGCCGACCTGATGTCGGCCGCTTCCCGGCTCTGTTCGCCGTCGTACCCGTCTAGGCGCCCGCCTGACGGCCCTTCCCCGTAGGCCGTCCTCCCGACCATGGGCGGAGCCACTCCGGCACCGGCGTTATGGCTCGTGCCTGGCGCAATGCGGACTTCCAGGCCGACGCTTTCTGCGAAGTACCGTCGCGCCCGCGCCGACACGCTGGCGGCGTTTTCCTGGAATGCGTAGGGAGTGGCGAGCAGCAGCGCCCGCGGACGGCGCCGGCCGACCCACGTCAGGAGATCCCTGTGCACCGTGACCATCGTCGGGCTGGTCTCACCGGAGCCGATGAGCGCCAGCATGCGGCATCCGGGATCATCAGTCATCCCTGGCAGGTCACCTTCGCTTCATGCGCGATCCGAGCCGGAACCACTCCAGCTAGGGCGTGGGCCTGGCGGAACAGTTACAGGGCTACGTGCGCCTGGCGGAACAGTTACAGGGCTAACGGTAGCCGCCGCGGCGGCTGCATCGCAGTACCGCCCTACGCTGGCCGGCCGTTCCGCTCGGGGGAGACGCCGGTGGCCGACCTGCTCGGGCGGATCTGAGCCACTCCCGGCCATCCCGGCGCGTGGGCGCAACCCGAGCTGCCCCCGGCCGTAGGCCCCGCCGGGATCCGGCGCGGCGGCCGTGCTGGCCTGCCGTCACCGGCCCACTCCCGGCGGGGCGACATGCGGATCAGAAGTGGGTTCCCCACCAATATCCGTCAGCTCTGAAGTACAGCCGGTTACCGTGTCCGGAGTTGCAGCCTATATCGGGCACAGCGCAGGTCACGGTGAAATTTTCCCAGCCATTGAGGTCCCCTCCGGGGGAAAGTTGCTTGCCGTTGTTGATGACGCCATCTTCCCTTTCCGATATGGTGCAAGCACCGCAGGAGAAACCGCTGTCGTCAAGCCACTGGTTCCAGACGACGCCCTCATCAGTGCAGTTTGCATTAGGGCAATTATCGTGATAATCGACTTCTTCCTGGAACGTGGCGGTCCAGATCGCGTCGCTAGCGGTCACTCTACCTATCTCGTAGGTCCAGTAGCTGGAGGTGGCCGGTGCGACTCGCGCCGCGACTTGCGCCCCAGCTGGCGGCTTCTGGGGACCGTTCACCTTCCGCACGTCGACGGTGACGGTGATAGAACAACTGGCCTTGGGGTAGGCCTTTTGCACAGCCTTGCATTCGGCTGCGGGCAGGCGCTGTGTCCACACCTTGTGAACCGGGCCATTGTTGACGTTCCCCGCGAACACGACACCGCTCGGGAAAACCGGGGATGTGGTGCCACTTGTCGCGGCGCCAGCGGGTGCTGCGAACATGCCACCTAGGGTGACGAGCGCGAACGCGAGCACGATGAATCGTCGCAGCAAAGCGACTCCTTTCAGCCGACCCTCGTCCAGTCGATCCGTCTGACCGCCCGAGTTAAGGGACTTCTACCGGATTTATGATGCGCAGCAGGCGTGACATATCCGTGGCATGCTGGTGGCACTCCTGTGGCTCGCATCGCATCGCAGCGTCCGGTACCGGTGGACGCGGGAGCGTGAAACAGATGCGACGGGATGGTCGAAGGGGACGTGGCGAGGTAACGTCAGCGTTGACACAACTTTGCATGGCGCTGTGACTCTGTGGAGCGGCGGATGTGGCTGGGCTTGCTGGGGCCCTTGACGGTGCGGGTCGACGGGCTGGAGTTGCCCGTCATGCCCGGCAGGCAGCGCTGTGTGCTGGCCGCGCTCGGGCTGCCGCCCGGCCAGGTGCTCTCGCCGGACGCGCTGAGTGGTGTCCTGTGGGATGCCGAGCCGCCGGCCGGAGCCGTGATCACGGTCCGCAGCTACGTCAAACGGCTGCGGCAGTCGCTGGGGCCGGTTGCCGGGGCCAGAGTCGTTAGCCGTACACCGGGCTACCTGCTGTCCGCGGCTGAAGACGAAGTCGACGTGCTCACCTTCCGGAGCCTGTGCGAACGCGGGGGGCAGGCAGCGCGGGCGGGCGACTGGACCCGGGCCGCGGACCTACTCGGGCAGGCGCTGGCCCTATGGCGGGGGAAGCCGCTGGCCGACGTGTCGTCCGAAGTCTTGCACCGTGAACAGGCGCCGCAACTGGAACAGCTACGGCTGCAGGCGCTGGAAAGCCGCATGTCGGCCCGGCTCAACCTGGGCCAGCACGCCCAGCTGATCCCGGAGCTGCAGGCGCTGGTGGACGCGTATCCGTTCCGTGAGGTTTACCACGGCCAGTTCATGACCGCCCTGTACCGGGCCGGGCAGCAGAGTGAGGCGCTGGCCGTCTACCAGCGGGCGCGAGACACGCTGGTGGCCGAACTCGGCGTCGAGCCGGGCGAGGAGCTGAAACGGCTGCACCACGACATCCTGGCCGGGAACGCGGCGCCGCGCCGCGCGCCGGGCGGGACACCAGAGCGCGCGGCCGACGGCCAGGGCGGCCGGGGCCACGTGGTACCGCGTCAGCTGCCGGCGGTGGCGCCGCACTTCGCCGGCCGGGAGGCGGCACTCGCCGAGCTGGACGCTCTGCTCGCGGATACTCCGCTCCCGAGCGTCTCGGCCCCGGACGCGCTCGCTCCGGACGGGGCGGTCATGGTGATCACGGCGGTAGGCGGGATGGCCGGGGTAGGCAAGACCGCGCTGGCGACACGCTGGGCGCATCGCGTCGCGGACCGGTTCCCGGGCGGGCAACTGTACGTGAACCTGCGCGGGTTCGACCCGCTTGGCGCCCCAGTCGAGCCGGCCGCCGCGATCCGGGGATTCCTGGAGTCGCTGGGCGTCAGCGCCGAGCGGATACCCGGCGACGCCGAGGCCCAGGCCGGCCTGTATCGCAGCCTGCTGGCCGGCCGGCGGGTGCTAGTGGTCCTGGACAACGCGCGCGACGAGACCCAGGTCCGGCCGCTGCTGCCCGGCAGTCCGTCGTGCCTGGTCCTGGTGACCAGCCGGACCCGGCTGACCGGGCTGGCCGCGGCCGAAGGGGCGCGGCTGGTCAGCCTGGACGTGCTGTCCGAGGCCGAGGCGCGGGAGATGCTGGCCGCCCGGCTGGGCGCCGCGCGGGTGGCGGCCGAGCCGATCGCCGTGGCCGAGCTGATGACCGCGTGCGGGCGGCTTCCGCTCGCGCTGGTGATCGTGGCCGCCCGGGCCGCCGACCGCCCGGACTTCCCTCTGGTCGACCTGGTCGCCGAGCTGCGGGAGGGACTGGCCGCGCTGAATACCGGTGACGCGGCCACCAGCGTTCAGGCCGTGTTCGGGTGGTCTTACCGGCAGCTGGGGGCGCCGACCGCTCGGCTGTTCCGGCGGCTGGGGCTGCACCCGGGTCACGAACTCTCGGTCCAGGCCGCCGCCCGGCTGGCCGACGTGCCGCTCGCGCAGGCTCGTGATCTGCTGCGTAGCCTGGTGCGCAGCGGCATGCTGACCGAGCCGCGGCCCGGGCGCTACATCTTTCACGACCTGCTGCGGGTGTACGCCGCGGGCCAGGCCGGGATCACCGATTCCGGCGCGGCGCGCCAGGCCGCGCTGACCCGGCTATTCGACGACTACTTGTCCATCGCCGGGGCTGCGATGGATACGCTGGCGCCAGGGGAGCAACACCAGCGCCCAGGTGCGGGCGCGCCCAGCGCCGACGCGCCGTCGGTGGATACTACGGCTGCTGCTCGGGGCTGGCTGGACACCGAGCGGGCCAACCTGGTCGCGGTAGCGGTTTACGGGGCTCGGAACGGCTGGCCGGGTCACGTGATCCGGCTGGCGGCCATCTTGTTCCGTTATCTCCACGACGGCGGCCACTACCCTGATGTGCTCGCCGTGAACAACAGTGCGTTCGACGCGGGCCGGTTGACCGGTGATGTGGTGGCCCAGGCCGACGCGATACGGCGCCGTTGCGGAATAGATTTCCGGCAGGGTCGCTACCAGCAGGCCGTCGAGCAGCTCAATTGGGCGCTGGCCATTTACCGCGAGGCCGGGGATCAGATGGGGATGGTGCGCACGCTGGGCAACCTCGGTGTGGTGCTCCGGGCTACCGGCCGGTATCACGAAGCGCTCGGTCTTCAGCAGCAAGCCTTGGTCCTGGCCTGCCAGGACGCCAGCGACCAGTACGGCGAGGCCTTTGCCGCGGACGTGCTCGGCACTACGCTGTGCCGGCTCGGACGCTACGAAGAAGCCGCCGAGCATCACCAGCGGGCCATTGCCCTGTATCACCGGCTCGGCGAGCGGGTGGTCGAGGGCATGGCCCTAGACAATCTGGGCGACGACCGGTACCGCCAGCGAAGGCTGGCGGAGGCCGCCGAATGCCACCGGCAGGCCATAGCCATTCACCGCGAGACGGGTTGCCGGTTCGGGGTGGCCGGTGCACTGAACGGCCTGGGCGGGGATCTGTACGGCCAGGGCTACTACGAGCTCGCGGCGGATCAGCACCGGCGGGCGCTCGTGCTGTTTCGCGAGGAAGGCCACCCGCCCGGCCAGGCGGCCGCGCTCAGCGGGCTCGGTGATGTTCAGGTCGCGACCGGGCGGCCTGGGGAAGCCCGGATTGAGTACGAGCGTGCGCTCGCGCTGGCCAGCCAGGTCTCCGAGCGCCGCCAGGAAGCCCGGGCGCACGATGGGCTGGCCCGGAGCTATCTGGCCTCAGGTGACCTCGGCCGCGCCCGTGATCACTGGGAGCTGGCCCTGGAACACTACGCCGAGATGGGCTTTCCCGAGGCCCATGAGATCCGGGCCGCGCTGGCGGGCCTCCGGGAGAGGGTCTAGCGGCGTCAGCCTTTGCGCCAGGCCGCTCCGGGCTTCAGTCCCCAGGCCGCGGTCGCGAACATGGTCAGCACGAACAGCAAGAACGTGATGACGTGCACGCTGGTGCAGTACAGGCAGATGCTCCCGATGATGAAAAGCTCCGCATAGAGCAGGTAAAGCACGAAGCCGATACCGACCACCAGGGAGGCTATCCGGACCAGGTGAATCTCGCGCCGGGCCGCCCGCCAGGCCCACGGGCTCATGATCGCCACCGCGAACAGGTAGAACGCCAGCCCGAGCACGGCCACCGGAATCCCGAACACGTACGACTGCGGACTGGTGGTCACCTTGGTGCAGTTCACCAAGCCCTTGACCTCCGAGCACCCGAGCAGGGTCGACTCGGTGAAGTGCGCGATCGTCAGGTAGATCGACACGCCCAGGCCGCCCAGCGCGAGCGCGAACGTGGTGAGCTGCACCCACACCGCGGGTCCGGTCCCGGCGGTCCTGATATCCAGGCCGTCCCCCGCCGTCGCCCGCCCGCGGGGTCCGCCGGCCGTCGTGGCCGTGACGGCGCCCTTGGCCACGGGACCGTTCTTGGTGGCGACACCGCTCCTGGCCGCGCTGCTCCTGGCCGCGCTGTTCCTGGCCGAGCCGGCCTGGGCGCCGCTTCGCGCGTTCCGGGCGCGGCTTGACTTCGAAGCTGTCATCAGAGCTTCGCCTCCGGTGGGTTCACGGCTGCTTTACGCGGTCCTGGGCGGGCAAGCCGGAGGCCTGCTACGCGACCGGCACCTGCCGCCAGAGTGTACCGTGCCGATCACCGCTCGCGGCCTGAGCGTTAGCTGCCGGCTGGCTGAAAGTCAGATCTTGCTCTCCAGCGACTGGACGGCCGAGGTGCACGCGCTGGCGGGCTGGTTGCCCGTCATCTTGCAGATCGCGGCGGTGATGTAGTTCGCCGTGCCGTCGACGGCCTGGGCGACCGGGCTGCTCGGGTTGCTCAGGTCCGTCGCGATCGTGCTCCAGCTGAGCCCGGCGAGCACCCCCGGGTCGTAGCTGGCCCCGATGACCAGGTACTTGTTGCCGAAGTCGATGAAAGGTATCGCGCCCGTCTCGGTGGTATAGGGCGCAACGTCATACTTGTCGATCAGCGCATTCTGCGCCGCGGTGGGCGTCTGCAGAGTGGTATAGCTGCCGTTAGAGGCGTCCGGGATATTCGTCTGCATTTCCACCGGTGTGAACGCCAGGTACTTGCTGGTGTACTTGGCGTTAACGAACGTCCAGGTCGGCGTGTTCGGATCGGGCTCGGCCTCGCCGGCCCCGTCCTTGATCCCGGAGTGCACAGTGGCGAGCCCGGAGAAGGTGCCGAACTGGTTCAGGGCGACGATCATCGCCCAGCGCTCGGCGGCGCAGTAGGGGCAGTACTCGGCTCCCATGTAGAGCATCTCGGGCTTGCCGCCGGACGTCAGGGCGGCGGCCGAGCCCTTGATCGTCTGGGGCGTACCGGAAACCGCGCCGCCGCCGACTCCCACCGAGTTCAAGGTGCTCGCGGGCACGCTCTTGACCTTCGCGACCACGCTGGCCAGGGCCGAGCCGGTGGGGCCGTTCGCCGACGAGGTGGTGGCGGCGGGTTTCGAGGAGCCCGAGTTCGCCTTGACCACGATGAAGGCCACGATGACGATGATGACGGCGAGGATGCTGCCGCCCGCGATGAGAATGCGACGGCGCTGCTCGGCCCGGCGGGCCGCCGCACGCTGCGCGGCGATCTTCTCTCTGCGGCTGCTGTCGACCTTGGTTCTGCTTGCCTTGCCCATGCTCGCTTCGTCCAACCCTTGCCTCAGCCAGCCCGTGGTCAGGCCGCACGTCGCTGGTTCCAGTCCTGCGCTGGCGCACAGGGGTAGTCGTCGTCCCGGTACCGCGCTCTATGTTAGGCGTTCAACCTTACCGTCGCGCCCGCCTGCGCGGTCAGGTTCTCCAGTCGTGTCGAAAACGCTGAGGTGCCGGCCCTCACGGCAGGTAGTGAGGGGGGTGCCGTGAGGGCCGGCGGCTCCGGGGCATGCGGTGCCCGGAGGTTTCAGTCGGCGATGCCTGGCCGACGACGGTAACGCGGAGATACGAACGACCGGTAAGCGGGCGGGCGGGACAGGTAGCGTGGCGAAAAGCGGCTAACCGCACCTGCCGATCCCCCAAGAGTCCGACCTACTATTAAGCGGCGCTCTCTATACGATCTAGATTTTTTCTGGATGAGCAGAACAAATCGCTGTAGCCTTGATGAGACGCTCCGCCCGGGGGGTGGGCGCAACTTGGGGTGGGTCTAGCGAGCGGAAGGTCGGCGATAACGTGGTGTTGCGCGTCGGCGTACTCGGTCCGGTAACGGCTTGGTACGGCGACCAGGAGCTGTCCGCGGGGCAGCCCAGGCAGCAAGCCGTCCTGGGCATCCTGGCGATGCGGGCCAACCGGGTGATTTCCCGGGGCGAACTGGTCGATGCGGTCTGGGGGCACGATCCGCCCGCCAGCGCCGAGGGCGGGATCTACACCTACGTGGCGGGTCTTCGCCGCATCATCGAACCGACCAGGTCCCTGCGCGGGCCAGGCCGGGTCCTGGTCTCCTCCGGGGCCGGCTACGTCCTTCACCTGGTGCCGGGTCAGCCGGACGCCGTCTCCTTCGAGCAGCATCTGGGCCGGGCCCGTCAGCTGCGCAAGGGAGGCGACGCGGTCGGCGCGGCGGCCGAACTCTCCTCCGCGCTCGCGCTGTGGCGAGGCATTGCGTTCGCCGGGGTGCCTGGGCCTTTCGCGGAGACCGAGCGGGTGCGGCTGGGCGAGCTACGGTCCACCGCCGCCGAAGAGCAAGCCGACGTGCTGCTTTCGCTAGGCCGGCATGAGGAAGTCGTACCCGACCTGACGGCGATGGTGGCGGATCACCCGCTGCGGGAGCGGATGCGCGGACTGCTGATGATCGCGCTGTACCGTAGCGGCAGGCACGCCGAGGCACTGCGGGTATTCTCCGACGGCAGGCACGTGCTGGCCGAGGAACTCGGCATCGACCCAGGCGCTGACCTGTCCCGCATTCACCAGCAGGTGCTGACCGCCGACCCCGCGCTCGACGCGACGGCACCAGCCGGAGCCGCCGATTCGCTGATTACCGCCGTTGAGCCCGATGACGGCTACCGGCGGCCACGTCATGAGGTCGCGGGCATCGGAGTACCGGCTCAGCTGCCGCTCGACGCGCAGGGCTTTTCCGGCCGCCGCGACGAACTCGGCATCCTGCAGGACACGCTGTCCGCCCGATCGGCCGGGCCCGATGAAACGGTGCCGATCGTCATCATCTCGGGAACGGCCGGCATCGGGAAGACCGCCCTCGCCGTTCGTTTCGGCCGCCAGGTGGCGAAGCGCTTCGGTGACGGGCAGCTGTACGTCAACCTGCGCGGCCTGGATCCGGCGACGCCGCCGATGGAACCAGCCGAGGTGCTGCGATTCTTCCTTGACGCCCTCGGTGTGCCGCCGCACCGGATCCCGGCCGGCACCGATGGCCGAGCGGCGCTTTACCGCAGCCTGCTCGACGGCAAGCGGATGTTGATCGTGCTCGACAACGCGCGCGATGTCGTCCAGGTGCGTCCGCTGCTGCCCGGCGCGCCCGGCTCCCTGGTCGTGGTGACCAGCCGCAACGAGCTGACCGGGCTGGTGGCCGCCGAGGGGGCGGTGCCGGTCACCCTCGACGTGCTCAGCGACGACGAGGCGCGGGAAATGCTGGTTCGCAGGCTCGGCCGGGATCGGACCGCGCCCGAGCCCGAGGCGGCGGACGAGATCATCTTCTCGTGCGCCCGGCTTCCGCTGGCTCTCGGCATCGCCATCGGGCGCGCCGCGGCCCGGCCCAAGCGCTCGCTGGCTGAGCTGGCCGCCGAACTGCGAGATGCCAGGGGCAGGCTCGACGTGCTCGAGGCGGACGCCGCCACTAACGTGCGGGCCGTCTTCTCCTGGTCTTACGACCAGCTCAGCGAGCTCGCGGCGAGGATGTTCCGCCTGCTCGGCCTGCATCCGGGTCCCGATATCTCACTGTCCGCGGCGGCGAGCCTGGCCGGGATGACCAGAGCGCAGGCGGGCGCCGCGCTCCGCGAGCTGACCAGGGCCCATATGGCTGCCGAATACCTGCCCGCCAGGTTCACCTTCCATGACCTGCTCCGCGCCTACGCCGCCGACCAAGCGGAACGGCACGACTCCGCCGGCGAGCGGCGGGCCGCTGTGCACCGGGTTCTCGATCACTACCTGCACACGGCGATGGCCGCCTCGCAGCGGTTCGCCCCGTCCCGCTCGGCGCCGCGCCTGACCTCCCCCCAGCCAGGCGTCCTGCCCGCTGACGTGACCGACAAGGACCAGGCCATGGCCTGGTTTGACGCCGAAGTGGCGGTTCTGCTCGCGCTGATCGGCTACGCCGACGCAAATGGATTCGACGTCCACGCCTGGCAGATCTCCTGGGCCCTCAGCCCGTTCTTCAGCCGTCGCGGCCGGTGGCGCGACTACGTCGCCGCCCAGGAAACGGCGCTGGCGGCGGCGCGTCGGCTGGATGACACCCTGGCCCTGGCGCACTCGCACTACCTGCTGGGTCACGCGCAGGCAGAGGACGACTACGATGCGGCCGAGCCGAACGTCCGGCAGGCCCTTGAGAAGTTCCGGAAACTTGGCGACCGGGCCAACGAGGCCTTCGTGCTCAATGGCCTGGCCAACATGCTGGCCAAGCAGGACCGTTACCCGGAGGCGCTGGCCGTCGCCCTGGATGCGCTGCGGATGCTCAAGGCCGTCGGGCACTGGTGGACGCAGGCCACCCTGGAGAACCTGGTCGGCTGGCTCTATGCCCACCTCGGCCAGTATGACCAGGCGCTGACCCACTGCCAGCGAGCCCTGAGCCTGCACCGGGACTCCGGTAACCGCGGCGGCACCGCGGACACGCTGGACAGCCTCGGCTACATCTACCTGCACCTGGGCGATGTCGGCCAGGCCAAGGCCCACTACGCCAAGGCCATTGAGGCCTACCGCGAGATCAACTCGCCCTTCGGCGTGGGGAACTCGCTGGCCGGGCTCGGCGATGCCCTCCTCGCCGAGGGTGCCCCCAGCGCCGCCGGTGCGGCCTGGCGCGAGGCCGTGGCGATCCTGGACCGCCTGCCGCACCCGCTCGCGGACGAGGTGCGCGGCCGCCTCCGCGACCTCGACCGCCTGACGGGGGCGGCCACCACGGCTCGTTAGGTATAAAGGAAACGAGCTACGGGGATCCAGCTACCGCGTCCCCGAGGGCTGATGCCCGTAAATCGGAGAAAGGTGCAGATGCTGGTGACCACGAGGGCGCTGCTGCTCGAGAACATCCATCCCGACGCGTCGCTGCGGCTGGCCAAGGAGGGCTACCAGGTCGAGACGCTGCCGCGCGCGCTCCGCGAGGACGAGCTCATCGAGGCCATCGCTGGCGTTCAGCTGCTGGGCATCAGGTCGGCGACGCAGGTCACCGAGCGCGTCCTGGTCGCCGCGCCGCAGCTGGCCGCGGTCGGTGCGTTCTGCATCGGGGTCAACCAGATCGACCTGGCCGCCGCGAGCAGGCGCGGCGTCGCGGTGTTCAACGCGCCGTTCTCCAACACCCGGAGCGTCGTCGAGCTCGCGCTGGCCGAGATCATCGCGATGGCGCGGCGGCTGCCGGAGAAGAATACGCAGATGCACGCGGGGGCGTGGGACAAGTCGGCGGCCGGCAGCCACGAGGTGCGCGGCCGCAGGCTCGGCATCGTGGGCTACGGCAACATCGGCACCCAGCTGTCCGTGCTCGCGGAGAACCTGGGCATGTCCGTTTACTACTACGACGTGGCAGACAAACTGGCCATCGGCAACGCGCGGCGCTGTTCCACGCTGCAAGAGCTGCTCGAATCGGTGGAGGCCGTCACCCTGCACGTGGACGGGCGGGCCGGCAACCACGGCTTCTTCGGCCAGGCCGAGTTCGCCGCGATGCGGCCGCGTTCGCTGTTCCTCAACCTGTCCCGCGGGTTCGTGGTGGACCACGCGGCGCTGCGCCGCAACATCGAGTCCGGACACATCGCCGGGGCGGCCATCGACGTCTTCCCGTCCGAGCCCAAGGGCCGCGACGACGAGTTCATCTCCGAGCTGCGCGGGCTGCCGAACGTCATCCTCACCCCGCACATCGGCGGCTCGACCGAGGAGGCGCAGCAAGACATCGGCGAGTTCGTCGCCGGCAAGCTCGCCGACTACATGGCCTCCGGGGCCACCTCGCTCAGCGTGAACATGCCAGGGGTCACACTGCCGGTGATGAGCGGCACGCACCGGCTGGTGCACCTGCACCAGAA
>Ga0302184_10000686_pt1 | contig 22047 bp, 22 predicted proteins | sample I_Palsa_N3_3_FD_200233 | JGI IMG/M metagenome (GOLD analysis project Ga0302184, IMG submission 200233) | Peat permafrost microbial communities from Stordalen Mire near Abisko, Sweden - I_Palsa_N3_3 | ecosystem: Environmental > Terrestrial > Soil > Palsa > Peat permafrost | place: Sweden...
CTGCGCTCACCCAACGGCCTGGCCTTCTCCCCGGACGAATCGGTGCTGTACGTGGTCGAGTCTCTGGCCGTCCCGCACCGCCGGATCGTCGTCTACGACGTGCGCGACGGCTCGCTGGGCGAGCAGCGCCCGTTCATCGACTGCGGCGACGGCACCCCGGACGGGCTGCGGATCGACGAGGACGGCAACCTGTGGTGCGGTTGGGGCGGCGGCGAGGGATTGGACGGGGTCCGCGTCTTCGCCCCCGACGCCACCCCTATCGGCCACATCAACCTGCCCGAGCGGTGCGCCAACCTCGCCTTCGGCGGCCGCGCCCGCAACCGCCTGTTCCTAACCGCCCACAGCTCTCTGTACGCTCTTTACGTCAACGTCCGCGGCGTCCGCTAGCGGCCGGTGGCCAATGATCAGAACCGACCGCGGCGTGGCGCTAGGCGGTGGCCGCGTGGCGAATCGTTGCCCGCGGTCAGCCGGGCTCCCCAGGCCACCACGGCCAGACCGGCTCGACCAGCCGTACATGCCTCCGCTCGTCCTGCGGATTGACCTCTTGCTGGAAAACACCAGGGCGAGCTAACGCCGATCTGAACTCACGCGGTGCGCAACCAACAGATTAGAGCGCGATCTGGACAGGATCCACCCGCGGGAACCTCATAAGGTGTCGGCCTTGACGTACTGCACAACGATGACGACCAGCCCGTCCGGACTCTCCGTGACCGTGTACCAGATGGTCAGACCGTCGGACGGAAGATGGAGACGGTAGGCACCTGGCAGCGGGTCTACTTCGGGAAACGGGTCCGCGAGTACCGGAACTGCTTCTTCGAGCAGGTGAAAAATCGCCTTGTGGGCAGCATTTCGAAGTGGTTGCGGCAGTCCTTCGAGCTCGTCCCAGGTCCTGTCCGGGAAGCGAAGAACCCGGTCACTCACTAATTCCCCACGCCTCCGCCAGTTCCTCGCGGGTAAAGGTACGACCTTCCCCGGAGTCGGACCGGATGCGCCTCAGCGCCTCAGCATCCCCGGCTTCACGCCGCAAGCGCCGGTTCTCAGCCCGGAGCGCGTCCAGCTCCGCTCGCGGGATCGAAACCATATCTTCGGTGCGTGCGGTCATGCGAACTCCTCACCACCACGGGGTTGTTCATCCCCGAGTTTACTCGCCGTACGCCGCCTGACCCCTGAGCGAGGACACGAGCGGGAATGTCGCTTCCCGCCCATCGGGATCGTGCAGCATCGGTGGACGAGGCGGTGGTAGGGCTCAGACTCATCGGTGCGTTGGAGACGTCCGTCACGACAGCCATTCCTCTATTCGGGCCTGGATTCCCCGGCTAACGGGGCCGCGATGTCGGTGACATGTTGGGCGTCTGCCAGCTGCGCATCATCGTGATCCTGGCCCGTGAGCGGGAGGCTTACGATGAATACCGCGCCGCCGTCCGGGTGATTGCCCGCGTGGATGTGACCGCCATGCAGGCGCGCGTTCTCCCAGGCGATCGCCAGGCCCAGGCCGCTTCCGTCGGAACGCGTCCGCGCCGTGTCGGCTTTGTAGAACCGGTCGAATATGCGCGGGATCGCGGTGGGAGGCAGCCCGTGGCCGTGGTCTCGTACTTCCACGGCCAATTGCCCGCCGCCCTGGCCGCCTGATTGGATGCGGGCCTGCACGGTCACCGGCGGGCCGCCGTGACGCAACGCGTTGCCGATGAGGTTGGCGAGGATAATGTCGAAGCGGCGGCGGTCCAGCCGTGCGGTCAACCCTGCGGGGACGTCAGTGTTCACGCTGGACCAGCCTCGCGCTCGCAGGCACTGGGTGACGGCGTTCGCGACATCTGTCTCATCGGTGACAAGCTGCACGGTGCCGGCGTCGAAGCGGGAGATCTCGATGAGGTCTTCGACTAGCCGGTTGAGGTGCTTAACCTCCCGTCCGACCAGCCGCGCGGCCGTCGCGGCGTCTCCGGTCAACCCCGGGTGCTCGTGCAGGATGCCGACTACCGCCGTCATCGCGGTCAGCGGAGTCCGCAGCTCATGGGACACGTCGCCGGCGAACCGCCGGGCCCGTGCTTCCATCTGTTCCAGATCGCTCACCTTGTCCTCCAGCGCGGCGGCCATCTCGTTGAATGAGGTGACCAGCTGGGCGAGCTCGTCTCGGCCCCGTGGCTGGATCCGAACCGACAAATCGCCGCCGGACATACGCTGCGCGGCCCGGGCCAGCCGCCGCACCGGCTGCAGGACCGGCCGGGACGCGGCGAACGCCAGGGCGGTGATGACCGCCAGCAGCGACAGGACGGCCAGGCAGAGGACCATGACAAGGAAAGGCGTCGGCTGGGGGCCGCCCCTGTGCGAAAGGTCCCGTTTGTAGAGGAAGGAAAGAGTCCCCGGGGGCAGGATCACCAGGTCGTTCAGCCGGGGGAAGAGCGGGAGCAGCAGGTTGATGACCAGCTGGAATGCGAGTGCCGCCACCAGCGCCACCACGATGAACGCGATGATCAGGCGCCTGTGCACCGGACAACCCCTCTCTGGCTACACCGGGCCGAACCGGTACCCGAACCCTCGAACTGTCTGGATGTAGCGCGGCGCAGAGGTGTCGGCTTCGATCTTTGCCCGCAGCCGCTGCACGCAGGCGTCGACCAGCCGGGAGTCCCCCAGGTAATCGTGGTCCCAGACCAGGTCGAGAAGCTGCTCCCGGGAAAGCACCTGCCGCGGCGAGCCGGACAGGACCAGCAGCAGCCTCAGCTCGGTCGGGGTCAGCGAGACCTCCCGGCCGTCCCGCCGAACGATCAGCGAGCCGCGGTCGATCATGAGCTCGCCGTACGACTCCGCCGGCGAGCCGGCCCGGGCTGTCCTGCGGATCACGGCGCGGATGCGGGCATCGAGCACGCGTGGCTCCACCGGCTTCACCACGTAATCGTCGGCGCCGGCCTCCAGGCCCCCGACGATGTCCAAGTCATCGCCCCGCGCGGTCAGCATGATGACCGGGATGTCGCCGCCGCGGCGCAGCCGCCGACAGACCTCGAAGCCGTCCAGTCCCGGGAGCATCACGTCGAGCACCACGACGTCAGCCGCGGCGTCGGGAAAGTCGCGGAGCGCCGCCTCGCCGGTCTCGGCGGCACGCACCTTGTAGCCGAGACGACGCAGGGCCAGTTCCAAGCCTTCCCGGGCGGCCGGATCGTCCTCGACCAGCAGTACGGTTGCCATTACCTGCCATTATGTCGCCGTGCCTGCGCTGGATGTTCCCCGCCGCGCGGCGCTCACCGCACCGCGAACGGCCAGTGTCACTGCCCTGAGTACACGGCGCCCATGTCATGAACCAGTCCTGGGATTGTCATGACCGTGTCACAGGAACCCCTCCGACGTCCGCTGTGACACAGCTGTGACGGTAGCCAGACGGGCCGGTGAAGCCGGTATCCCACCGTCGCAGTCATGCACCCAACGAGCAGTCGGTCCCCGCGGGGGCCGGACGGAACAATAACCGGATACCGGCGGCGCAGGACAAGCCGGACGCTGCTGACCGCGCTCGCCTGCGCGGCCGCGCTCGGCTGCCTGGCGGGCCTCGTCATCGCGAAGCTGCCTAGGTCTGCCTCCTGGCCGACGGCGTGGCCCTCCGGTACGTCCGCGCCAGCAGCCGGGACTGCCACTGGCAGCCAGCCGCGGTTGGGCGCGGTCTCGTGGCCGGCCGACGGGGTCTCAGCCGCCGACATCAGCGGCTACGGCGTGACGGACGGCCCGGGCGCGACCAGGCAGGTGCCCATCGCCAGCGTCGCCAAGCTGATGACCGCGTACGTGATCCTGCAGGACCATCCCCTGTCCGCGAGCGGATCAGGTCCGGATATCACGGTCGAGCCGTCGGAGGCAGCCGAGTACCCGTCGCAGGTCGCCGACGGTGACTCGCTGGTGGCGGTCGCCGCTGGGGAGACGATCACCGAGCGCCAGGCGCTGGAGGCCCTACTGCTGCCGTCGGCCGACAACATGGCCTGGATACTCGCGCGGTGGGACGCCGGCAGCCAGGCCGCGTTCGCGGCTCGGATGAACGCCGCCGCCCGCAGCCTGGCCATGACCGGCACCAGCTACACCGACCCTTCCGGCCTGGACCCGTCCACCACCAGCACCGCGGCCGACCAGGTGCGCCTCGGCATGGCGGCGATGCAAGTGCCCGCGCTGGCCGCGATCACGGCTGAGTCCACGGCAGTCGTTCCCGTGGCTGGCGTGGTCCGCAACACCAACGCACTGCTGGGCCAGGACGGGATCGTCGGCCTCAAGACCGGCAGCACGCAGGCCGCCGGCGGCTGCCTTCTCGTCGCGGCCTGGCAGCAGGTGAACGGGCACAACATCCTGATCGTGGCCGCCACCTTCGGCCAGCCCGGACCGGCCGGGACCATCCTGCCGAACGCATTGCAAGCCGCCCACAACCTCGTGCTTGCCCTGGATACCGCCCTAAACCCTGACGCACAGCCCGGCTCGCGATAACTCCTAGGGCCCTCATCCTGGGCCAGGCCGAGCGCGCGATGACCAGGGGACCCCGCCCGCGCTCGGCTAGCCCGGCCGGCCGCGCCCAGGGCGCGACTGCCCTGAACAGCAACTGCTGGTTCTCACGACGACTCATGAAACTGGAGATAACGATGACGCAGGTGGACACGCCGGAGTCCGGCCCGGGCGGCGCCAGCCGCTGGGATACCGGCCCCGGGACTTGGCGCGCGGGCATCCGCCGGACGATCCGAATCGGCTCCCGGACGGGCCCATGGAAGCGCGGCCCGGTGCTCGCGGCCCTGGCGCTGCTGCTGGCCCTGGTCATGCTGCTGCACGCTGAAATCCCTGACTGGCGCTGGAACCTCGGCAGCCTGGCGGAGACCTTCCTGCCGTGGCTAGGTCTGCTCATCCCGGTGCTGCTGGCCGGGGCGCTGCGGCGCCGCTCCGCCTCCGCGCTGGTCGCGCTGGTGCTGCCGGCCGTGGTGTGGCTGCACCTCTTCGGCGGGGTGCTCAGCGACAAGTCCCGCCCTGGAGGCTTCCTCGCCGTGGCCAGTGAAAACGTCGACGCAGGCAACCCCGACCCGGCCGGCACCGCCCGCGACCTAGCCGCCTCCGGCGCGGACGTGCTGGCGCTGGTAGAACTGACCCCGCAGGCCGCGGGCACGTACGAGAAGGGGCTGGCGAAGGCATACCCGTACCACACGGTCCAGGGCACGGTCGGGTTGTGGAGCAAGCTGCCGCTGTCCGACACCCAACCGATCGACATCATGGACTACGGGCCGCTGGCGGACACCATACCGGCCGACCAGAAGGTGGCCTCGGACCGGGCGCTGCGCACTACGGTGGCCACGGACCACGGGCCGCTGACGGTCTATGTGGCCCACCCTGGGTCCGTACGGGTGAATCCCAGGGCGGGCTTTTGGACGGCCTCCCGAGACCTAGGCGTGCAGGCGCTCGGCAAGGCCATCGCCGCCGATCCGAGTAAGCGGGTGGTGCTGCTCGGCGACCTGAACGGCACCATGGACGACCGGGCCTTCGCAGGCATCACCGCACAGCTGCGTTCGGCCCAGGACGTGGCCGGGGACGGCTTCGGCTTCACCTGGCCGGCGTTCTTTCCGGTGGTGCGGATCGACCAGATCCTGGTCAGAGGCGTGCAGCCGGACAGCTCATGGGTACTGCCGGCCAACGGCAGCGACCACAGGCCGGTGGAAGCCAGAATCAGCTGGTGAACACGGCGTAAAGGTTCCGGTTCCGTCCTGGGATCCGGGATGGTCGGATAGTATCCCGTGGTCCACTCGACGGCCTGCTGCGGGGAACCCTGACGAGACCGCCATGATCCGCCCGTGAGCTTCGAGTAGGGTGCGACGCTGTGTGCGGTCCGCCCGGCCCGGCCGGTTCTGGCCCGGCCGGGCGGCACCCTATGACTACCCGAGCAGGACGACGGTGAAGTCGGTGACGCTGATGTCGACGGCTTCGTCGGCTGTCCGGCGGCGGGCCTGCATGCTCAAGGTGACGGGGAAGGGCGGGGCGGAGGGTACGGCGATACCCCGACCGTGACGGGGTTGTAGTCGCTGGTGAAGCACTCCAGGTGGAAGTCGGAGCCGGCTACCGGGTCCCGGTCCCTGGGATAAGCGAGCGGCCAGGACAGGGATTGCGTGCCGTGCCCGGCCGAGCAGGTCACCGCGGCCTTGCTCCCGGGGTCTTTTCCAGGTGGCCGTTGACCACCAGCAGGAAGCCTGCCAGGTTGAAATCTGGGGACACGTCCACGGACAGTCCGGCGGCGTCGGCGAAGGGGGCGTCCGGGGCGCCCTGCAAGGAAAGGGTGAAGCGGTCCAGCAGGAACTGCACATTGAGGCCGTCGTCGGCCACGCTGGCGACCATGGTCGGCCCCTACGTGTGACCGGTGGAACTGGTTAACGATGGCTGTTACCCTTCCGCAACCTAGACCCGACTTGAACCCCCATGGTCCTGACCTGCAGAAACGTGCTGTGCGTGACTCTGGCGGAGAACATATTCGCAGGTCAGAGGCTTGTAATGTGTGTCCGAGGGGGGACTGCACCAGAAAACCCACGGTTCCTGACCGCTGAATTTGCGCTTGGCGGCGGTGCTTGACGACGGCGGGTCGTGTTGGTGCCGGGCGGGCGGCCTGCGAAGAGCGGCTTGCCTAGAAGCGTGCGGCAGGCGGTCGGGCTCTGCAAGACGACGAGCCGCCGGCCGAGCGGATGACGCAGTACCTAAGCATTTTCTGGAGTTGCTCTTCCATTTTCAGGTATGCACTATGGCTGGCGTGCGCCGGTCAGGACCGGGTGCTTTTGCGCCGTTACTCATTCAGGGATGCCTCGTGAATCACACACTCTTTAATCTCGTCGCGGCGGCGGCAACGGCCGAACTGCTTCATGCCATGATGGAAACATTCAGCGCCCGGGGCAAGGTCAAGCGGCTGGACGCGTACATCAGAAACGTGCCGTACAAGGAATTCCCTGTGAATGTCAACACCCCGATCAAGGTGATTGGCTTTGCGGGCACGGCCTTCGTCGTCCTGTTCGGTGCTTCCTACCTGGTGGTTTCGGTACTCGACCTCCACGGGGACGCCGCTCTTTACTACGTCCTCGGGGTTGTGCTCCTTACCTATCTCGGATCGTTCATCGGGTTCGACAGGTTTCATTCCGAGATGGGAGCGGTCACCGAGCAGTTCAAGAAGCCGTAGCCACCTCGACGTCGGCGGGTTCGCCGCCTGCTGTACGCCGACATGTACGACATCGGCAGTGCGCAGGCTTATTACCGCATGGGGATCGGCCGCGCCCGCCAAGCCGGCCGGGACTTCCTGGCCGAGTACATGCTCGGCAGCCTGGCCGCGTTCGAGATCGAGGGCGGTTACCCCGGACTCGGGCTCACGCTCGTCGGCGAGGCACGGTCGGCGGTAGAGAAGTCCAGGGCCTTTTGCCGACGGCAGAGCGATGTTGACGATGGTGGAATAGAGCACCACCATTAGCGATGCCAGGCCGATCACGACGAGGATCGGCCATCGCCTCAGATCAAGGGTTGGGGAAAGGTCCCGGTGGTCGCTGACCACCGGGACCGTCGGTGCCTGTCGGGACTCCTAAGCCTTGGCGTCGTCGGCGTCAGGACGGGTTAGTCGCGTCGCTGCCCAGGGCTGCGGCGTGTTCGAGCAGCCGGCTGACCGACCACTGGTCGCTGGCGTGCTGGCCGTACTTGACGGCCACGACCTGCCCGCGGGGGTCGAGGAGGAAGTCCGCCGGCAGGCCGAGCTGGCCGCCCGTGGGTGCCATCGGGGCGCCGCGGCGGGAGCGGCGGACCGTGCGCGCCAGCTGGGCCATGACAGCGGGCACGCGCGGCCACAAGCGGGGGTTGAGCACGGCGAGGGGAGAGGACTCCACGCCCAGGGCGCGGTACAGGTCCTTCCGCGGGTCGGCGAGAACGGTGAAGGGAAGGTCAGATTCGTACCGGCGCAGCTCGTCGATGGTGGAGTGGAACACGACGACCTCGCGCACGCCGGCACCGGTGACCTCGCTCATGCGGGTGATGACCGACCGCAGGTGCAGGTTGCAGATCGGGCAGCCCGCGAAGCGCCGCATCTGCACGTGCACCAGGTGGCCGGGATCAGGCACGCGGGCGGCGTCCCCGGACAAGGTCTCCAGCCGGTCGAGAAGCTGGATGGGAAACGTGTCGCCGACCGAGAGCTGCCGCGGCCCCCGGATCGGCGGCCCCGGCCGCCGCGGCGTGCGGCTGTTCGTGTCCGCCGAAGCGTCCGTCATGTCGTCCCGGCTGACGGTCATTGTGGTCCTCCTCTGGCCGCGGGCATCCGCGGCTCTCACCGTTGTGTTTGCTGTCCTCCACACTGCCGACACAAAAATGGAGCCGCAACTACAAAAAGTCCGGGGTCGACTCTGCGCATTGATCAGAGCGTTTCATGCAGAGTGACCAAGGATTGGACTGCTAGCTCCATGAGTGGCTAACTTAGATCCATGCCAGCCGACCGCGCACCGGACAGGACCGCGTCCGTCGCGGGACCAGCCCCTGCGGGGCGGCTTACCGCCAAGGGCCAGCGCACCCGCCAGCGCATCGTGGCCGCTGCCGCCGAGCTGATCTTCGAGCGCGGCGTAGCCGGAACCACCATCGAGGACGTCCAGGGCGCGGCCGGGGTCAGCGCCTCCCAGCTTTACCACTACTTTTCCGGTAAGAACGACCTGGTCCGCGCGGTCATTCAGTACCAGGAGCAGGGCGTGGTCGGTGCCCAGGAACGGGCGCTAGCTTACCTGGACACTCTTGACGGCCTGCGTGCGTGGGCCGACGCCGTAGTTGACGTGCAACGTCAGATGCACTGCCGGGGCGGCTGCCCGATCGGGTCCCTCGGCAGCGAGCTGGCCGAGACCGACCCCGAGGCCCGCTTCGAGGTCGCGGCCAGCTTCGAGCGCTGGGCCGGCGCCATCCGGGATGGTCTGCGCTCCATGCAAGCCCACGGCCGTCTCTCCGCCGCGGCCAGCCCTGACGATCTCGCCGTGGCCGTGCTGGCTGCCCTGCAGGGCGGTTTCCTGGTCGGCCAGGTCCAGCGCTCCATCCGGCCTCTACAGATCGCCCTGGACGCAATGCTCGCCCTCATCGCCACCTACGCGGCCTCCCCGACTTCTTTACGCGCGGTCTTCAGGCGCAGGATCTCCACCGTCGCTTCAGCCAGCGAGTTTACGATCGCGCAGCGGGCCTTCACCGGAAGTCCCTGGCAGACGGTAGAAACTTGACCACTCGCGCTGACATGGCATTCGACGAGTGCCCGCACTGGTCCGAGCTTCCCGTCAGACGCCATGAGCTGGGCCGGTCGGGGCATTCCCATCCCCGGATGAATGGCCGCCCTTGCGTTCACCGCGACCGGTGTCAGGCGCCCGATCCAACCGCCGGGAGGTCCGAGCAGCAAAAACGCCAGGTCACTGACCTGGCGCTAATGGATCAGGTTTTCGATTTTATGGATTGATCTGGAAAATATCGTGTCCGAGGTCCGAGTCGCAACTTACGTACATGATCAACATCGCCCTGGCCACGGAGAGCACGCAGGACCATTTACCTCATAGCGTGGCTCAGTTGATCGAGGATCAATAGCAATGGGAGGCGTTCCTGCTCTAGGCGTTGGTAGGTGTCATGCTCTATACAGAGTGCGGCTAGGGCGGCGGTTTCATTGTCGGTGAGGTTCGAATCCGGAGTGTCGGCTCGTGTTTTATCTTCGACGGCAAGTGATCTGTGCTTCTCGAACGTCGCCGGGTCCATGAGGACGGAGACGAGGCGCGGCAGCCGGGCACGGGCACGTGACAGCAGGGTGAACCCGGCACGGTCGAGGTCTCCCCAGTACAGTTGGCGCGCACCGTCCAGCCAACCGATCTCGTCTAGGACGTTGAGGTGGTTGCCAAGCGAATGGACGATTACGGTCCTGGGTCGGTCGGGGACCAGGTAGGCCGATTCCTTGTTCTCGACGATCAAGATCGTTGTGGGATGGATGGGCAACGCGTCAACTTCCGGCAGGGGGGCGCTCAGATGCCGCAAGCCGCCCACCAGTGCGCGATCGGCGGGGTCGGCCAGGATCACATCAACATGGACAGGCAGCGCCTTCAGCCCGAGGGGATCCAGATCGTCCTGTTCGAGCTCCTCGTCTGCCTCGCCGGCGTGTGATTGTTCGGTGATGTTGAGGCAGGCCAGGACGAGCCGCCGGTTACGGGCAAGCCACTTGGTACCCATGCCTGGGACAGGAACCTGCCGGATAGTCAGCCCGGAACGCGGGTTCTCGGTGAACCATTTGGCGGCCTGCAGCAGAATCTCGAAGTCGGCATCGTCCAGGTCGACGATCTGATGCAGAAAAGGGCGCAACTGCTCCTCGACTACACCGCCCGGCAGCGCGCGGATCCGTGACCAGATAGTGTTCGCCCTTTGCCAGTGGCGGGCGAGACCCTGGTCGAGGGAGACCAGATCGTCGACCGTGGCGAGGTCTAGGTGGGTGAATACCTCCTGGGCACCCACAACGGTGTGGCGCGTTACGCTGTGTAGTCGGGCGGATGGGTGCGCCTGCGACCAGTTCCGCCAGACCCGCACCCACCCGCCGACAATGTCGGGGCGCGAAGGTGGTTGTCAGCGGCCGTGACGAGGCCCGCGGCCGGGAGGTGGCTGCCGAGACCGGCGGGCGCTTCATCCGCGCGGACCTGGCCTCGCCGGAGGACGTGCGGCGCCTGGCCGCCGAGGCCGGGGAGGTGGACGTGCTGGTCAACAACGCCGGGTTCTGGGAGCTTGGTCCTACTGCCCAGACCACCGAGGCGGGCTTCGAGGCGATGGTCGCGGTGAACTTCCGCGCGCCGTTCTTCCTCACCGCGGCGCTCGCCCCGCAGATGGCGGCGCGCGGCCGCGGGGCGATCGTGAACGTGTCGACAATGGTCGCTGCGCGGGGAGCTGCAGGCATGGCCGCTTACGGCGCGACCAAGGCGGCGATGGAGGCACTGACGCGCTCGTGGGCGGCTGAGTTCGGCCCGGCCGGGGTACGAGTCAACGCCGTCGCGCTCGGGCCGAGCCGCACCGAGGTCACCATGAGCATGGGCGACATGCTCGACACGCTCGCTGCCGCCAGCCCCCTGGGGCGCCCGAACGAACCGGATGAGGTTGCCCGCGTGATCGCCTACCTGGCCGGCGAGGATGCCCGGCCGGTCACCGGGACGGTCCTCGCCGTCGACGCCGGCCGCGCCGCCGCTCTCTGACCATCAACGTTCAGCTAACAGTAGAAACTGTATAGTCCGGGGGCTGCCCACTTACGAGCCGGAACAGAAGGTCACTTGATCCGGTTGGCTGCTGGCCACCTGATCACACGGCCAAGCATTTACTGTTCCGAGATCTGAGGCCGAGTTGAACCCCCACGGTCCTGACCTGCGGAAATTAGCCGCCGGAATGCTCTATGGAATCTGTCCCATAAGGGTATCCGCAGGTCAGGGAGACTATACCAATGTGTCCGAGGGGGGGACTCTACCAAAAAACCCATGTATTCTGACTGCGGAGTTCGCACTTAACAGTGGTGCCGCATGATGACGGCGGATCAGGGTCATCAGGCGCACCTACGGGGGCGATCTTGGGAACTGGTGTATAGGTCAGTCCAGGTCTTCCCGGCCCACGGTGGGGCTGGGCTGCCGTCGGGCTAACGGCCAAATCCGTACCGCCATTGATAGTCGGCTCGTTGCGAAAGAAATCAAACCAGCCCACGGCGGGAAGCCGGTCCGCTAGCACTCTGAACTGTCTTTCCGCACCTGGCTCCCGAAGGGCGCCCAGTTGCCAAGCGACGGAGTCCGGGTTGTCGAGCGAGTCGCCAGGTACGTAAATGTCGGCTATCACCGGTGAGTTGGCTCTCGCGGACAGCTGACGAACGGATCGCTGGATCAGGTGGACGACGACGGGATGCATGGCGCTCTCGGCGCTGATCGCGGGCGCGGTGGTCTACCTTCACATGCACAGGCTCGTTGCGTTACACGGGCAGCAGGGGCGGGTCGCTGCGCTGACGCCGCATGGCCACGCTGCTGGCCGAGTCGCGTTGTGAACTGCCCTCACTTTGGTCACCAGGTCCCGCCTTGTTGCTGTGTGCTGCGTGATAGGCAGGGTTGCCTTAAGGTCGACTAATTAATACATCTCCCATTAATAATCAAATATCACATTTGTCCGGTATGGCCTGTCGGTTGCATGACAACTTCGAAGTCGGCGTGCCGTGCCTGAACTGGACTTTGCCGAGTCGTGCCGGCGCAGCCCATTTATCCAGGTATAACGACATTAGATGTGATTGGTGGCACACTGTCGCCATGCAGCTCGGCATCATACTCGCCGCCCTCATCTCCGCGGTTGGCACGCTGTGCGGCGCGCTCGGCGGGATCGCGCTGACCAGCGGGCTCGAGGCGCGCCGCCAACAGCGCCAGGCGAAGAGCGCGGCGGCGCACGAGAGGGCAGTGGTCAGGGAGCAGGCGCGCGCCGACCTGCTCGCCGCGATCACCCGGCTGCGGGTCGATATCGAGATCACCTGCGCGCGGCACTGGCGAGACATGAACGTGCGCCTCGCGGCGATCCAGGAGCAGGCCGCGACAACGGGCGTACTCGCGTCGCGCATCGCGCTGCTCTCGCCTGGTCAGGAGGCGGAGATTGCCATGGCGCTCGGAAAGTGCGCGAGCGGGCTCGCGGCGCTGACAGCCAAATCCATGAAGCTCGGCGAGTACGAAGGCCCCAACAACCAGTTTATGGCGGGCGACCTTACCGGCGTCCGCCCGGATCTCGCGGAGCTTGAGCGGCTCGTGGCGGCTCTCCTAAAACAGATATCGCTTGACCAGGCGACCACGAGTGCGGAAACCCCGGCTTCCTCGGAGGTCCAGGGCAACGTGGCGACGGGCGCGAGCGGTCGCGTTAGCCAGCCACTTCGATGAGCTCAAGTGCCTGCCCGAGCTCTGCCTGGACGGCCTGATCGTTAGGAAGTCGCACGGCCGCTCCGTGCAGGCAGTCCAGGGCCTCCCGGTACTGTCTACGGTTCAGCAGCGTCCGGCCGATCGCAGCGAGGAGGTGGGCTACGAATGGCGTGTCCTGCAAGGTCTCTGAAAGGGCGGACGCGGTGCGGTAATGTGTCTCCGCCGAAGCCATGTCGTCCTGACTGTACGCGGCGTTGCCGAGCAGCGATTCGGCCTGGGCCGAGAGCCTCAGATCTCGTCCCGAGGACTCGCGGAGCGCCTGCGCGGCGTGCCGCTGCGCGAGCGCTAGCTCGCCGGCCGCCATGGCCTGCAAGGCCGCGGTCAGGTATTCGGCCGGGCTCTGTCGCACAGGAAGCAGCTTGGCCAGGTCGAGCAGCCGGTCCCTCGCCTGGCGGACCGGGGCGATGAGGCAGTCGTGCTGCAGCGCATACCAGCGAGAGCCCGCCCGTAGCTCCGCTGATATCAGGTGCCAGTCCCGCACGGCCCGCACGACCGCGTTGGGCATTCCTCTGGTCGCGGCGATGCCTTCATCGACGAGCGCGCGCTTGCCCAGGCCGGTGATGAACGATTCCTTGAGCCATGACCAAAGTTCCTCGGCTGGCACGCCGTGATCACTCGAGACGGTGGCGATCGCCAGGTCGCAAAAATTTGCGAGCAATTGGCCAACACCGCCGCACTGCCACAGCTCACGTTCCGTGATCTCACGTACGTGGCCTGGCAGTGCCTGCCACAACCGGGCGCAAACCCCTTGGAGCAGGGCTGGGGCGACTTCCGGCCCTTCCTGGTCGCCACTCCCTGTCAGGTCCGCGACGATCCGCTCCGCGACTCCCGGCGTGAAGAACCGGCCAGTGGCCGCCACTGGCTCGCGCACAGCCGCCAGCGCGGCCGATGGAGTGAGCGGCCGAAGCTCGAACTGCGCGTCAACGGCTCGGCCGACCGCTGTCAGTCGGCCGACGAATTCTTCCTTGTAATCACGCCTGACGCAAATGAGTACGTGCAACTCTGGAATTTCGTCAACCGCCGCAGCGAGCTGCTCGATAAACGCGCTGCTAAACCGGCCGCCGGCGAGCTCCCCGGTGAGCAGTTCCTCGGTCTGGTCGATCGCGCATAGCAGTGTGGGTGGCCGTCCGTAGGCATCGCTCGCACGCGTATGAAGCCATCGCTTACGGAGGAAATCGACGAGCGTGAAATGCGCGAGCCTGGTTAGCAGTTCACCGGGCGACCAGGCGGCCAGCAAGGCGAGCGTATGGGGATTATGGTGGTCAGGGAGCGCGGCGACGGGAAACGAGGTGCCCTGAGCGATCCGGCCGATAGGGAAGACGTCAACGCGCGGGGCGGCCACTCGGGGCATGACCCCAGCGAGAACCAGCGACGTCAGTCCTGCCCCCGAGGACCCGTAGAGTACGGTAACCCGGTGCCGCTGCCACAGGTCACTGACATGCGCTATCTCGGCCGTTCTGCCAGAAAAAACGTCGGCGTCCGTGCGCGCGAACGGGCGGTCGCCGACATAGGGGGATGCCCCCGCGCCACCAGTCACCGCGCTGGCCCTCTTGCGCGAAGTCCCATGTCAGGCAGCTCCCCGGCTATGCACATCACGGATGTTCTGATGCCTCTGTTCTGATGCCTCCCGACTATAGCCCGACCGCATGCGGCACGCCCGTCACAGGGCCAATCTCTCCTGGCTCTCGGCCGACGAAGGCGCATAACAGGAGATCAGCACGGACCAGTCGCCAGCGCAAGAGCTGCTTAGGGGCACTGGTTCCATTCCGCGATCACATCGTCCTCGTCTGCGGCGGCCAGGAACCTGCGCAGCGCGCAGACCAGGCTGGAATTGCCATTTTCTGGTAGATCCTCAAGCGCTAGGCCGACCAGGCCAATGAGAACATCGCTCGACATGTTCGACTCGTCAGACATTGCGCTCCCTCGCAGAAACCACCGGCGATGGTCTTCCCGTCGAGCCACCTGGTGAACCCTACGGAACCGCGTCTCTTTGAGGATAGAATCGCGGCTAACCGAAAATCATCAGGGTAGTGGAGGCACTGGTGTGAGCGGATCGCAGCCAGACGACGGTAGGCCACGGCGGGACTCTTTTCCTAGGATCTGGCGACAGGTACCACCGCAAAACCCGTACTTCACCGGCCGCAAGGCGCTCCTCGTCCAGCTTCGTGAGACGCTGACGGCAGGCCAGGCCGTGGTGCTGCCGCATGCCCTACGCGGGATGCCGGGTGTCGGGAAAACCCAGCTCGCAGTCGAGTACGCCTACCGCAATCGCTCCGCCTACGATCTGGTCTGGTGGATTCCCGCCGACCAGCCGCACCTCGTCCGATCCTCGCTCGCTGCCCTGGCGGAGGATCTCCGGCTGCCTCCCGTCACCGCGAGCGGAGCCCACGAAGCCGCGGCAGCGGTTATCGACGCGCTACGCCGGGGTAACCCCTATGAAAAGTGGCTGCTGATCTTCGACAACGCCGACGAGCCCGAGGACCTGTACGATCTCATCCCGCACGGTCCTGGCCATGTCCTCATCACCTCACGGAATCACCGCTGGCAGAGCGTGGCAGAGTCGATCGAGATCGAGACGTTCAGCCGCTCGGAGAGCGTCGAGTTCCTCGCCAAGCGAGCGCCTAAGACAATCACTAGCGCCGCGGCGAATGAGCTCGCCGTGGAGCTCGGCGACCTGCCGCTCGCACTCGAGCAGGCGGGCGCGCTGCAGCGGGAGACCGGCATGCCGACGAGCGAGTACCTTGAGCTGCTGCGCGAACAGACCCAGGAATTGCTCGCCGAGAGCAAGCCATCGGATTACCCGGTCTCGCTGACGGCAGCGTGGCGGATCTCTGTCGCTCAGCTCGCCGAGGTGCAGCCGGGCGCACTCGAACTGCTCCGCTGCTGCGCGTTCTTCGGGCCTGACCCGATTCCGCGCGACGTGTTCAGGCGGGGTATCAGGCAGACGGGATCCGCGCTGAGCGGCATGCTCAGCGACCCTATCCTGCTCGCCCGGGCCATCAGGGATCTCGGCCGGTTCGCGCTGGCAACCATCGATTCGGCGAATCGTACGGTAACCATCCACCGGCTGATACAAGCATTGCTCAGGAATGACTTGAACGCTGACGAGCAAGAGAAGTTCCGTCACGAGGTGCACCTGCTGCTCGCGGGCGCGACCCCAGCCGATCCCAATGACGAGGCGCAGTGGCGGCGGTTCAGCGAACTCGTGCCGCATCTCGGCCCGGCGCGGGTGACCGAGGGGACAGAGCCCGAGCTGCGCGATTTCGCGCTCCGCATGATGTATTACATGTACCGTACCGGAGCGTTCGAGACGGCTCGCGCGTTCGCTGAGGCGTGCATCAGGCGGTGGTCCGCGGATTCGGGCGACGACCACCCCGACGTCATCGCTGCCCAGCGATACCTCGGCGCCATCCTGCGGGACTCGGGCGACTACCGCGCCGCGTTCGAGCTGACCGGGGAAACACTCGCGAAGGCCCGCCGGGTCCTCGGCCCGGAGAGCGAGATCACGCTCACCCTGATGAGCGGCTACAGCGCCGACCTGCGCGCGCAGGGTGACTTCGCGGCCGGTCGTGACCTTGATAGCGAGCTGGTACAGCAATTGATACGCACCACCGGCCAGGATAGTGCGCGAACTTTGCGGGCCCAGAGCAATCTCGCCCTTGATTTCTGTTTCGCCAGTGACTACCTGGCGGCGCGCGACCTGCTCCAGCGCACATACGTCGCGATGAGCCAGGCGTCGCAAGGAGTGAGCCGGGTCGATGTGCTGATTACATGGAGTAACCTTTCCCGAGCGGTGCGGTTGGCCGGCGAATACGCCGAGGCGCGGCTGCTCGCGGAAGACGCCTACGAATTCGGCAAGAAGGAACTGGGTGGTGACCACCCGGCGACGCTGACCGCCGGCAAGGAACTGTCCATCGCGCAGCGGATGGCAGGCGAGCCGATCGATGACGTTGCGAGGTTCGCGCGAGACATCCTCGCGCAGTTCGAGAGCGTGCTTGGCGACGGGCACCCAGAAACCCTAGCCGCCGCGACTAACCTGGCGAATACCTTGCGGGTCGCCGAGATCGACGAGGCGTTTGAGATCTCGCGAGACGTTATGGCCGGGTACCGGAAGGCCTACCAGCCGGGTCACCCGTACCTCTACGGTTGCGAAGGAAATGTCGCGATCCTGACGCGCCTGCATGGCGATCCGGCGGCGGCTCGCAAGACCGACCAGGCTGCGCTTGACGGGCTCATGGAAAAGCTCGGCCGTGACCACGACTACTCGCTGACCATTGCGCTCAGCCTGGCGAGCGACCTGGCCGCGCTTGGCGACGCTCGCGCAGCCGCCGAACTCGGCGAGGACACGCTGACACGGCTGCGCACCGCGCTCGGTCCCGATCATCCGGTGACGCTTGGCTCTGCGGCCAACCTGGCTCTCGACTTGGAAGCAGTCGGCGAAAAGGACAGAGCCGCCCAGCTCGCGGCGGACGCCCAGGAAAGCCTCCGGCGACTGCTCGGCGAGGATCATCCGGACGCGAAGGCCGCTGCGTTCGGTCGGCGCCTGGAGTTCGACTTCGACCCGTCACCCTTCTAAGGGCGTTCAGCTCCGAGACAGTGAGGCGATATCGGATTCCATGACGCCTTTGATATGCCAGATCAGCTTCAACAGATCCAGACAGTAGACCGACGGGTTGAGCATGCCTCGTCCGGCCCGGTACCGATGTACATAATTACCGCCTCCACACACCCGCACGACCGGGCACATGCGGCATTTTTCGCACAGTCCTGCCGCACCGAGTTGCCGCGCCGCGAAGCCCGGGGTACGTAGCAGCGAATCAAGCGAGTCGGCGACGACGTGCGCGCCGGTGTACGGAGCACCAGGATAGGTCGACTTAAGGCTGTCCGACTGCTCGATGCTCCCGTCCGTCTCGATCACCGCCACTGCTGCGGGTGACAGGCCAACAGCCTCCGTCGCGGCCGCGCCGCCGAGCAGGGCATGCATAATCTCGGCAAAGAACCGGACACGGGGCGCGCCAGTCTTGATTGCGTACCATCGGTCGAAGACCGCGATCAGCCAGTCAGCGTACGGTGTCGCCGCTGAGTCAGGGTCGCGGCCGGGCGGCGGTGCCGCCCAGTTTCCGTGCGGCAGCAGGAAGTCAAGGCGCGGGGGGGCGAAATCCGCTAGAGCGTCATAGGTGGCCACAGGGTCGTTCGCCACGTCCACGACACAGAGCAGCCCACTGAACACGTCCCGGTACTCGGGGCGTGCAAGCCGCCGCACCGCAGCCGCAACAGCTTTGTGGCTGCCCCCGCCATACGCAAACACCCGGTGCCGGTCATGCGCGGCGGCGTAGCCGTCAACGCTCATGCCGACGCGCACCCGCAGCCGCTTGAACAGGTCGAGGAAGCCTTCGTCGAGACGTACTCCGTTGGTCTGGATCTGGATGTCGGCCTGGATGCCTGGTTCGATCGCACAGCGCAGCGCGGTCACCGCGGTGGTGATGAACTCGGCCCCCGCTAGCAGTGGTTCGCCGCCGTGCAGGGTCACCGCCACCGACGGCAGTTCGTGGGCAGTCGCGTGCTCGGCGATCCGCGCCGCAGCCGCCTCGATGGTGGCCACCGACATGACGATCGGTCGGCCACGCCATGATTGGTCCGCCATCGTATACATGTAGCAGTAGTCACAGGCCAGATCACAGCGGCTATGGATCTTCAGAACGAACTCGTGAAAGGGGACCGGCCGCCAGCCGGTGGACTCCAGCTGTGCGACGTCAAGCGTCGCCGGCCACTCATCCCACGCGCCAGCCACCTGTGTGAATCTCCGTCTCCGTGCCGCAAACGGATATATGTTTACATTTATGCCGCAGAGAATGATCTGTAAACATAAATAGCTAGATTAACGGTCTTTAATTGTGTGGTTGCGGAAGGACGTGAGGTCTCGTGTCCCGAGCCGGTAATGGGTGGCAGTATTCGGCGATGGTCTCGAGGACGTCGCCGGGGGACTTGGCCCCGATGACGGCTGGGGTTCTTGTTCCACTTGCGGATGTCGTTTTGGAGTTCGGTGACGGTGCGGTGGGCTGACCGGCGGAGCTTGCGGCTGGTCAGCTCGGCGAACCAGCGGGGACGAGATTAAGTCATCTGTAGTGGATCGGGTAAGTGCAGGCGAAAGCGGGGCGCATGAGCAGCCACTGCTGGATCGTGGGGGTCGTGTGAGTGGCGCAGTCGAACTGCGCGCCGAGCTGTTCTGTGGCATGTGCACCCGCCGTATGCAATGCAGCTGGAACAACGACCAGGCCTACTACCGGTGCACCTACCCCAGCGAATACGCGCACCAAGTGCGTCCGCCACCCGGTACGACCTGCAACGGCGTCGCCGCGGACCTGGCCACCCGAACCCGGGAGGCGGGGGCTAGCGTTCTCAGCGGTCACAGCTGGCAGTGCCTACGGGACCAGGACGGGTTCTGCGGAGAACTCGCTGCGGCCGGGCTGCCGTTCGTGATGGTCCTGAACCGCGCCGACGGCACCAGTGGATCTGGAGATGCTGGGGGATCGGATCTTTATTGTCCGCGCGGGCCCATGATGGGTGCGACGGGAACCGCTAGGCGGATGATACTGAGTACGAGCGGTGTGGGTCGCTCTGTCCCGGGAGGGTGTATGAGCGGGGATGTGGCGTCGCTGGCAGCTGAGATGACGCCGTACGTATCGGCGGCGGTTGCTGCTTACGGCGGGGCAGTGCTGGCGAAGGTACAGAATTTACTCGGCTCCTGGCTGAGCCGGACCGGCCCGGCGAAAATCCTCCGCTGCTTCCGGCAGCCCTAGAGCCCGTGTCTGACGTGAGTCCACAAAGGCATCCGCCAAGACCGCGTCGAGATACGCGAGGCGGCGGAGCAAAGCGGTCAGTCAGCCGTCATAGGGGCGCCGTGCGAGCTGGCTGCCCGTAGCTTCCCCGGCCCCAAGTCCAACTCTAGTGACTCGTCGGCGGCAGTTGGATATGCGGCACACTGCGCCTGGCTGCCGTTGTCGCGGGACCGCGGGCAACGTGTCGCCCTACGTGTTCGTCCTCGGTGCCGAGTTCGTCATGATCGCGCCGGTCATGGACAGCACCTGTGCCCTGGCTGGCCTGCGGATGTCCCGTACGAGTAGCGGTCTAATCCAGAGCGATCCGCCGCGTTGTTACCATTCCGCGACCTGAACTCGACTCGAACCCCCATAAGGCTGATCTGCGAAGACTAGCCGAACTCGACCCTTGCTTGAGCGCTGCCCAATAACATATCTGCAGGTCAGGTCATGATCGGGATGTGTCCGAGGGGGGACTTGATCCCCGCTCGTGATGGTACATCCCCAAACGGGGGATCCATCACCACTCCAAGCTAACACGGCAAGGGCCCGCCGGGCCCGCATCTCGCAGGCGAAAAGAGGCGGCAGCACCGGCCTGCCCGACCGGTCCACGCGCGTGAACTGCGGAAACGACGAGCGCGGAGAGCCGGGATCGGGCCGCACGCGGGGGCCGGACCGCGGTAGCCGCAGCACGACGCTTAATCATCAGGGAAGCACAGTGACAGCCTCCCGCTGCTGCTCACCAGTCCCCGCACCGCAGCCGCAGCCCAGCAAACCGGCCCAGATGACCTTGCCGCCGAGTTGAACCCCCATAAAACCGAGTTGAACCCCCATAAGGCAGTCCCCGGCGGCTAGCCGCGCCCGAGCAGATCAAAAGCGGCGCCTTTCCGCGCACGGCGCATAGCTCACCAGCACGCAGCTGATAAGGGCAGAGCCGGCGGCCACGTCGCCTGCGATCCGCGGCATCCGTGACGCACCGCCACCGCCGCTGGCGTAGCTTGCGCGCGCGTACCCGTTATACGGGTGATCGAAGATCAGATCACTACCCTCCGGCCGTATAACGCCAGATACACGGGTGATCATCGCTCAATTTTCGAAAGAGATATGCGGAGATGATCACCCGTGTATCACTCGTTCTGTGCGGTATCTCCAGGTTGCGTCGTGGGTGCCGAGCGCGCACGGAACGGGTCGTTCTGCATCCCCTAGGACTCTGACTCTTGCGGCTGCAGGTCGGCCGTCCGGCTGGCATGCCCTGCCGGAGCCGCCCAGCTTCCGCGGTGCCATGGTCATCGCCGGCAGTACATGGTCGACTTCCAGTGTGAACGCTCTGCTGGCCGGTCTTATCGGCATCGCCGCTACCCTGCTGGGGTCCTTGACCACCTACCTCTTCCAGAGCCGCACCGCCGAGCGCGCCCAGTCATTTGAGCGCGATGAGCGACTCCGGTACGAACAGGTGAATGCCTGCAGCGCCTTCGCCAGCGCGATAACCGAACTCAAGCGAGGGCTCATTACCCTGTGGTTCTATGCCGGCCGGCCCGGGGGCGGGCTCGGTCCCCGTGCGGCGACGGTAGCGGGGCTCGGGCGGCGGGTCGAGCCGGGCCGGGAGACGGGCGGTGAAGCCGGTGACGAGCACCGAATGGCCGGCCTGCATTTTTGCTTTGGGGAAAGGCGTGTAACGTAGAAGTTAAGCTCCGGTCCCTGGCAGGTCCATCCGTGAAATCCGCGGTGGCATGGCAGAACCCGGATTTTTTTATGCCTGGGCAGCGCACGCGAGAATTCGCGGTCAGCTGATGGTACGCGTCCGGGGAGAGGCATGAGCACGCTCAAACCCGGGCGGGCCGCGGAGCTGGCCACCGCACCGCCAGCACTCGCATATGGCACTCATCGCTCTGGCCGTCCGTCCGTAAACCGACCCCGCATCACCAGGAAGTGAGTTCTCATGACTGCATCGCGGAGCACGCCAGTGCCTAGCGTCAGCTTCGACACGGGCATGTCATCGCTGCCCGACTGACGCGATGTGGCAGGTCGCCACCGCCTTCCCCGCTACGAGCGGTGGAAGCCGCTCTGGCTATCGACTGGCTAGCCGAGATCGTCAGCGCACTGATCTGAGAGCCCTGATAACCCCGGCCAACAACACGTAGTGGGCGGCGCTCCGACGGCCGGGCGGATCGCGGCGCCACCCACCAAACCGCGAACCACCCGCTCCATCGCCGATTCCATCCCACCGGAGGCACTCATGCGTTTCGGATTCATCAGGCCCGGCAACATGACCCAAGCCATCACCAGCCAGCTCCAGCCGGTCG
>Ga0302184_10000687_pt1 | contig 22045 bp, 20 predicted proteins | sample I_Palsa_N3_3_FD_200233 | JGI IMG/M metagenome (GOLD analysis project Ga0302184, IMG submission 200233) | Peat permafrost microbial communities from Stordalen Mire near Abisko, Sweden - I_Palsa_N3_3 | ecosystem: Environmental > Terrestrial > Soil > Palsa > Peat permafrost | place: Sweden...
CTTGAGCGTGCGGTAGTTGATGGTTTCCGGCTTCTTGACCTCGCCGTGCGACCACTGCCTGATGTCGTCGGCGGTCGCAAGGCCGATACGCAGGTCGTCGAAGTAGTTGACGTCAAGCACGTGTTTTGTCCCCTGGGTAGATCGGATCAGACCTCTTCGACGCTGCTCGGCTCGCGCCGGGACAGGTCAATGCCGAGTTCCTCCGCCGCGCGGAAGACATCCTCGTCCGTGTCGCGCATCTCAATGGCCGCGCCGTCGCTGGAGAGGACCTCCACGTTCAGGCAGAGCGACTGCATTTCCTTGATCAGCACCTTGAAGGACTCAGGGATGCCTGGCTCGGGGATGTTCTCGCCCTTGACGATGGCCTCGTAGACCTTGACCCGGCCGAGAATGTCGTCGGACTTGATGGTCAGCAGCTCCTGCAGGGCATAGGCGGCGCCATACGCCTCCAGCGCCCAGACCTCCATCTCACCGAACCGCTGGCCGCCGAACTGCGCCTTACCGCCGAGCGGCTGCTGGGTGATCATCGAGTACGGTCCCGTCGACCGGGCGTGGATCTTGTCGTCGACAAGGTGCAGCAGCTTGAGTATGTAGATGTAGCCGACCGCGATCGGGTCCTTGAAGGGCTCGCCGGTACGGCCATCAAGCAGCCTGGCCTTACCGGACGATGCGACCAGCCGGTCGCCGTCCCGGTTCGGCAGGACACTCCCGAGCAGGCCGGTAATCTCCTCCTCGCGGGCGCCGTCGAAAACCGGCGTGGCGACCGGGGTGCCTGCCACGGCGGCATCGGCGCCGATCAGCCGGAGCCGGTCCTTCCAGTCGGCGTCGTCTCCCTCGACGTTCCAGCCCGAGCTGGCGACCCAGCCCAGGTGCGTCTCGAGGACCTGGCCGACGTTCATCCGGCCCGGCACGCCGAGCGGGTTGAGCACGACGTCCACCGGGGTGCCGTCCTGGAGGAACGGCATGTCCTCGACCGGGAGGATCTTGGCGATGACGCCCTTGTTGCCGTGACGGCCTGCCAGCTTGTCGCCATCGGTGATCTTCCGCTTGGCGGCGACGTAGACCCGGACGAGCTCGTTCACGCCAGGCGGCAGCTCGTCGCCCTCCTCGCGGCTGAACACGCGGACGCCGATCACCTTGCCGGACTCACCGTGCGGCACCTTGAGCGAGGTGTCGCGGACCTCGCGCGCCTTCTCGCCGAAGATCGCGCGCAGCAGCCGCTCCTCGGGCGTCAGCTCGGTCTCCCCCTTCGGGGTGACCTTGCCGACCAGGATGTCGCCGGTGACCACGTCGGCCCCGATCCTGATGATGCCCCGGTCGTCGAGGTCGGCGAGGACCTCCTCGGAGACATTCGGGATATCCCTGGTGATCTCCTCGGGCCCGAGCTTGGTGTCACGGGCGTCGACCTCATGCTCCTCGATGTGAATCGAGGACAGCACGTCGTCCTGGACCAGCCGCTGGGAGAGGATGATCGCGTCCTCGTAGTTGTGGCCTTCCCATGGCATGAACGCAACGAGCAGGTTGCGGCCCAGCGCCATCTCACCGTTGTCGGTGCATGGCCCGTCCGCGATGACCTGTCCGGCCTCGACCCGCTGCCCCTCGATGGCGACTGGCTTCTGGTTGAAGCAGGTGCCCTGGTTGGACCGCTTGAACTTGGCAACCAGGTAGGTGCTCCTGGTGCCGTCGTCGTTCAGCACGGTGATGAAGTCGGCGCTTGACTGCTCCACCACGCCGGGCTTCTCCGCCACGATCACGTCGCCGGCGTCAGTCGCGGCACGGTACTCCATGCCGGTCCCGACCAGCGGCGCCTCGCTGCGCAGCAGCGGCACTGACTGGCGCTGCATGTTCGAGCCCATCAGGGCGCGGTTCGCGTCGTCGTGCTCGAGGAACGGGATCATCGCGGTCGCGACGGACACCATCTGGCGCGGCGAGACGTCGATGTAGTCGACGTCGTCCGGCGGGATGTAGTCGACCTCGCCGGCCTTCCGCCGGACCAGCACGCGATCTTCGACGAAGTTGCCGTCGGCGTCGATCGGCGCGTTGGCCTGCGCGATGACGTGCCTGTCCTCCTCATCGGCGGTCAGGTAGTCGATCTGGGTGGTGACCTTGCCGGACTTCACCTTGCGGTACGGGGTCTCCACGAAGCCGAACGCGTTGACCCGCCCGTACGAGGAGAGCGAGCCGATCAGCCCGATGTTGGGGCCTTCCGGCGTCTCGATCGGGCACATCCGGCCGTAGTGGGAGGAGTGCACGTCGCGGACCTCGAAGCCGGCCCGCTCGCGGGACAGTCCGCCCGGGCCGAGCGCGGAGAGCCTGCGCTTGTGGGTCAGCCCCGCCAGCGGGTTGGTCTGGTCCATGAACTGCGACAGCTGGCTGGTGCCGAAGAACTCCTTGATGGACGCGACCACCGGCCTGATGTTGATCAGCGTCTGCGGAGTGATTGCCTCGACGTCCTGCGTGGTCATCCGTTCCCTGACCACGCGCTCCATCCGGGCGAGCCCGAGCCGGACCTGGTTCTGGATCAGCTCGCCGACCGTGCGGAGCCGCCGGTTGCCGAAGTGATCGATGTCATCGGTCTCGATCGGGATGAGGGCGTCGCCTGACTTCATCTCCTCCTCGCCGCTGTGCAGCCGGACGAGGTACTCGATGGTGGAGACGATGTCTTCCTCGGTCAGCGTGCCCTGGCGGATCGGCAGGCTGAGGCCGAGCTTCTTGTTCACCTTGTACCGGCCGACCTTGGCCAGGTCGTACCGCTTCGGGTTGAAATACAGGTTCTCCAGCAGGGCCTGGGCCGATTCCCTGGTCGGCGGCTCGCCGGGACGGAGCTTGCGGTAGATGTCGAGGAGCGCGTCGTCCTGGCCGGTCGTGTGGTCCTTCTCCAGGGTGGCGCGCATCGACTCGAAGCCGCCGAACCGGTCGAGGATCCTGGCCTCGTCCCAGCCGAGCGCCTTCAGCAGGACGGTGACGCCCTGCTTGCGCTTGCGGTCGATCCTGACGCCGACGCTGTCCCGCTTGTCGATCTCGAACTCGAGCCAGGCGCCACGGGACGGGATCACCTTGCAGCTGTAGATGTCCTTGTCGGACGTCTTGTCGACCTGCCGGTCAAAGTAGACGCCCGGGGAGCGGACCAGCTGCGAGACGACAACGCGCTCGGTGCCGTTGATGACGAAGGTGCCCTTCGGGGACATGAGCGGGAAGTCGCCCATGAACACCGTCTGGCTCTTAATCTCGCCGGTGCTGTTATTGATGAACTCCGCCGTGACGAACATGGGGGCGGAGTAGGTCATGTCCTTGTCCTTGCACTCCTCGACGGAGTACTTGGGCGGCTCGAACCGATGATCACGGAACGAGAGCGACATGGTCCCCGTGAAGTCCTCGATCGGGCTGATCTCCTCGAAGATCTCCTCAAGGCCCGACTGCTCGGGGAGGTCCTTGCGGCCCGTCTCCTTCTCCGACGCGATCCGGGACCGCCAGCGCTCGATGCCGAGAAGCCAGTCGAACGAGTCGGTCTGCAGGGCGAGGAGGCTGGGGACCTCAAGAGGTTCTTTGATGCGAGCGAAGGAAATACGATGTGGACCTGGAACGGTGGCTGAGGCGCTGCGCGAAGCTGCCAACAGGGGTCCTTCCGAGCTTGTGGCGGACGGTCACCGCGCGCACGCGAAACGTCCTGCGGACAAACCGCGAGGATCCGAAGATGCCGAGGACGTGTGAGTGCAGCGCAAATTAGCAGTGTAATCGAACGACACACCGCTGGTCAAATTTACGCTTTATAACGTTCACGGTTGCAACGCAGCATCGCTCTTCCGCCGCAAAACGTCAAGCCCGCAGAGCGCCGTGTCGCCATCTGTATCTACGTGACGAATGTCACAGGCTACGAGCAGTTTGCTCAGCGAAGCTCGGGGGCAGGCTTACCAGTTAGGCCTGCTCAGCAGCATAATCCGCGCTGGCAGGCGGCTGTGCGTGCAGCCATGCGTGAAGCTGTGCGTGAAATCGGGCCGGCTGAATCCGCCGGCCGGGGCCAGCGTCCCGGGGCAATGCGCATGCCCCGGGACACGCCCGAGACAGCGTCGCCTGCCGTCCGCTCGCATGACGGCAGGCGCGCTGGTGTTACTGGTGTTACCTGGCCTGTTACTGGTGTTACCTGACCGTGACGGTGGCGCCTGCGGCCTCCAGGGCAGCCTTGGCCTTCTCCGCGGATTCTTTGTTTGCCCGCTCAAGGACAGGCTTGGGCGCGCCGTCGACCAGGTCCTTGGCCTCTTTGAGGCCCAGGCTCGTGAGGGTGCGAACCTCCTTGATGACCTGGATCTTCTTGTCGCCGGCGGCCTCGAGGATGACGTCGAACTCGTCCTTCTCCTCAACCTCGGCCTCGCCGCCGCCCGCGGCGCCTGCCGCCGGCGCGGCCATCGCGACCGGGGCCGCGGCCTTGACGTCGAACGTCTCCTCGAACTGCCTCACGAACTCAGAGAGCTCAAGAAGCGTCATTTCCTTGAACGAGTCGAGCAGTGCGTCGGTGCTGAGCTTCGCCATGATGATTCCTCCGTGTACCTACGTCTCGCGGCGGCCTGCGGCCGCCCGTATCTTTGTCGTCAGGGTCTTTGTCGTCAGGGTCCTGAGTCACCCGCGGGAGCGGTTCAGCCTTCCCCGGCGTCGCCGGAAGGCGTGACTGGGTCGCCCCCCTCGTCCGCGGATGCGGCCGCCTCGCCGTCAGGCGCTGCGCCCTCGCTGCCTGGTGCCGCCTCTTCGGCAGCGGGTGCCGCTGCTTCGGCAGCGGGCGCCGCTGCTTCGGCAGCGGGCGCCGCCTCTTCGGGAGCGGGCGCCGCCTCCTCGAGTTTGGCCTGCAGGGCCGCCAGCAGCCGCGCCATCTGGACCGGCAGCGCGGCCATCGTGGCCGCCGCGCCCGACAACGACGCCTTCATGGCGCCGGCGAGCCTGGCCAGCAGCACGTCACGCGGTTCCAGGTCGGCGAGCCTGGTGATCTCATCGGGCGTCATGCTCTTGCCTTCGAGCACGCCGCCCTTGATCACCAGGAAGGGATAAGCCTTCGAGAAATCACGCAGTCCCTTCGCGGCCTCGACCACGTCACCCCGGACGAAGGCGATCGCGGACGGGCCGCTGAGCAGCCCGCTGAGCTCATCCGCGACGCCGGCCTCGGTGGCGGCAAGCTTGGTCAGCGTGTTCTTCACCACGGCGAACGTGGCGTTATCACCCAGTGAATGGCGCAGTTCGCCAAGCTGGGCGACGGTCAGGCCGCGGTATTCAGTGAGCACCGCGCCCGCCGAGGTCTGGAATTGCTCGGTGAGCTCTGCCACCGCGGCGACCTTCTCGGCCCTCGCCATGGGCCTCCCTTCTCGTTCCGGTGCGCCCCGCTAGGCGGGACGATCCCGGCTGCATCCGGCGCCGGCGAAGGGACTCCGAAAGGCGAACGCCCCGGGCGCAGGCGCACGGGGCGTTACCGCTGCCCGGGCTGCCGGGCCGGCGGTCTCATCTCGTTCACCTGCGCGGGCCGCCCCTCTTCGGGGCCTTCGGTCGCTCTGCTGAGCGCATGGCGACAACCGACGGTCTCTGGCAAGAAGCGAGTCTACGGTGAGCCGGTGAGTCCCGCCAAATCGTGCTGCCCGTTACGCCGCCGGGGCATGCGCCCGTCCGCGGCACCCGCTCGCCGCAGGCGGCCCGCTCGCCGCAGGCGGCCCGCTGGCCGGCCAGGGCCACGGGCATTACCCCGCGGCGGTCTCCTCAAGCTCGTCTGCCAGCCCGCGGGTCCGGCTGGGGTCGACCAGTATCCCCGGGGCCATCGTGCTGGTGAGGACGATCTTCCTGAGGTACCGGCCCTTGGCGGCAGCGGGCTTGAGCCTGACAACTTCCTCCAGTGCCGCGGCGTAGTTCTCGACCAGCGCCCGGTCGTCGAACGACGCCTTGCCGATCACGAAATGGAGGTTGCCGTGCCGGTCCACCCGGAACTCGATCTTGCCGCCCTTGATGTCGGACACTGCCTTGCCGACGTTGGTCGTCACCGTGCCGGTCTTGGGGTTCGGCATCAGGCCACGCGGGCCGAGCACCCGGCCGAGGCGCCCCACCTTCCCCATCAGGTCCGGGGTGGCGACGACCGCATCGAAGTCGAGGAAACCGCCCTGGATGCGCTCGAGCAGGTCATCCGAGCCCACGTAGTCGGCGCCGGCCTGGATGGCCTCATCCGCGCGCTCGCCCGTCGCGAACACCAGGACGCGGGCTGTCTTGCCAGTCCCGTGCGGCAGGTTCACGGTTCCGCGGACCATCTGGTCCGCTTTGCGCGGGTCCACGCCAAGCCGCAGCGCTACTTCGACGGTCGGATCGAACTTAGCTACTGACGTCTTCTTCGCCAGCGATACGGCCTCGGCCGGACCGTACAGCCGGTCCGGATCGATCTGCTCTGCCGCATTGCGGTATGCCTTACTGCGCTTCATGAACAGTCTCCTTCTGTCCTAGGAGGTCGTGGTCCGCGGGCCAGCGCGTGGCCCTGCCACTCTCAGCCGCCGTGCAGCAGCTCAGCTTTTTACCGTGATGCCCATGGAACGGGCCGTGCCAGCGATGATCTTCTCCGCCGCCTCGATCGAGTTGGCGTTCAGGTCTGCCATCTTGACCTGCGCTATATCCCGGACCTGGGCCTTGGTGACCGAGCCGACCTTCGTCTTGTGCGGCTCGCCGCTGCCCTTCTGCACGCCGGCCGCCTTCTTGATCAGCTCAGGCGCCGGCGGCGTCTTGGTGATGAAGGTGAACGACCTGTCCTCGAAGATGGTGATCTCGACGGGGATGACGTTCCCGCGCTGGGCGTCGGTCGCGGCGTTGTACTGCTTGACGAAGTCCATGATGTTGACGCCATGCGGGCCGAGCGCCGTGCCGACCGGAGGCGCTGGGGTGGCCTGGCCTGCCTGCAGCTGCACCTTGACGACCGCAGCGATCTTCTTCTTTCGCGGAGCCATGTTTCCGGGTCCTTACCTCACTGACGTACGGGCAAAACGATCAGATCTTGGTGACCTGATCGAAGGAGAGCTCGACTGGTGTCTCGCGGCCGAAGATCGAGACGAGCACCTTGAGCTTCTGGGTATCGGGGTTGATCTCGTTAACGGTAGCCGGGAGCGTCGCGAAGGGGCCGTCCATCACGGTAACCGACTGGCCCACCTCGAAGTCCACCGCCGCTGCCCGCATGGTCTCGGCCTTCTGCGCCGCCTTCTCTTCCGGCACCGGGGCGAGCAGCGACGCTACCTCATCCAGGCTGAGCGGCGAGGGCCTGCTTGATAGCCCGACGAAGCCGGTCACGCCGGGAGTATTGCGGACCGCCGCCCACGACTCGTCGGTGAGTTCCATGCGCACCAGGATGTAACCGGGCAGTACCTTCTCCTGAACCTGCTGCCGCTTGCCGCCCTTGATCTCGGTCACCTCGTGCACAGGCACCTCGATCTGGAAGATGTAGTCCTCCATGTTGAGGGACTGGGTGCGGCTCTCGAGATTGGTCCTGACGCGGTTTTCGTATCCCGCGTAGGAATGCACCACGTACCAGTCACCCGGCAGCAGCCGAAGCTCCGAGGTGAACTCGGCGACAGGATCAGCGTCCGGCTCACCCTCGTCCTCGTCCTCGGTAACCGGCTGATCCTCGCTGGCCGGCTGATCCTCGCTGGCCGGCGCATCCTCGCTGGCCGGCGCATCGGCCTCCGGCCCAGCGGGCGGCTCGGTCTGGCCGGCGAGGGAACCATTCGCGCCGATGACGGCAGCGCCGCCGTCGGCCGAGGTATCGGCAGCGGACGGGCTGTCGACGGCAGATTCACCATCGGGAGCGGCCTCGCCATTAACGGCGGACTCGCCGGCCACGACGGACTCGCCCTCATCGGCGACGGACTCGACGTCCGCCGGATCGCCGACGTGCAATTCGGACTCGGACACAGTAGCTCTTTCTCTCCGCTTTTCCTGGCGGGCTCTCCTGGCATGCGTTCCTGGCGGCGCAGGCCCCAGGGCTTCCTGCACGAACCATCTATCCCGGGGGCCGTGCCCGGCCCCGCGAACCATCGGTCGCCCGGACCGTGCCCAGGCCTCCGGGCCGTGCCCGGTCTCCCGGGCCGTGCCGCCAGGCTGGCGTGATCATGCTGCCACCCCAGCAGCCGGACGCCTAACCCAGCCGGCCGGCACTCAGCTGAATACGGCGAACACCAGCTTGGTGAACCCATAGTCCAGGCTGGTCACGATCGCCACCATGACGAGGATGAAAACCAGTGCCACCGTGGTGTAGGTGCCAAGCTCCTTGCGGGTTGGCCAGATCACCTTACGCAGTTCCGCGACAATCTGCCGCAGGAAGACCGCGGGCGTGATCCTGGCCGCCTTCACCGGGCGCCCGGGCCTGTCCCGCTTCTCCGGGGCACTCCCGCGTGTCTGAGTAGCCATGTCCTCACCTGAGCAGCACTGATCATTTGACGGCTCGCACCGTCACCGGCCCGTGACAGTCACGAGCCGTAAGCGCAGGGCAGGAGGGACTCGAACCCCCAACCGCCGGTTTTGGAGACCGGGACTCTAGCCAATTGAGCTACTGCCCTGTGACGGCCCGTGCGGGCATGCACCGGCCACCTGGTGGACCTTCACCAGATCCTGAAGTGTACGTGGCCGGCGCCCCCGGCGTCGAACCGCGCCAGCCGCGAGCCGCCGTGCGCCGCACCGGACGGCAGCTTGCGCCGCACCGGACGGCATCTTAGGCCGCACCGGACGGCATCTTAGGCCGCACCGGACGGCAGCTTGGGCCGCACCGGACGGCATCTAATGCCACCATGGACTCATGGGATCTCCTCATCAGCGCATCTCGGCACGGGTATCGGCGATCGCGGAGTCGGCCACGATGGCCGTCGACGCGAAGGCAAGGGCGCTCAAGGCCGCCGGCCGGCCCGTCATCGGCTTCGGCGTCGGCGAGCCCGACTTCCCGACCCCCGGGTACATCGTGGCCGCCGCGCAGCGAGCCTGCGCCGAGCTGCGCATGCAGAAATACTCACCGGCCGCCGGCCTCCCTGAGCTCAGGGAGGCAATTGCCGCCAAGACGGCACGGGACTCCGGCTATCACGTCGCAGCCGGCCAGGTGCTCGTGACCAACGGCGGCAAGCAGGCCGTCTACCAGGCGTTCGCCACCCTGATCGATCCCGGCGACGAGGTGCTCTTGCCGACGCCGTACTGGACCACGTACCCGGAGGCGATCGCACTGGCGGGAGGCACGCCCGTACCCGTGCTGACCGATGAGCACTCCGGCTACCTGACCTCGGTTGCCGACCTGGAGGCGCACCGCACGGAGCGCACCAAGGTCCTGCTGTTCGTCTCCCCGTCCAACCCGACCGGTGCGGTATACCCGCCGGAACTGGTCGCCGAGATCGGCCGCTGGGCAGCGGCCAGCGGCCTGTGGGTCATCACGGACGAGATCTACGAGCACCTCGTCTATGGCGACGCGAGGTTCAGCTCGATCCCGGTAGCAGCGCCGGAGATCAGCGACCGGTGCGTGGTCGTGAACGGCGTGGCCAAGACCTACGCGATGACCGGCTGGCGGGTGGGCTGGATGATCGGCCCGCCGGATGTGGTCAAGGCCGCCGCCGACCTGCAGTCGCACCTCACCTCGAACGTCTGCAACGTCGCGCAGGCCGGCGCCCTCGCCGCGGTGACCGGCGACCTGTCCGCGGTAGCCGAGATGCGCACCGCATTCGACCGCCGCAGGCTCACCATGACGAAAATGCTGAACGAGATTCCCGGGGTGTCCTGTCCCCTGCCCGAAGGCGCTTTCTATTGCTACCCGTCGGTCAAGGGCGTACTGGGGAAGGAGATCGGCGGCCGCCGCGCGGACAGCACGGCCGAACTGGCCGAGATCGTCCTCGAGCAAGCCGATGTCGCCGTGGTGCCCGGGGAGGCGTTCGGGACGCCCGGCTACTTCCGGCTGTCGTGCGCGCTCGGGGATGCCGACCTCGAGGAGGGGCTCACCCGGCTGGCCGTGCTGCTCGCGCAGGCCAGCTGAGCCGGGCCGGCACTGCCAGACTGGGCCGATGGCACGGCCGCTCGCCGCGCTCCCCAAGGCGCACCTGCATCTGCACTTCACCGGTGCCATGCGCCACGCCACGCTGGTTGACCTCGCAGCGCGGCACAGAGCCCACCTGCCAGAAGCACTGCAGGCCGACTGGCCGCCACGGCTGAGCGCTGCCGATGAGCGCGGCTGGTTCCGGTTCCAGCGGCTCTACGACATCGCGCGGTCAGTCATCCGGACTGAGGATGACCTGGGGCGGCTGGTCAGGGAGACCGCCGAGGACGAGCGGGCGGAGGGCTCCGGCTGGCTGGAGATCCAGGTGGATCCGTCTGGCTATGCGGCGTACTTCGGCGGCATCACGTCGGTCGCCGAGCTTGTGCTCGATGCCGCGGCGGAGGCGGCTGCGGCCTCCGGCGTCGGCATCGGCGTCATCATCGCCGCCAACCGGACCAAGCACCCGCTGGAAGCCAGGACACTGGCCCGGCTGGCGGCCGGGCTGGCCGGCCACGGCGTGACCGGGTTCGGCCTGAGCAACGACGAGCGCAGGGGAAAGGCGGCTGATTTCGCCCCCGCGTTCCGGATCGCGGCCAGGGCCGGCCTGCTCGCGGTGCCGCATGGCGGCGAGCTGGCGGGCCCGGAAAGCGTCCGGGCCTGCCTGGACGAGCTGAACGCCGACCGCATAGGCCACGGTGTAGCCGCGGCAAGAGATCAAGAGCTGGCAGAACGGCTCGCTGCGCGCCAGACGACACTCGAAGTGTGCCCGGCGTCCAACGTTGCCCTGGGGATCGCCGCCAGCCCGGCCGACGTGCCATTGAGAATCTTGCTCGACGCGGGTATTCAGGTCGCTCTCGGCGCCGATGACCCGCTGCTCTTCGGCCGCCGGCTGGTCGCGCAGTATGAGCAGGCCAGGCAGGTGCACGGGCTGCCTGACGAGACGCTGGCCGACCTGGCCCGGATGTCGGTTCGCGGTTCGGCGGCGCCGCCGCCAGTCCGCGCCCGGCTGCTCACCGGGATCGACGCCTGGCTGGCTGCCCCGGACCCGCACCGCCTGCCGGCTCCGGGTAACGCGCTGACGGGCTAAATCAGGCCGTCATGCCACCGACGAGCGCCAGGACGGCAGGATCTCGTCAATGAGTGACTCGGTCTCCGGCGCCAGCCGGGGCAGCACCTCATCCAGCGCGGCGCGGGCCGAGACCTCGCCCACGACGGCGCGGAGCACGGTGTCCTCGCCGGTCGCGTGCGCAGCGATGAGCAGGTCACGCCAGAGCAGCTCATCATTGAACGCCAGCCTGAGCCCGCAGCGGGCCGCATCCATCGCGCCGGGGAAGTCGCCGGCCGCCAGCCGCAGCACCGACAGCCGGTGCGCGGTATCGGCGACAAGCGCGGTGACCTCGTACTCCAGGTCATCGGTGGCGAGCCATAGGTACCTGCCCGGATCCCGGCCGTCAAGCAGCTGGCCGCGGACCTCGGCAAGCGCCCGTTCAAGGTAGCCGGCCTCGCCCTGGCCGCCGTCGGCCAGCCCTGGCTCGGCACGCGCCACCAGCGCGCGCAGCACCTGCCAGTCGACCCGGACCTGCGGGCCGAGCAGCAGCCGGCCGGTGGAGTCGATAACCAGGTGCCCCTGGCCTGCGGTGCCGCCAAGCCAGGCCGCGGCCCGCGCCAGCGCGGCATCTCGCACCTCGGGCGTGACGCCGCGCGGCCAGATCGCGCCGGTGAGCACGTTCGGGTGCACGCCACCGGGATGCGCGGCCAGGAACACCACGATCTCCGTGGCCAGCGCTACCCGGTCCGGCTCGATGGTCCCCGGCGCCCGCACCGATACCGGGCCGAGCATGCAGATCTCGACCGGCATCATGGCCCCGGGAATCAGCTGCGCGGCGGGCGCGGCGCCGGCGTCGGGCCGGCTAAGGCCGACGCCGACGGACTCGGACGCGGCCCGGAAGAGCTCTGCTACGGCCGCGTACTGCCGTGCGGGGAGCAGCTGAGCCTGCACATCGAACCCGAGCAGCGGAGCGCGCAGCCGCCCTTCCCCGGTAACTTCCCAGGTCCAGGTCGCCCCTGGCACGTCACCTGCGACTACGTACCCGGCCGCCATCCGGTCCCCGGTGCGGGCAAGGGCCACCAGCCTTTCCCGCTCTGCTGGCGCCGGCGGGTCCGCCATGATCAGGTAGTGCGGGGCGCAGGCGTCCGGATGCACGCCGCGGGAGCGGCCGGTGAGTACCGAGTCCGCGCCGGCCGCTGCCAGCGCCGCCTCCGCCTCGGCGGCGCGCCGCTCCAGGCCGGGCAGTACATCGGCCAGCGCGGGCGCCACGGCAACCCGCTCGGGGGCGAGCATCGCCAGTTCCGCGCCGAACCCGACCAGCGTGATCTGCATGCGGTCGGACCACCGGTTGGTCGCGAGTTCCACCGCCATGGCCGCCAGCGCGGCCCGGACCTGGTGATCAGGCCCGCTGACCGCGATCAGCCCGTGCGCTGCCTCCAGGTCGACAAGCACCCGCCCGGAGTCGTCCGTGCCGATGGAGACAAGCCCCGGATAGGGCGCCATGGCGCCGCCTGCCTCGTCCGGGTCCAGCCTTGCGGCTGCCGCCAGCGGAAGCCGCCATACCTGGCCGTCGCTCATCGCCAGCCACGGCCGGGGCGGGCTGGTGTCCGCTGGCGCGATCCACAGGTCCAGGTAGTCCTCGCTCAGGTGCGCCGCGAACACGTTCGGCGGTACTTTCCCCAGCTCAGCTAGTGCCGCCGACAGGGAGCGGAGCCCGGCATCGAGCAGCCGGGCGGACGGCTGATTCGCGCCGAGCCGCAGCGCTGCCTCGGCCAGGGCCGCGTCGCCGGCCGGAGCCGCCACCCGGCGGCCGAACGCCCGCTGCCACAGCTGCTCCCTGCGCCGGCGGCCCAGCGCCGACAGTACGCCGGCGGCCAGCAGGGAGGCCGCCGCAAGCTCGGCCGGCAGCCAGGGAATGCCCGGGCTGGGCGCACTGTGCGGGGCGGCAGGGCGGTCACCATGCCCGACGGCGGCTGTGCCGGCTCCCCCGCCATGCTGGCCGGGCGCTCTGCCATCGGCGGGCGCCACGCCATCAGGCTGCCGCTGTTTCTGGCTGCCGCGCTGATCGCGATGGCCCGCCGCCTGGACGACTTGGCCGGCGTGGCCGGCGACAGCGCGGGCGTCCGGACCTTCGCCGCGCCGGACGACCTCGATGCCGGGCCCGTGCGCATCGCGGGGCATGTGCAGCACCCAGCCCGGCCGGATCAGGCTGGCGATGGTGAGCCTGGAGCCATCCGGCTGGACATGATCCTTGTTCAGCTCGTATATCTCCGGGTAGCGCCGCCCGTTGCCCAGATGATTCTCCGCGATTTCCCAGAGGCTCTCGTGGTAGCGGCCGACGGGGGGCTTCACCACGTAGATCTTCTCGGCGCTGGGCCCGGCGTAGTCGCGCTGGATCGCAAACTCAGCGGCGGCCGGTGCCTGCAGGACCGCGGCAGCCGGCCCGGGCAGGACGGCGGCCGCGACTGCTGGCGGCCGCGGCGGGGCGTGGTGGGAGATCGCCGGGGAGAGCGCCACCGTCGCGGTGAAGAGCACCAGCGCCGCGGTCACCAGCCGGTGCGCGACCGCCTGCGTGCCGCCGGCCAGCGGCACCCGGGCGGGCATCCCCGCGTTCCGCACCGCGGCCCGCACCTCGGCGAAGACACAGCACAGCAGCTGCAGCCAGGCCAGCCAGACGACCACCATCAGGACCTGCAGGACGGCGTGAATGTCGAGCTGATGGGTGAGCACCGACATCGTCGGCATGCTCTGCGGGATCGGCAGCCCGAAGACGGTAATCAGCCCGAGCGGCACGCCCGCGGTCAAGGCGAGCAGGGCGAGGACGGCGAGGATCCCGGCGAGCACGTCGCCGGCCGGCCGGCGCGGCATCGCGGGCGGCCGGCTGAGCCCCGGAATCGGCGGTGCCATCAGCAGGCCACCCCCTGGTTAATGCCGAACTCCGCGCATGCGGTCTCGTGTGCCTTCATGGTGAAGCTGCCGAAGAAAGTCGTGATGATCGGCTTAGTGGTCACGGAGACGTAGACCGTGACCTGCCGCGGTCCGGGATAGGTGCAGTTCTGCGTCATGGCAGCATCGATTCCACTGATAGTCGCGTACTTCTGAATGACTTGCCCGGCGCTCACGCACGCTTCATTCTGGTCAACGACGACATTCCCGTCCCGCAGCGCTGCGAGGTCAATGGCGTTGGCCCCGGCGCGGGGCGCCTGCTCGGCAAGGTCGGCGGCCCGTTCCTGCGCGTTGACCGCGCTGCCGACATCGACAAGGAGGCTGGCGAGCACGAGCGCGGTGATCGCGAAGAAGAGGACAAACAGCGTGAGCGAGCCGCGGTCAGTGCCGCGTACCTGGTGGGCGCGGGGTACTGGGTGGGCGCGGGGCAGGGGGTCAGCGCCGCATGGCGGGCCGACGCCGTGTGCCAGGTCGGTGTCGCGCATCATCGTCGGCCGATCAATAGGTTCTCGCTACGAACTGGTCGAGCGGGGCCACCGCGTAGCCGTTCACGTGCAGCGTGGCGTAGCCGATGAAGGCCAGGTCAACCTGGCAGTGCAGGGTGACAACGACCGCCGTGCTGCCGCGGGCGTAGCCCTGCACGATCGGCAGCCCGCACTCGCCCCGCACGTCGGCCTGGACCGCCTGGTCCGCCGCGACCTGGGCCGCGCCAAGCGAGCGCGCGACCGACGCGGCCCGCGCGGCGTCCCTGGCCGCGCCGTCGGCCTCGCCGTGCGCCTCTACGACGCGGCCGGCCAGCACCAGGAAGAGCATCAGGCCGAGCAGCAGCGGTGCGAGCAGCACGAATTCGACCGTCATGGAGCCGCGCTGGCGGTGCAGGCAAGCCGGTCGCGGGGCCGCCGCGCTCCTTCCCGCGCTCGTTCCTGCAACCGTTCCTGCACGCGGGCCACGTGACCGCAGGCGAGTCACGTGCCCTAGTTCTGGCATTGCTGGCCTCCGTTCAGGTCCGGCCGGAAGCAGTCAATGGGACCGCCCGCGGTCGCGTGAATGGTCAGGTTCAGCCCGAACATGATGGACGCCGCCTGGCCGGTCACCGTTACCCGTACCTGTCCTGGGCCGGACGCGGCGGCGACCGCGCTAATGTGCGGCCCGAGAACCCGGGTGCCTAGTCCCTGGTAGTAGTTCTCGGCGCTCTGGTCGGCTAGCCCCGCCCAGCCCGGCACAGCGTCCGCGTCCTGGCTGGCTACCCGCGCACCGAGCTGCGCGGCCGCCAGCGCGACCTGCCTGCCCTGGTAGTAGAGCGCGTACTGAATGGTCAGCCAGATCATCGCGAGCAGCATCGGCGCCAGGATGGCCAGCTCGATCGCGCTCGACCCGCGGTCACGCCGCGTCCGCCCAGCCAGCCCGCAGGCGCCCGCGCCACGGTCCCGCCGCCCGCGCATGGTGAACTCGCGGCCAGGCCGGCCGCGCAACCATGAGCGCAGGCCAGCCATTAAGGGATCTGGCCGTTGTTCTGATTGATCTGGTTAGCGCGAGTTTGCACGATATGCGTGATGACAATCAGCACGATGGCTGCCAGGCCCACGATGATGGCCGTAATGATCGCCAGCTCGATTGCTGACGCGCCGCGATCCCGCTGCTGCCTGGCTGCCCTGAATTCAGCCAGCCGCACACCGAGAAGCGTCCGCGCGTAATCCAGCTCCATTTGCCCGGGGACTTGGGCTCTCATTGTTTCCCTCCTGGTCCTTCCAGCTTTGTTATTCCTGCGGCAGGCATTCGTGACTAGAACCCGAGCATCACCCGCACCGCCGGGTAGATAAGGAAGATCAGGAACGCTCCGCAGAGCAGCATCTGGGCGACCAGCATGGACTGCGACCGCTCCCCCGCCTCGCCCTGCATGTCGGCTAGCTCCCGCCGCCGCAGGCTGGCCGCACGGGTCGACAGCGATTCGCGCACCTTGGCGCCATCGTCGGCGACCAGGCTGAGCGCGGCGGCCAGGTCACGCAATTCGTCGACCCTGATCTCCTCCCCGAGCGCGCCCAGCGCCTGCCAGGGCGTATGGCCGGTGATCCTGGCGTTCACCAGGGCCTCCCGGATCCGCCACATGGCCCATCCGGTGCCAATCTCGCTCGCCGCCAGCAGCGCCTCCGGCACACCGCGACCGCCGGACAGGTTCATCGCGACCAGGTCGAGGAAGGCGCCGATGGCGTGCCGGAAATCCCGCCGCCGCTGCTCCACCTTCTGCCTGAGTTCCAGATCGGGCAGCAGGAAAAAGACAGCGGCCAGCACCAGGCCCGTCCACACCGGCACGATAAAAGTCAGATGCAGGCCGGAAAAGGTGAGGGCGAAGAGCAGGATCGGCGCGAAGAGCAGCCCGAGGATTGCCATCAGGACCTTGCTGGCCAGGTAGTTCTCGAACGACTTGTCCACCAGGGCGAGGCTGGACCGCAGCGACCGGAATTCCCAGCCCTGCTCGGCGCAGAACTTGGCGAGGGCGGTACCCAGCCACCGGCTGAAGTCGCTCTCCGCGTCCAGGCCCGGCCGGGACCCGGCCCGGACAGCCGCCGGGCGGCCGGCGTCGAACGCGGCAACCTGACGGGCCAGGCTGATCCGGCGGGGGATCAGGGCGAAGGCGAAAAGGAAGAGGCCGAGCCCGCAGACGGCACCGGCGATCAGCGCCGCGGTCACGCCGGGCTCCTCGAGGCCGCCGCGGCGCTCTCCTGCGGCCAGGCGCCGAGTAGCCGCTGCGGCGTCTCGAAATGCGCCAGCCTGCGCAGCCAGATGATGCCCGCGGCGTAAATAGCGACGACGATGACCAGCACGAACTGGCCGAGCACGCCGTTGTAGGGGATCAGGAAGCCATGGTCAAGCAGGGCCAGCGCGATGGCCATCCCCACCGATACGAGCACCACGATTTGCACGCTGCGCCGGGTTGACCTGCGGTCGGCGCTGACCTTCCGGCGCATGTCCAGCTCCTCGCGGACCGAGCTGGACAGCGAGCCAAGCAAGTCACGCAGTCCGGGGCCGCGCAGCCGCGAGTTGATGATCAGGGCCGCGATGATCAGGTCGGCACCGGGATCATCCAGGTCATCGGCGAAGATACGCAATGCGTCGGGCATCGGCACCCGGGTGTGCATTCGGCTGACCAGCGCCGCGAGCGGCTCGCTCAGCGACGGCGCGGCGACCCGCAGCGATGCCGGGATCGCCTGCTCCAGGCCGACGGCACCGGCGATGGTGTCCCGAAGCGACTCCGTCCAGACGGCCAGTCCCTCCAGCCTGGCCAGTGCCCGGCGCTCGCTGGCGGCCCCGCTGAGCCCGTGCCAGCTGTAGGCCAGGATGGCGACGCCTGCCCCGGCCACCACCCAGCCGGTCGCGACAAGCACGCCGACGCCGGCCACGGCCGCGATCGCGCCACGCGGACCGAAGACGTTGCGCAGATGCCGGTCCAGGCGGGTCCGGCCCCTGCCAGGCGGCGCGGGTGGCAGGCCGCGTATCGCCATCACAAGGAGAAAAAGGCCACCGCCTGCCGCCGCGCCGATCAGTAGCGCCAGCAGCGTTGCGGCCGGGATGCCGGTCACCAGATGCCTCCCGCCGCGTCATAGCCGTGCTCGGCCAGTTCGGCCATGCACGACACCGGGGCACGGGGCACGGCGCAGCCGTCGGGGCCTGGCGCGAAAGCCTCGCTCGACTGCACCCGGCCATCGATCCCGGTCACCTCGCGGATGCTGCTGACATACCTGCGGAGCCTGCCGCCGCTGGCGTACTCGTTCCGCTTCTCGATGAAGACGACAAAGTCGATCGCGCCGGCGATCAGCATGTGCGTCGCCTCGACCGGAAGCCGTTCGGCCGACTGGATCGCGTAGGTCGCGATGCGGTTGAACACCTCCAGCGAGGAGTTGGCGTGGATGGTCGACAGCGAGCCGTCGTTGCCCTGCGTCATCGCGTTCAGCATCGTGATGATCTCGTCGCCGAGCACCTCGCCGACGATGACCCGGCTCGGGTTCATCCGGAGCGAGCGGCGGACAAGCTCGGCCATGGAGATCGCGCCCATGCCCTCCATGTTCGGCAGCCGTTCCTCCAGCGCGATCACGTTCGGGTGCAGCTCCGGGAAGTGATCCATGCCGAGTTCCAGCGCCCGCTCGACGGTGATCAGCCGTTCGCTGGCCGGGATCTGGTTGGCGATCGCCCGCAGCAGGGTCGTCTTGCCCGCGTTGGTGGCTCCGGCGATCATGATGTTCTTCCGCGCTGCCGTGGCGGCCGCGAGGAAGGCGGCAGCCTCCGGCAGGATCGTGCCGTTCCCGACCAGGTCGGCGAGGAATACCTTGCCCATCCGTGCCCGCCGGATCGACACCGCCGGCCGGAGGGTCACATCCATCACGGCAGACAGCCGGGACCCGTCCGGCAGCCGGATGTCGAGCTGCGGGTTGGCGGTATCGAACGGCCGGCTGGACAGGCCCGAGTACGCGGCCAGCACCTGGATGAGCTCGATCAGCTCCTCGTCGCTCTCGGCGACCGGCTCGCCCAGCACCTCGCGGCCGTCGGCGTAGCCGAGAAACACCCGGTCGCAGCCGTTGATGTCGATGTTCTCGATCTGCTGGTCCTCCAGCAGCGGCTGCAGTCTGCCGACGCCGAAGAGCGCGGCGTGGATGGCCGCGGCGAGCTGTTCCTCTTCCTGCGCATTGGACGGAACCCGGCCAGCGGTGATCTCACTGCGGGCGTGCTCCTCCAGTGCCTGCGCGATGAGCGCACGGGCGAACTGGCGCTCGTCCTCGCCGGACATCGGCGGCATCCCGGCTGCCGCGTCGACCCTGCGCTGATCGCGAAGCCGGTCGCCGACCTCGCCGCGCAGTCGCTTGACGACGCCATGGTCCATCAGGCGTCACCGCCGACGCCGGGTGGGTCCCCATAGCGGCCATGCCGGTCGCGTGGCTGGTCAGCTAGCGGCCCGGTGCTCTGGACCGGGTCGGGCCAGCCGCCCGGGTCCGGGTAAGGCCACGCTGTCTCGGGGCGGACCGGCTCGGACCGGACGGGCTCAGGCCACGCCGCCTCGGCCTGGAAGGGCTCTGGCCAGGCCACCTCGGGCCGGACAAGCTCAGGCTTGGCCGCCTCAGCATGGGCAGGCTCAGGCCGGACCGGCCCGAGCAGGACAGGCTCAGGCCGGACAGGCTCAGGCCGGACAGGCTCAGGCTGGTCGGACCCAGGCTGAGCGGACTCAGGCTGAGCGGACTCAGGCTGGTCGGACTCAGGCTGGGCGGGCTCGGAACGCACCGGCTCGGGCCAGCTCAGCTCCGGCCGGACAGGCTCAGGCCGGGCGGGCTCAGGCCGGGCGGGCTCAGGCCGGGCGGGCTCAGGCCGGGCGGGCTCGGAACGGGCGGGGGCGGCAGATTCGACCTGCGGCGCGGCGGCAGCCGGCGGGTAGCTGCCGGGAACCCGGCGGCCGTCAGGGACCGCCGGGCCGCGGGGCCGGGCCATCCGGGGGTCCATCGACTCTCCAGGTGCCCGGGGCTGCGGGTCCGGCTCAGCAGGCAGCTGCGCCGCGAGGTGCGCAGCTATCTCTCGCGCGGTCCTGATCAGCAGCGACTTGTCCAGCTTCCCGCCCCACTCGCCGCGCAGCAGGTCGGCGCTCTTCGGCTCATCGGCCAGGCCGCCGATCACGCTGGCCGGCACCTTGCCCTGGTCCAGGGACCGCGCGACCTCGGCAAGAGCGCTATTGAAGTGCTTGTGGCCGGCGATGACCACGACCCCTACCCGGGCACCGGGCCGGCCCCGGCGCTGCAGGGCTGCCGCCACCGCAACGGCCCGCTCGCGCAGCCGGATCACTTCACCGAGAGTCGCCCTGCTGATCATGACCACGGCCGTGGCCTGGGCGAGCAGATCGTAGTACGGCCCGTCCACGCCGATCCGGCCGCAGTCAGCGATCACGTCAGCCTGCGGCAGCGCCGAGAGCACCGCGCCAACCGAGCCCCACAGACCCTCCAGCCCGGCACCATGCTCAGCGCTGGTCACCCCGGCCAGCACATCCAGGCCGCCGCGCAGTTTCTGCACGTGCTCCCACACCTGATGCGGCTGCAGGCCGCGGCGGGCGGCCACCGCCAGGCTGAGCAGCCCGCGGCGGGGGTCGAGCCGCTCGCCATCGCTGCCCGGCAGGCGGTAGACGAGGTCACCGCCGGACGGATCACACTCGGCGAGCAGCACTGGCCGCGGCCAGACCGCGGCCAGCGCGACTGACGTGGTGGTAACGCCCGGCGATCCCTTGTCGGCAGCGATCGCGATCAATGCCATGGGCTTCAGCCAGTCCTCGTGCCCGACGGAGAGGGAGAAGCGGAGGGTGATGCCCCGCCGGGCGGAGTCGTCTTGCCACCCGAGCCACCCGAGCCACCCTGGTTAGGCTGGCCACCCTGGGAGGACGGCTGGCCGGTGCCGCCCGATTGCTGCCCGCCGGGCGGCAGCACGCCCACGGCGACGTCCCCATTCGCGGCGTTGCACGCCACCTGGCCAGCGGCACGCGGGTCGAGCGCGATTTGCACATCCGCTGCGGCCGAGCTGCCGGACGTGGCGGACGGAACAGCAATGGCGAGGACGACCGCGTTGCCGGCCAGAGTGCTGCCCGGCGAGCCAGGGCAGGACTCGGTGGCATTGCTGACCTGGTAGATGTTGATGTGATCACCGACCTGAAGCCCGGCAGGCAGCTGCCCGTCCTTGAGCGCCAGGCCGAGCACGTCTTTCCCGGCGGTCGCATGGTTGGCCCGGACCACCATGGCACCGTTCAGCAGCGTCCCCGGCGGTATGGCGTTGGCCGCGTAGAACTGCGCGACCTGGCTGGCCTCATTCCACGGCACGTAGTTGACGCTGCTGTCCGAGGCGATCTGCACCTCTTGCATCGCAGCCTGCGGGATCTTCTGGCCTACCCCGATCTGCTGGGAGATCTCGATCGCCCCGACTCGCTTGCCCGTCTGGGTGACCAGGAATCCCGCCCCGAGCGCGCCGCCGACGATGAGCAGGATCGCGAGCGCGGCAAGGGCCGGCTTGCGCTCCCGCGGGGCGCTCGGCAACCGCCGTCCTGCCGGCGCGGTAGGCACCTGCCAGCCAGCCTGCTGGTCGGTCCCGGAGGCCGGCCCGCGCTGCATCGTTCCTCGATCGCTGGACATCGTTCAGGCCTCTCCCTGCTGGCAGCGCCTCCTCCTGAACGCCGCGGCATCGGCGGTGCGATGCACGGCTAAGCGAACGTATCCCGCCAGAAGCGCCGTTGCGCTCGCTTACGGACAATCCGTCGATAAATGTGACCCGCAGGCGATGGCCGCTGTCAGCCGGGCCAGCAGGAACACCCGCGATAGGCCGGGCGAGCTGGCCGGTATGCCCCGTTCAATGTTAAGAAGCGCTTGCAGGACATGTCCGGCAATGCGATCCTTCCTGGGGCATCCTCCGTCCTCCAGCGACGCCGGCACGGGGCGGGGCCAGCAGGCAAGCCGGGCGCCGGGCGAGACCGGCTGACCGAAGCCGAACGGCCGCCGCGGGCCCCAGATCACGCCCGGGTCTTGCTCGCCTGCGGCGGGCAGAGCCGGGATCACGCGGGCGGCAAGCACGTGAACGGGCATCCAGCCAGCAGAAAGGGAGTCCTGCAGTGGCAGACGTCAGAGTTACCTATGCGGAGATGGAAACAGCCGCGAAGCAGCTCATCAACGGGCACACGGAGATCACCGCCCGGCTCACGTCACTCAAGTCGATGATCGACGGGCTGGTCCAGAACGGCTACGTCACCGACAAGTCCAGTCACGCGTTCGAGGCGTCCTACACCGAGTTCAACAAGGGCGTCACCCAGACGATCCAGGGACTTGAGGGCATGAGCAAGTACCTGACCGCAGCCGCGAAGGCGTTCGGCGACACCGACAGCCAGCTCGCGAACGCGCTGAAGTAGCCCGGCAGATAACGGGCATCGAGGGGCCTGTCACCAGCAGCTCCCTCGATGCCCGGAGCCGTGATCTGAGCTGCAGGGCGGCGAAACCACAGCAGGGAGGACCGCGATGCGGCTGGCCCTGACGGTCGTA
>Ga0302184_10000690_pt1 | contig 21978 bp, 21 predicted proteins | sample I_Palsa_N3_3_FD_200233 | JGI IMG/M metagenome (GOLD analysis project Ga0302184, IMG submission 200233) | Peat permafrost microbial communities from Stordalen Mire near Abisko, Sweden - I_Palsa_N3_3 | ecosystem: Environmental > Terrestrial > Soil > Palsa > Peat permafrost | place: Sweden...
GCGCAGCCAGCCACGGCCCCCGCGCGGCCCAGAGCCCGCAACCCGCAGGGTGGGCCGGCCGGCAACCCGCCCGGTGTGACGCCGGACGGCATCCAACCCGCCCGACGCCACACCGAGCGGCTGCCGGGGCCGCGGCCCGCCCCATCAGCCCGCCATGCCCCGCGCGGCCCGGGGGGCCGCAACCCGTTGAAACAACGTTTCAACGGCACCCAACCCGCCCAGATGCATATTGAGCGAGTTGCCGGCCAGGGCCGCGGCCCGCCGCCGTCAGGACCGCCTGGTCGCTACCAGGCGGCTCCGCCGAAGCCGACCTTGCTGTCGTCGGTGAAGAGCCGGCGGGCGCCCGATAGCCTGCCGCCCGAGATCGTCGCCACCCACAGGGTCGGCCGCCCGTGTCCGCGCACGTACAGGATCCGGTCCCCGCCGGGCGCGAACGCCTCGGGGAGCGCGTCTCGCGGCAGTGCGGCCACGTCCCGCACGGTGACGCCGGCCGCGGAAATCGTCGCTGCCCCGATCTCCGGCTGGCTAACGAGCGAACGAGTCACCAGCAGGGTGTGGCCGCTGGCCACATCACCGCTGATCAGCCCGCCGCTCCAGCTGCCAGGAAGGCGGACCCGCCGCGCGACGGGATGCCCGCCGGAGAGGTCAACCACGATCACGCACGTGCGGCCGGGCTGGCTCTGCCGGCCGCACGAGTTGCGGGCGGCGGCCCTCGCCGATGGCGTCCTGGCCGCGACAGCCGTGCCGAACGGCATGGGCATGGCGACGATCTGCGCGCTGCTGCCGAGCCAGGTGACCTGGCCGTTCAGCAGTCCTGAGGCGGAACCGATGAGGCTGGCCAGATTCACCACCCTGGTCACGCCCGTGCGCAGGTCGCGGATGGCGAGCCTGGTGAAGAGCCGGCCGGTGGCGTAGGCAAGGTAACGGCCATCCGGGCTGACAGCCGGCTGGGCGCCGTCGGCGACGAAGCTCCCGTGGCCGGTCGCCACTGAGATTCGCTCGATCCTGATCTGCCCCTTGACGGGACCGACCACGTAGACGAACCGGGAGTCAGGGGACAGCGCGAAGCCGTTGCCGCCGCCGCCCGCGGCCACCGAGCGGACGACGCGTCCGGTGACCGGCGAGAACAGCTTGATCCATTGCCGGGCGCTGGTCCTGGACTGCAGCACTCCGGCGAACGCCGGGGGGTCCGCGGCCGGGCGCACCGGCAGGCCGCTTAACGGGGACGGCAACGCCGCGGTGGCCGGGCCGTTCCCGGACGTCAGCTCACCGGCGAGCGCGACACCGCCGGCGACGACGGCCACCGCTGCGAGCGCGGCCAGCCAGCGCCGCGCCCCTGATTGCGCCGCGGACCGCGGCGCTCTGCCCGGGCGAAGCTGCCCTGGAGTTATCCGTTCATCCCGTGCGCCTGGCTCCTCGCGGGGGCCGCGGCCTGCATCGCCCATCGCCCCGCCTCCGCTCCCAGGACCAGCGCGGTCCCGCATCTACAGAGAATCGCACGCCGGCCTCATGCCCGGACGCGGGTCAGCAGGGCAGTGACGCGCATGGCGAGATCGCGGGGGCTGAACGGCTTGATGATGTAGTCGTCCGCTCCCGCGGCGAAACCGGCCGCGATGTCGGCCTTCTCCGCGCAGGCCGTCAGGAAGATGACCGGCACAGCCGCCGTGGCCGGGTCGGCACGGAGTTGCCTGCATACGTCCAGGCCGGACATTGCGGGCATCATGATGTCAAGAATGGCCAGGTCAGGCAGATGCTCCCGGGCGTCGGCGAGGGCCGAGAGACCATCACCGAACCCGCGGACGCAGTGACCGGCCCGCTCAAGCTTGAAGGTCACGAGAAACCGGATATCGGCGTCATCCTCGGCCAGCAGAACCGTGGCCATCCTTGCTCCTCGCCGATGTTCCGGTGCGACCGCGGCGGCGACTGACCGCGCCTGGGGTGCTCGCGACCCGAGTCATGCCCGCCACATTCTGAACTAAGTGTAAAGTAATTATCACTCATAGTAATAATACCCGGTACCACACCCATGCTGCCCGTCCTGACGCCGAAAGCAGGGCAGCCAGCGGCGACGGGCCGCGGCGATCCGGGGGGTGCGATGGTCGGGACCAGGGTTGGGCCGCCAGCGCAGCGGGAACTCGACGCCCAGCGGGAACTCGAGGCAGCGCGCGAGCTCAAGCTCACCTGCATGAGCAACCTGCTGGCCACGACCGAGGCGCGGGTGTATTTCAAGGACCTGCAGAGCCGGTTCCTCCTGATCAGCGCGGGCTGGATCGCCGCGTACGCTCCGGGGCGCGACATGGCGGAGCTGATCGGGAAGACGGACTTCGATGTCTTCAGCGACCGGCACGCAGCTGCCGCCTTCGCGGACGAGCAGCAGGTCATCCGCACCGGCGAGCCGATCGTGGCGAAGGTGGAGCGGGAGACGTACGACGGCCACGCAGGCGGCCGGGCGGCCGGCTGGGTGTCGACCACGAAGATGCCGCTCCGGGACGCGCGCGGCCACATCATCGGCACCTTTGGCATCACCCGCGACGTCACGGCGCGGATCAGGGCCGAGAAAGGCATGGTCCGCCAAGCGCTGAAGCTGCGCGCCCAGAACGAGCGCCTGCGCGAGCTGGACCGGCTCAAGGACGAGTTCATCGGCCTGGTCTCGCACGAGCTGCGGACGCCGCTGGTCTCGGTTGTCGGCTACGTTGAGCTGCTCAGGGACGAGGGCACCGACGGGCCGAACGCCGACCACTTCATCGAGGTGATCGAACGGGGCGCCCAGCGCCTGCTGCGCCTCGTCGGGGACCTGCTGTTCCTCTCCCGCATCCAGTCGGAAAAGGTGATGGCGGTGGAGTTCCGCAGCGCGGATCTGGTCGACATCTGCGGCTACGCGGTGGAGGAAATGCGCCCGGAGGCGCAGCGGAAGCACATCGACCTGGCCCTCACCGCCACCGCCGTGCCCTGCTTCGAGGCCGATCCGACCCGCATCGCCCAGCTGCTCGGCAACCTCATCGCCAACGCGCTGAAGTTCACCCCGGACGGCGGGCGGGTGGAGGTCAGGCTCGGGATGGAGGGAGACGAGGCCGTCCTGGCCGTCGCTGACAACGGCATCGGCATCCCCGCTGCCGACCGGGAGCGGATCTTCGAGAGGTTCTTCCGCACCGCCGCCGCCACCCAGCAGGTCATCCCGGGCACCGGGCTGGGGCTGACCATCACCAGGGCCATCGTGGAAGCGCACAACGGCACGATCTCGGTGGCCAGCGAGGAAGGCCGCGGGAGCACGTTCACGGTCCGCCTTCCCCTCCGGCCGCTGGCCGCCGCCGATGCTCAGCTCACGCCGCGTCGCCCTTGAGAGAGAACGCTGCCAGCCGGCGGATCGCGACCACAAGCGTGGCGACGGTGACGAGAGCGCCTCCGACGATGACCGTCGTCAGGGTCAGGTGCGCGTTCAGCGCGGGGTCGCGCGCGATGGAGTTGGCCAGGCCGAGGGAGTACTGCCCGATCGACAGCTCGCTCGCGCCGCTGACCAGGTTGCCGAGCAGGCCCTCCCAGACCAGCAGGTACAGCAGCCCGACTGCGATGGCCCGCGTGGTCAGGACCGAGACCATCACGAAAAACGCGTTGTAGATGACCGATCCGGCCAGCGCTCCGGCGAACACGCCGACCGCCAGCCTGGTGACTCCCCCGGTCGCGATCAGCCCGGCCAGCAGCTCGGGCACCGCGACGAAGATCATTGTCATGACGGCGGCCACCGCGAACTTAGTGATGATCACCGATGAGCGGCGCACCGGGGTGGCCAGCAGGTGCACGATGCTGCCGTCGTCGATCTCCGCGCCCAGCACGCTCGTGCCGATGACCAGCGCCGTCAGCGGCAGCACCACGGAGAACCCGAATACGCCGAGGATGTCGGCCGGCCAGCTGGCCCGCTCCGGCTTTGCGAGCTTCAGCGCCGCCGTGACCAGGAGCAGGATCACCGGGGGTATCGCGAACAGGAAGGCCCGCTTGCGGCCCATCGTCGCGCGGAACGTGATCCTCGCGACGGTGCCGTTGACAATGCCGGACATGTCGTCACTGCTTTCTCGCTGATCCGTTCCCGGATCGGCAGGCGGTCAGGATGCGATGAGGTAGGCGAACACGCTTTCCAGGGACTCGTCGGCTGGCAGCAGCTCACGCAGCCTGATGCCGGCGTCCCTGGTCAGGCCGGCGAGCTCCCTGGTGAAGGTGCCGTAGTCCGACGTCCGTACCTGCAGCCCGCGGGCCGTCAGCTCCACGCCGGTGACGGCGGGCCGGCCGATCAGCCTCGCGCCGAGCAGGCGGTCGTCCGAGGTCCGCACCAGGAACACGTGCGGCCGGCTGGTCATCAGCCGCCTGATCGCGCGGAAGTCGCCGGACGCGGCGAGCCTGCCGGACACCATCACCTGGATGGTTCCGGACAGCCGTTCCACCTCTTCCAGGATGTGCGAGCTGAAAAGGATCGTGCGGCCCTGCGCCCCGAGCCCGTGCAGCAGGTCCATCATGTGCAGCCGCTGGCGCGGGTCCATCCCGTTGAACGGCTCGTCGAGCAGGATCACCCCGGGATCGTGCACCAGCGCAGCGGCCACCTTGATCCGCTGCCGCATGCCCTTGGAATACGTCGTGATCTTGCGATCCTGCGCGTCCGCCATCTCCACGATCGCGATGGCGCGGCGGGCCGCCGCGGCGGGATCCGGCAGCTCGTGCAGCTTCGCGGTGGCCCGGACGAACTCGGCGCCGGTGAGGAATGCGTAGACGGACGCGTGCTCGGGTACCAGGCCGACGGTCCTGAACAGCCCGGCGTTACGCCAGCTCGGCTCGCCGGCGACCGTCACCTCCCCCCTGGATGGCTCAAGGAAGCCCGCGATCATGTGCAGCAGCGTCGACTTTCCGGCGCCGTTCGGGCCAAGCAGGCCGGTCACGCCGGGCCCGACCGACATCGAGATGTCGTTGATCGCGACGACGTTGCCGTACCAGCGGGAGACGTTGCGCACTTCGATCGAGGTCATGCGATGCCGACCTTCCGGTACCTGGCGATCAGGCCGCCGACGGCAACGCCGAGGAAGACCAGGACCATCAGCCCGTACGCGGGGCCGTAGCCGCCCGGGTCGGCAATGATGCCTGGCGTTGTGCCGCCGAGCCACTCCCTGACGCCGTCCAGCGCGGTGAACGGGCTGATCAGGCCGGCCAGGTGCACCCCGGCCGGCACCGGGCCCGGGCGGACGAAGACGAAAATATGGCCATGCGGCGGCCCGCTGGTGTTGGCCGGGACGGGCCGGCCGGCACCGCCGACCCTCGCCGCGATGTGGCTCAGCAGCCTGGCCAGCGTCCAGGTGAGGAAAAAGAAGATCGCGATCGTGCCCGTCGCGTACGCCCGGCGCCCGCTGAGCGAGGCGAGCGCCAGCCCGATCGCGGCGAGCACGACGGCCCACATCAGCCCGACGAGCAGGCCGGGAACCACGCCTCGTGTCTGGGCCCAGATCGCGCTGAGGCCGTGCGCCTGCAGGACCGTGCCCAGGTAGAGCAGCAGCTCAGGGATCTCGATCATGATCAGGCAGGCGAGAATGAACGCGGCGAGCTTGGCCAGCGGGTAGTCGATCCGGCGGATCGGCCGGGAGAAGTAGAGCGGCAGGACGTGACTGCGAAGGTCACGTGAGACCAGCTCGGGCGCCTGCGCGGCAATGAAGATCGTCATAACGAGCACCCGCACGGCGGAGGTGTAGGTGTCGTAGTGCACGATGCTGGCGTGCGATGCGCTGGTCGCCACGGCCACGGCGTTGACGATCGCGGGCAGGCACATGATGCCGAACGCGATCACCGGAATGATCTTGGCCTTGACGCCGCGGCCGATCCCGAACGCGGAGCGCAGGCTGTGCCAGCACAGCGCCCGGGCAATCTGCGCCCGGCCGAGCCGCCTGCCGTCGTAGCGGCGGTAGCCCAGATCGTGGATGACGCCGGAGGCGGCGGCCGTCACGGGGGGCGGGCTGGCGGGCGTCGGCCTGGCTGCGTCAGCGGGCATCGGCCGCTCCCGTCATCTCGCTGGGCTCCGCCGCGGCGTCCTGGAACAGTTCCTCGATCCGGTGCCGCCGCCGCTCCATCCGGTTCAGCGGCAGGCCGAGATCGGCGACGGCGTCGCGGACCGCGTCATAGGTGCCCTCGCCGTCCAGCCTGACCAGTACCGCCCGGTCCTGCGCCTTCGGGCCGAGGCCGCGCCTGGCCAGTTCGTCAAGCAGCTGCCCGGTGCCCTCCTCGACCTCGATCACCAGCACCTGGCTCGCCTGGGTGAAGCTGGTGACCGTGTCGGCCCGCAGCAGCTTCCCGGCGTCAATCGCAACGATGTGATCGCAGATCTGCTCAAGCTCGCCGAGCAGATGGGACGCGACGACGATGGAGATGCCGAAGCTCGCGCCGATCCGGCTGATGAGCTCCAGCATCGCCGCCCGGCCGGCCGGGTCGAGGCCGATGGTGGGCTCGTCGAGCAGCAGCAGGCGCGGGTCGCCGACCAGCGCCTGGGCTAGCTTTACCCGCTGCTTCATGCCGGTCGAGTAGGTGCCGATCTGCCGGTAACGCTCCTCGTAGAGGCCGACGTGCCGGAGCGATTCCGCCGCGCGCTCCTTCGCGGCGGTCGGCGGCAGGCCGGACATCCGGCCCAGATGGGTGACGAACTCCGTGGCCGTGACGTCGGGCTGCAGGCAGTCGTGCTCGGGCATGTAGCCGGTCAGGCTCCTGATCTGCTCGCCGTCGCGTTCGCAGTCGTGCCCCAGCACGCTCGCGCTACCGTTCGTCGGGACGAGCAGGCCGAGCAGGATTTTGATCAGCGTGGACTTCCCCGCGCCATTGGCCCCGACCAGGCCGGTGACGCCGGGGGCGACCGACACGGTGAGCTCGTCGAGCGCGATCACCTGGCCCGGGTAGCGCTTCGTCAGGGCCCTGGTGTCGATGACAGCCCCCGGCGCCGGTGCCCCGGGCAGGACCGCCGCCCGCGCCGATGCGCGATGAGTCACTTTCCGCTGGCCTCGCCTTCGTCCGCGATGCTGACGCCGGCCGGGCTGGCCGCCGCCACGTCCGCGCCCCGCGCCGATGGGCGCCGGTGTCCATGTTGCGGCCGGCCACGATCGGCCGGCCGCCGGTGCGCTCCTAAGCATGCCCTCCGCCGGGGCCGTCCGTCGTCACTCCGGAGAGTGAGCTTTCCGTCCGGCACAGGTCGTGCCCGGGGTGCGCTGGTCAGGCGCATCACCCAGCGTCGCGGGTAGCATCTGACTCTGGCGCGGCCCGCCCGCGCACCGACAGGAGATCAGCCGATGACCCGTGTCATCGACGGCAAGGCGATCGCCGCCGCCATGAATGACCGGACTGCGCGCTCCGCGGCCGTGCTGCGCGAGCGCGGCGTGATCCCGGCGCTGGCCGTCCTGACGCCGGCCGGTGACGAGAGCGCGAACTGGTATGTGCGGTCCATCGAGCGGGCGGCCGCCGGGGTGGGGATTGACTGCCGTGTCCACCAGCTTGCCCCGGCGGCTGACGCCGCGCTGATCAGGAGCAAGCTCGGCGCTCTGTCCGAGGACCCCGCCGTGCATGCAGTCATCTGCCAGACCCCGCTGCCCGGCGGCGTCGCGGTGGCGGCCGTCGGCTCGGGCATCGCCGCGGGAAAGGACGTCGACGGCGCCAGCCCGGTATCGCTCGGCATGCTCGCGGCGGGCCTGCCGGGCGCCTTCCCGCCAGCGACGGCGGCGGCCGTGATGGAGATTCTCCGGCACGAGAACGTGCCACTGGGCGGCCGGAGAGCCGTGGTGATCGGCCGCTCCACTGTGGTTGGCAAGCCCGCCGCGCTGCTGCTGCTGGCCCAGGACGCCACCGTGACGATAAGCCATTCGCGCACGCGGAACCTCGCCGACGTGTGCAGGGAAGCCGACGTCCTGGTCGTCGCGGCGGGCCAGCCGGAGCTGGTCGGCGCCGGTCACGTCGCGCCGGGCGCCGTCGTGATCGACGTCGGGATCAATCCGGCCAGCGGCGGAATGGTGGGCGACGTCAGCATCAAGGCCGTCACCGGCATCGCCTCGGCGATAACCCCGGTTCCCGGTGGCGTGGGCCCGGTGACGACCGCGCAGCTGATGAGCCACACGATCCGCGCTGCGCTCGGCATTGGCTTGGCGAGATGAGGCCGACTTGGGTGAGGCCGGCTTGGGTGAGGCCGGCTTGGGTGAGGCCGGCTTGGGTGAGGCCGGCTTGGGTGAGGCCGGCTGAGATGAGGCCGGCCGAGGTACAGCCGGAGACCAGCGGGGCGGCCGCGGAATCCCGTCAGCGGCTCGTCAGGCTGGTGCTGGCGGCGCTGCTGGTCGCGGCCGTGGTGGCCGGGCTCCGCGGCGAGCCGGGGCCGATCAGCTTCCGTGACGCGCCGCGGGCTCGCGACCTGGCCGTCGGCCTCGCCCTGGAAGCCGTCCTCGCCCTGGCGCTGATCGCGCTCGCCATCCGCCGCCGACGAGCGCCGCCCGCTGCCATCCTGGCGGGCCGACTGCGCGGCGCCCTTTCGGCGGCGATCACCGCCGGGCTCGTCGTCATCCCGGTTGCCCTGTTGCTGACCAGCCTGCCCAAGGCACGCGCCCGTCCCCGGCCGCCGATCCCGGCTCCGCGCGCCGGTAACGGCCGGGCTCACCCTAAGACAGCACCGTTACGCCCCGTGCACCTGCCAGTCAGCACGATCCTCACAGTGCTGCTCGTTCTCGCCCTGGCGGCGGCCATCGTGGCCTGCGTGATCGTGCTCAGGCGCCGGCCCCGTCACCCGGCGGAAGCCGGGCTCGCGCCCGAGGACGACGAGGAGACGCTCCGCGAGGCCGTCGAGTCCGGCCGGACGGCGCTGCGCGAGCTCGATGACGCCAGGGCCGCGATTATCGCCTGCTACCTGGCCATGGAACGCAGCCTGGCCGGCGCGGGCGCGGCACGAGGCACCGCGGAAACGCCGGATGAGCTGCTGGCCAGAGCCGCCAGCGCTGGCCTCGTCCGCGGCGACGCTGCCCGGCGGCTGACGGTGCTGTTCTATGAGGCGCGTTTCTCCAGTCACCCGCTTCCCGCGGCGGCCAGGACGGCCGCGCGGCAGGCACTCGGCGAGCTAGCCGCCAGCATCGCAGCCCCGGCAGGCGCCAGGCCGGCAGGCGCAGCCCCGGCAGGCGCCGGGCCGGCCGGCGCCGGGGAGGCAAGACCATGACCGGCCGTCGCCGCCCTGCGGGGTCAGCCGATGGCTGGCGAGGAGCGATCCCGGAGATCATCATCGCGGTGCTCGCCGTCGTCGCCGCCGGCGCCGCCGGCTACGCGCTGGCCGGGCCGGCCGCGCCAGGCGCGGTCGCCGTCGGCGCGGCGGTGATCATCCTGATCGGGCTCCGCGGCCTGCTGCCGACCCGGGAGGTACCGGCACTGACCGGGCAGGAGAGCACCGTCGGCCGCCACCCGGCGTCGTTCGACGGGTTCTGGCGAAAGCGCGCGGGGCTGGCGGACGCTACGAAGTCCCTGATGGCCTACGACGCCGGGCTGAGGCCGACCCTGCAGCATCTGCTGGCAGCGCGGCTTGCCGAGCGGCACGGAGTCAGCCTGCGGGATGATCCTGAACTGGCCAGGCGGCTGCTGTGCGGGGACGGCCGGGACGAGGGGCTGTGGTACTGGGTGGACCCTGCCCAGCCGGCCATCCCCCCTGGCGGCCAGCAGGGCGGCAAGCCGGACGGCCAGCCGGGCATACCGCCGCGGACCCTGGCCCGCCTCATCGACCGACTGGAGCGACTGTGACGGATCCGATCAGCATGCCGGCCGGCATGGCCGGGCCACTCAGCACGCCCGGGCCACTCAGCACGCCCGGGTCGGCCATTACCCCGCTGCAGACCGCGCAGCGGTGCGCCGCGGTGCTCGACGAGATCGAGCGCGCGGTCGTCGGGCACCGCCGTGCGCTGGAACTCGTCATGATCGGCATCCTGGCGGGCGGCCATATCCTCCTGGAGGACCTGCCCGGACTGGGCAAGACGCTGATCGCCCGGTCGTTCGCGACCGCGCTTGGCCTGGACTTCGCGCGGATCCAGTTCACCCCGGACCTGCTGCCGTCCGATGTGGTCGGGGCCCCGCTGTATGACCAGCGCACCGGGCAGATGGTCTTCCGCCCGGGCCCGGTCTTCACCCAGCTGCTGCTCGCCGACGAGATCAACCGGACTCCCCCCAAGACCCAGGCCGCGCTGCTGGAGGCCATGGGCGAGGGCCAGGTCAGCATGGACGGCGAGACACGGCAGCTGCCGCGACCCTTCGTGGTGCTGGCCACCGACAACCCGATCGAGTACGAGGGCACCTACGAGCTGCCGGAGGCGCAGCTCGACCGCTTCCTGATCCGGCTGCGGCTCGGTTACCTGTCCGGCCAGGACGAGGTCGCCATGCTGGCCCGCCGCATCGACCGCAAGACAGAGAACGCGGCCCTGCGCCAGGTCACCAACGCCGCCGAGTTGCTGGCGATGCGCGCCTCGCTTGAGCAGGTCGAGGTGTCCCCTGACCTGCTGGAGTACGTGGTGTCGATCATCCGGGCAACCAGGGAGAACCAGCAGATCCAGGTCGGCGCCAGCCCGCGCGGCGGGCTCGCGCTTGTCCAGCTGGCACGCGGCCAGGCGCTGCTGAGCAACCGGGACTTCGTGACTCCCGACGACGTCAAGTACGTCGCCGTCGCCGCGCTCGCGCACCGGATCACGCTGCGGCCCGAACTATGGGTGCGCCAGGTCAGCGCCGACGACGTGGTCGGCCGATTGCTCTCGGCGGTGCCGGTGCCGCGGACCGACCCCGCCGCCGCGCACGGCTGACGGCCGCCATGACGACCGGGCACCGGGAAACGCGGGGGCGGCAGTGGTAACTCCCGGTCATCCCCAGCCGGTCAGGCTGAGCTGGGGACCGTCCGGCCACGCCAAGCGCCTGCTCACGCTCGCCCTGGCCGGGCTGGCGATCGCGGTGCTCGCGCGGCGGGCGGAGTTCGCCGCGGCCGCCGCCCCGGCCGTGCTACTGCTCGCCACCTGGCGGCGGGACAGGCCGCGCAGCGTCCTGGTAAGCGCGACGCTGACCGCCCGCCGGATGGTCGAAGGGGAGTACGCGGCCGTCCAGGTGACCGTATCCGGCCACGGCGCTCTCGCGGTGGAACTGCGCATCGACCCCGCCAGCGCCATCACTCCCGTCGCGCGGGGCACGGCCGGCCCGGTCGGCTCTGATGACGGCGGCCCTGATGACGGCGGCCCTAATCACGGCGGCCGGTCCGGCGTTCCGTTCCTGGCTACCCACTGGGGGAGCCGCGAGGTCGGCGTCCTGGAGATCATCCTCCGGGACAGGTGGCGGCTCAGCGAGGGGCGGGCGGCGGTGCCGCTGCCCCGGATCGACTGCTACCCGCTACCCGCCCATCAGCGCACCAGGGTCGTGCTCAGCCGACTGCCGAGCCGGCTGGGCGAGCACGCCGCCCGGGTGCCCGGCGAGGGGACCGAGTTCGCCGGCGTCCGCGAGTTCGTCCCCGGCGACCGGCAGCGGAGGATCAACTGGCCGGCCACCACCCGGCGCGGCAGCCTGCAGCTGAACACCTTCGCCGCCGAGCGCGTGCAGAACGTGGTCGTCCTGGCCGATGCCACCGCGGACGTCGGCAGTCCTGGCTCGACCACGTCCGACCTGGTGCACCGCGGCGCCGCCGGCATGGTCAGGTCCTACCTGGCGGCGAGGGACCGGGTCGGCTTCATCGGCTACCGCAACCAGATCAGCTGGATCTCCCCTGGCACCGGTCAGCGGCAGTTTCACCGGATCATGGACGCGATGCTGGCCGAGCCCGGCAACTGGGACGCGCGCAGCGGGATCCGCCGGCTGCCCAGGGCCGCCCTGCCGTCCGGCGCGTTGATCATCGTGTTCAGCCCGCTGCTCGACAGCCGGCTGGTCGAGACCCTGCGCGACTTGCGCGAGCGAGGCTTCACCCTGCTGATCATTGACGTGCTCAACGCCGCTCCCGGCGGCGGCAAGGACCGCATCTCCGACCTGGCCAGGCGGATCTGGCGGATGGAGCAGGACGCGATCAGGTTCTCCCTGCGCGAGCTGGGCATCCCGGTCGTGTACTGGGACGGCGAGCAGAGCCTGGATGAGCCGCTCGCCCCGTACACCCGGCGGGTGATGGTGAGCCGCCGGTGACGCGCGCGCGGAGCACGATGGCCGCCGGGCTGCTGGCCGCGGCCTGCGTGGCCTGGTCGGCGAGCCCGCTGGCCGGCGGCGGGTCCGGCACCCGTCCGGCGCTGATCGTCGGGATCAGCTGCGCCGCGGCGGCCGTATTCCGGCTGGCGGCCGGCGACTGGGTGCCCCCGGCTGACGTTTTCGAGAACCTGGTCGTCAGGACCGGCCGCCTGCTGCTCGAGGCGCTGCGGGCGGGGCCGTGGGCAGAGGGCACGGTCATCGCCGCGCTGGCGCTGGAGGCGCTGCACCATTCGCGGCCGTGGCATACCGGGCTGCTCGCCGTCGCGCTGACAGCCTTCCTCTTCGCCGTCCACCTGGCCGAGTCCGGTGCCCGGCCCGCCGTGCTCCGGCCGCAGCTTCCGGTGCTCACCGCCGGGTTCGGGCTGCTCGTGCTCTGCTGCGGCGCCGCGCTGCTCCCGGCCGCCGGGACGGGTGCGGCCTCCGGCTGGCTGCGGGCCTTCGCGGCAGTGGCCGCGGTCGCGGCCGGCGCGCTCGCGCTACCTGTCTGACCGGCGCAGATCGTCCGGCCCATGCTGCCGCGTCCGGGCCGGCCCGTGCTGCCGCCTGGCGGCGCTACCAGGTCATCAGGGACACGCCCATGGAGTCTCCGGGCACGCTGGTGATCAGGCGGAGCGTGCCGGCGGTGTAGGTCCACAGCCGGGTGACCGGCCCGGGCCGCCCCGGCGGGTTGCAGTACAGGTAGGCGCTCACCAGCACGCTCTGGCCGGAGAGATCCGGGCTGAGCTCGTTGCCGTCGGTGCAGCGTCCCAGCGTGATCCGCCTGGCCAGGCCGAGGCGCGGGCCGAAGACCAGCAGCCGGGCACGGCCCTGCATATAGCCCTCGCGGCCGCACGCCTCGATCGCCAGGATGCCGCCGCCGGCGGTGCCTGCCGCGGAAGTGATCTGACATCCAGGGTCCGCCTCGGCGGCGGCGCCGGCCAGCCCGGGCTGGGCCGCACCGGGCGTGAGGCTGACAAGCCGCTCCCGGCGCGGCTGCAGGCAGGTGCCCTGCGGGCCGGAGTAGGCGGGCTTGGCCGCCGGCGCGTAGCCCACGATCAGCGCCCGGCCGTCAGTGCTCCAGGACGGATCGGTGATCAGGTGACAGCGGGCCAGGCCCTGGCCGATGGTCCAGCTCCGCCGGGTAGCCAGGTCGGTGACCCGCAGGTAGGAGTTGAGGTAGCCGGCGGCGCAGCCGGACTCGCCGTAGGCGAGCAGCCGGCCGTCCGGGCTCGGCGCCGCGCCGCTGATCAGGACGCTGTCGCTGGTCCGCAGGAAGGTCGTGACCCGGCCGGTGGCGGCATGCAGGATGGCGATCATGTTGCCGCAGCTGTCCGGGCGCGGATCGCCGCCGAGCGTGTCGCCGCGGGAGACCGGCCCCCGGCTGTAGGTAATCCACAGGTTGCCCGGGCGGTCCAGCGCGAGGCCCGTTACCCGCATGCCGTCCCGGCTGGCGGGCAGCAGCCGCCGGACGATCGTGCCCGCCTGAGAATCGCTGACCGCCACCTCGAGGTAGCTGGCCGGGTCGATGGTCCGCAGCCGCCTGGGCTCGAGGCGGAGCGAGATGAACCGCGACGGCTGCCCGGAGGCGCCGGATGACGCCGCCGGTACTCGCGGCAGCGGCCCGGAATTCGCCGGCCCGGAAGCGCGGGACGACCGGGCTCCGGGCGTGGGAACGCACCCGGCAACCAGCACGGCCGCGGCTAGCACGGCCGCGGCGACGAGAGACCAGCGGAGCTGGCCGCATCTCGGTGCCATACCCCTTGGACGGCGCCGGGCGCCTGGCTGGTTCCGCTCATCCGCGCCCGCCGGCTCACGGCGCTGGCGAGCTGGCTCGCCGCGAGGGCTGCGTAATATCCTGCGGTTATGCGGATTTTCCAGGTCGATGCGTTCACGGATGCGGCGTTTGCTGGCAACCCAGCCGCCGTCTGCCTGCTCGACCGGCCGGCGGACGCCCGGTGGATGCAGCGGCTCGCGGCCGAGATGAACCTGGCCGAGACCGCTTTCGTCGAGCCTCGGCCGGGCGGCTGGCTGCTGCGCTGGTTCACGCCCGTCGTCGAGGTGGCGCTGTGCGGGCACGCGACCCTGGCCAGCGCGCATGTCCTGTTCGAGACCGGGCTGGCCGCCGCGGCCGAGCCGGTCACGTTCGAGTCGGCCAGCGGCCCGCTGACCGCGCGGCGCGACGGCGGCATGATCGTGCTCGACTTCCCGGCCCGGCCTGCCCGCCAGCAGGAACCGCCGCCCGGCCTGCTGGACGCGCTCGGCGTCACGGCGCCGGTCTGGACCGGGCGTGCCCCTGAGGACTTCCTCGTCGTCCTCGCCGCCGAGGACGAGGTGACCAGCCTGCGGCCGGACACCGGCAAGCTGGCGGCCAGCACGCAGCGCGGCGCGATCGTGACCGCCCCCGCGTCCCGGGCGGGCGCGGACTTCGTCTCCCGCTTCTTCGCCCCGGCGGTCGGGGTGGCGGAGGACCCGGTGACCGGCTCCGCGCACTGCACGCTTGGCCCGTACTGGGCCGGGCGGCTGGGCCGGGCCGAGCTGACCGGCTTCCAGGCGTCGCCGCGCGGCGGGACCGTGCGGGTGCGGCTGGCGGCAGACCGGGTCCTGCTGGCCGGCCACGCCGTGACGGTGCTGGCAGGCGAGCTGGCCGCCGCGGCGCTGCCAGCCGGGTGATCCGGAGCGAGCCACTGGCGGCGCGGCGCTGGCGGCGCGGCGGGGCGCTGGCGGCGCGGCGGGGCGCTGGCGCGGCGGGGCGCTGGCGCGGCGCCAGCGTCATGATCCCGGGGATTTCTCAGTCGTTCTGACTGAGAAATCCCGCCATCAGGGGGAAGCGCCCAGACGGGCGGCAGGGGCAAGCGCCCGGACGGGCGGCGGAGGCATGGCAGGTCGGCCGCGCCGCCGGTGCTGGTCTCCGCCGGAAGGCGCTTACCGGCCGACGGCGTAGCCCTGCATGCCCCGCGGGTTCGCGCCCGCGTACAGGAACCCGCGGTCCCTGCCGACCGCGCTGACCCGACCGAGCGACCACGGCGGCATGACCTGCACCTGGTGCCCGCGCCGCCGGAGCTCCGCGATCACCCGCTCCCCGGCCCGCGCCTCGACGGCCAGCGACCGGGGCAGCGAGCCGCGCGGGTAGAACGACGAGGGGAAATGATCCGTGTGGAAGCTGGGCGCGTCGATCGCCTCTTGCAGGTTCATGCCGAAGTGCACGTGGTTGAGGAAGAACGCCAGCGCCCACTGGTCCTGCTGGTCGCCGCCGGGTGTCCCGAACGCCAGGTAGGGCGCGCCGTCCCGCAGCGCCAGGGACGGTGACAGCGTCGTCCGCGGTCGGCGTCCCGGCGCGAGGGTGCTGGCGAAGCCGGGAGTGAGGCTGAACATCTGCGCCCTGGTGCCGAGGCAGAACCCGAGCCCGGGGATGACCGGCGAGCTCTGCAGCCAGCCGCCGCTCGGCGTGGCCGACACCATGTTGCCGAACCGGTCGGCGACATCCAGGTGGCAGGTGTCGCCCGGGCCGAGCTCGGGCACCGGGGCCGCCGCCTGCCCGGCCGATCCGGCCAGCGGCTCGCCGGCGCCCGCGTCATGGCCGCGCGCACCCGGGGCCAGGCCGGCCGAGTCCGCGCCGGGGAAGCCGGCCAGCGCGTAGCCGGGCAGCCGCGGCGCTGTGCCGCCGGGCGCTCCGGGAACCAGGTCGCCCGACGCCTCGCCGGTCACCAGCCGCCGCCGCTGGCTGGCGTACTCCGGCGACAGCAGCGACTCCATCGGCACGTCGGACCAGCGCGGGTCGCCGTACCACGCCTCCCGGTCGGCGAACGCCAGCTTCGCGCACTCCACGATCGTGTGCACCCAGTCCGCGCTGCCCTGGCCCATCGCCGCCAGGTCGAACCCGCCGAGCAGGGCAAGCTGCTGCAGGAAGACCGGCCCTTGGCCCCAGGGACCGGTCTTGCAGACGGTCAGGCCCGCGTAGTCGAAGGTCACCGGCTCCTCCACCCCGGCCCGCCAGCCCGCCAGGTCCTGGCCGGCCAGCAGGCCGCGGTGCGGCTGCCCGGTGACGTCCATGACCTCCGCCTCGCCGAGGTAACCCGCGATGGCGTCGGCGACGAACCCCTCGTAGAAGGCCCGGCGGGCCGCCTCGATCTGCGCGTCCCGGCCCGCCCCCGCGGCCTCCGCCTCGGCCAGGATGCGAGCGTAGACGGCCGCCAGTGCGCGATTTTCGAAACGGGAGCCTGGCGCCGGCATCCCGCCGCCCAGGTAAATCTCGGCCGAGGCCGGCCAGTGATCGCGGAAGGTGCCGGCCACCGCCGCGATGGCCGCGCTCGCGGTGGGCGGCAGCGGGTAACCGTCCCGCGCGTAGCCGATCGCGTACTGCATCACCTCGTGCAGGGTCAGGCTGCCGTACCGCTGGAGCAGCAGCATCCAGGCGCCGAACGCGGCGGGCACGCAGGCGGCGAGCAGGCCGGTGCCAGGGACCAGGTCCAGCCCGAGCGACTCGAAGTGCCCGAGCGTGGCGGCGGCCGGGGCCGGACCCTGCCCGTCCAGGACGAAGACCTCGCCCGAGGCCGCGTGGAAGCCGAGCACCGGCACTTCCCCGGCAGGCCCGTTCAGGTGCGGCTCGACCACCTGCAACACGAGACCGGCGGCCACCGCGGCGTCGAACGCGTTGCCGCCGTTCTCCAGCACGGCCATGCCGGTCCCGGCGGCCAGCCAGTGCGTCGCGGCGACCATGCCGAAGGTCCCGGCCAGCTGCGGCCTGGTGGTAAACGGAGCCTGGCCGGCCATCGGCGCCTCCAGCGCTGGGAAGGATCATCCCGACGCTACCGCCCGGGAGCGTGTCGCTGATCGCGGTCGCGGCCGGATCGTGACCAGGCCGGCGGCGCGAGCCGCAACCAGCCCGGTGCCACCAGCGTCGTAGGTGTCACACGGTCCCGGGGAGATCATCCGCGAGACCACCCGCCAGGACAAGGGGCACTGCGATGACCTCATCCCACCGCGATCCGCGGCGCGATCTTCGGCGCGATCCGCGGCGCGCGACCGCAGCGGCGGCGCTCTGCGGCGTCGCGATGCTGGCCGCCGCCTGCGGCTCAAGCACCAGTAACGCCGGCGCACCCGCTCCCCGGGTGACGGCGACAACCACCGCCACGCCGCCGGCTAGCACTCCCCCGGCCACGCCAACGCCGGCGGCCAGCGTGCCCCCGGCGTGCGCGACCTCGGCGCTGCCCGCGACGATCGGGGCGGGAAACGGCGCGGCTGGCAGCACCTACTACCCGCTGAACTTCACCAACACCTCGGCTGCCGCCTGCACGCTGCTCGGCTACCCCGGCGTCTCGTTCGTGACGGGCGTCGGCGGCAGCCAGATCGGCCGCGCGGCGAGCAGGAACCCGCTGGTCGCCGATCAGCTCGTCACCCTCGCGCCCGGCGCCACCGCCCACGCCATGATGCAGGTGGTCGACGCCCTGAATTACCCCGCCGCGGAGTGCCAGCTGGTGACCGCGCACACGCTGAAGATTTACCCGCCGAACCAGACGGCGCCGATCTACCTCAGATTCACCGCTCCGGCCTGCTCCGCGCACCGCAAGCTGGTCAGGATCCTCAGCGTGCAGGCTGTGACCCCGGGTCCCTGACGTCATATCCCAGCACCGAGAAGGGCACGTCCGATGAGAAAACGCACCACGCTAGGTCCGAGCTCAGCCCGGCGACTCGGCGCCGCCGGTGCCGCCTGCTCCGCAGCGCTTGTCCTGGCGGCCTGCGGTTCGGCGGGTGGCACGGCGAGCGGCACGGCCAGCCCGGGCAGGTCGGCGACCGGAAGCGCGGAAGCCCCCTGCGCCGCGTCCGCGCTGAAGGTGAGGGTCGATTTCGCCGCGGAAGGAGTGGCGGCGGGGACCGACTACTACCCGATCGAGGTCACCAGCGCCGCCGCTACCGGATGCCGGCTGGATGGCTATCCCGGCGCCTGGTTCGCCACCGGCGATGGTCACCGGATCGGCGTATCCGCGGCGCGGGATGCTGCCGTGGCCGTCCGTCCGGTCCAGCTCTTGCCGGGCGGGACCGCCCATGCCTGGCTGCAGATCGCCAACGCGGCGAACTACCCGGCGACGACGTGCCATCCGGTCACCGTGCACTGGCTCGTTGTCCGCGTGCCTGGCGTAACGTCCGTCGTCGCGGTCCGGCACGCATTCCTGACCTGCGCGGCGGACATGGATGGGCGCGGCATCATCACCGTTCAGCCGCTCGCCGCCGGGCTCGCCCGCCGCGGCTCGGCCTAGCAAACGGTCAGGCTCCCCCAGCGGCTCGGCCAGCTAGGGGAGCCCGACCGCGCGGGCCGGCCGCAGCGGGTACCGTGCCCGCATGGATGAACTGACCCCGCGGCTGCGCGCCGTCTGCGATCTCGGCATCGCCGAGATGCGCGAATACAGTGGACGCCACGAGTATGACGGCGTGATCCAGGACCTGTCCCGCGCGGGAGTGCGCGAGGGACTCGGCCACCTCGCCGCCGCGGCGGCCGCCGGGCCGCGGCTGGACGATCCGCATGACGAGGCGCAACTTGCCGCCTTCGAGGACAGCACCCGGGTGGCGCTCGGCGAGCTTGAGCTGCATCGCCGCAGCCCGGCCCCGCACCTGGCCGAGATGGATCTGGCCTGCTACGACAGGGATTACGCGCCGCGGGAGCGGCGCGACCGCGCCAGGCTCGCGCACCTGGCCGGATGGCCGCGGGCCGTGGACGCCGCGATCGACGCGCTCGACATGGTCAGCGCGCCGGTCGCGACGGCCCTGGCGGCTGGGATCCGCGGTCTGGCCGCCGGGATCCCGGCAACCGCGGGCGAGCAGGCCCGGGGCGCGGCGCTGGCCGCGCACGCCCGGCTGGTGGCGCACGTCGACGAGGCCGCCGCGCACGGCGACCCGGACGCCAGCCTCGGCGCCAAGGCGCTGACTGCCCTGATGAGCAGCGCCGAGGCGATGGATGTCGACCTCGGCAGGCTCAGCGAGCGGGCCGACGCCGAGCGGGACCGGCTGACCGCGCTGCTCGCCGAGAGCTGCGCCCGGGTGGATCCCGGCAGGCCGCCGCTGGACGTCGCGCGGGAGCTGGTCCGCGATCACCCTGACGCCGACGGCGTCATCGAGGCGGCACGGCACTGGACCGCGCGGGCCATCGAGTTCACCAGGGAGCGGGACCTGGTGCCGTACCAGGACGGGGAGTGCCTGGTCGGGCTGGCCCCGGAATCGCGGCGCTGGGCGATGGCGATGATGACCTGCGCCGGACCAGGCGAGCCGGAGGGACCGTCGTGGTATCACATCACGCCGCCGGATCCTTCCTGGCCAGATCGCGACGCGCAGGAGTGGCTTGAGGTCTTCAGCGACACCACGCTGCCCGGCATCACCGTGCACGAGGTCGCGCCCGGGCATTTCTCGCACGGCCGGGCCATCCGGCGGGCGCCCACCCCGGTGCGGCGGACGCTGCACTCCGCCGCGTTCGTCGAGGGCTGGGCGCATTACGCGGAGGAACTCTGCGTCGAGGAGGGATTCTGCGCCGACGATCCCCGGTTCGCGATCGGCATCTGGCTGGAAGCACTCGTCCGGGTCACCCGGCTCGCCTGCGCCATCGGCGTGCATACCGCCGGGATGACCGTGGCCGAGGGAGCCCGCAGGTTCGAGGCCGATACCCACCTGACCGGAGCGGCCGCGCTGTCCGAGGCGCGGCGAGCCACCTTCGACCCGACCTACGGCCGCTACACGTGGGGCAAGCTGGAAATCCTTGACCTGCGCGACCGGGCGAGAAGCGCGTGGGGCGCCGGCTTCTCGCTGCTGCGGTTCCACGCCGCCATGATGAGCCTCGGCTCACCGCCGCTGGGCCTGCTCGGCACCGCCATCGACCGCGGCTGAGCGGTCCGCTACGGCCCGCTCGGCACCGTGCGCAATTGACGCACCGTGGCGCCATTCACCATGCGAACCCACAGTGCGCTAACGTGGCGTATGGCAGCGCGGAGGAAGATCTGACGCGGATTGGCGAGGCGCACGTCGGAAACTACAGCGGCGGGTACTGATGACGCGGCACCGGGTTGCCACCATCGGCTGCGCCCTGGTCATTGTGGCCGCAGGCTTCCTGGCGATGCGTTCGTTCATCGGGTCCGCTGCCGGCCCCCTGCAGGCGCTGTCTATCGGAGGCCAGCCCACCGTGACCGGCGGGTCGGTGGCGGTGACTCCCGGTCAGTCGGCGGACTTCACCGCATACGTCTATAACCCGCTGACAACTCCGGTCACGCTTGTGTCGGCCACGATCATCCCGGTCGACGGCTACGCGCCAACAGCCAAGCTCGCGCACGTGGCCATCAGCACGAGCACGGACGACGGCATTGTCGGGGCCGACGTGGGCTGGCCGATCACCCATCCTGCCTTTCCCGACAAGCCGCTGGGGCCGATCGGCCACGGCCAGCACAACATCGTCTTCGGCATCACCGGGGGCGCCGTTGGGTACTATTACGCGGCCGGACTCAGGATCCGTTATCTCTATCAGGGACGGTTCTATTACGTCACCGCATGGTCGGCGGTGATCGCGTGCGTCGTCAGGCACGACACCAAGCGGTCCTGCTCGGCTGCCTCCAACGCTCGCGACACCGTGCAGGACAAGGTCCAGCAGATGGCAGCTAGATAGAACCGCTGCTCGGCCTGCTCGGCACCGCCATCGACCGCGGCTGATTCCTGGCGGCGAATGTGGTTATTCTTCGGTTATGCCGTTCAGACAGGAATGACGCGGTGAAGGCGCAGATCAGCTCCGAGCGCTGCCAGGGACATGGCCGCTGCTATGACCTCGCCCCAGGCCTGTTCGGCGAGGACGACGAGGGGTACGGGACAGTCCTTGGCGACGGGACCGTGCCGCCGGGCCGGGAGCAGGAGGCTCAGCTGGCGGTGGCCAACTGTCCCGAGCACGCGATCGAGGTCGCGGGGGAGCCGTGAGATGACCGCCGATGACCGCTTCACCCAGGATTTCCGGGAAACGGACGAGGACGACCCCCCCGGCACGCGCAGCGAGATCGTCACCGGGCCGGTCGGCGACTGGGCAACCGACTTCTCCCACCTGGACCCGGAGTGGTCCGCTGACCCCTACCCGATCCAGGACGACCTGCGGCTGCGCTGCCCGATCGCGCGCACCGAGCGGTTCGGCGGCGCCTGGCTGCCGACGCGTTACGAGGACGTCGCGGCGATCGCCTACGACCCCGGGCGCTTCTCCTCGCGGTCGATCATCCTGAGCAACTTCCGGCCGCCGCGCGAGCTGGCGCCGGTCGGCGGCTCGCCGCCGATCTCCTCCGACCCGCCGTTCCACCACGAGGCCCGCAAGCTGCTGCTTCCCGCGTTCACCAAGACCGCGGTCACCAGGTACGAGCCGGCGACCAGGGCGTTCTGCCACTCGCTCATCGACGCCTTCGCGGGCCGGGATGTCGTCGACGCCGCTTGCGAGTACGCGCAGCACATCCCGGTACGGGTCATCGCCGGCATGCTCGGCTTCCCCCCGCAGCACGGGCCGCAGTTCCGTGAGTTTGTCGAGGACCTGCTCGAAGGCATCAACCTGCCGCCGGATGAGCGCATCATGCGGGTTTCACGGCTGTTCGACTACCTGGACGAACAGGTCAACGACCACCTCGCCAGCCCTCGTGACGACCTCACGACCTACCTGATCAACGCCGAGCTCAACGGCCGCAAGCTCGATCCGTCCCACGTGGTCGGCACGATGGCCCTGCTGCTCATCGCCGGCATCGACACGACCTGGAGCGCGATCGGCGCCTCGCT
>Ga0302184_10000696_pt1 | contig 21914 bp, 21 predicted proteins | sample I_Palsa_N3_3_FD_200233 | JGI IMG/M metagenome (GOLD analysis project Ga0302184, IMG submission 200233) | Peat permafrost microbial communities from Stordalen Mire near Abisko, Sweden - I_Palsa_N3_3 | ecosystem: Environmental > Terrestrial > Soil > Palsa > Peat permafrost | place: Sweden...
TCCGTGACCTGGCGTGTCATGAGCAACCGGATCATGTGGGTGGCGGTGGTCCGCGCGCTTTACTTGCAGGCGCTGCATCCGCGGGTGATACGCGGCACATTGCAGAACGCCGCGACTATCACCGAGCCGGCGGATGCCTGGGCCAGGCTGAGGAGGACCAGGAAGTTCATCGAGACGCGCACTTTCGGGACAACGGCGGAGGCGGACCGGGCCGGACGCCGCGTGCGCAGAATTCACGACTCGCTCATCGGAACCGATCTCGACGGCACGCGGTACCGGGTCGACGAACCCGAGTTGCTGCTGTGGGTACATTGCGGCGAGGTCGCCTCCTGCGCCGATATCGCCCGGCGGAGCCGACTGCCGTTCTCGGCTGCGGACCTGGACGCGTTCGTGGACGAGCAGCGTGCCAGCGCGGAACTGATCGGCCTGGACCGGGCGACGGCGCCTGCGTCGATGGCCCAACTCGGTGCTTATTACGAGCAGATCAGGCCGAGGATGTACGCGTGCGACGAGGCGAGACAAGCGCTGCGGCTGACCTTGCATCCTCCGGTGCCCGACGGCAACCGGGTGCTGAAACTGGGGCTGCCGCCGGTCGCCGCCCTCGCGTTCCGGACCCTGCCGGGCTGGGCACGGCGGATGTACGGCAGACCGGGCGGCCCGCTGAGTGACATGGCCGCGACCGTAGGACTGCGGGCCACGCGCCTGGCGCTCAGCCAGGAGCGGCTGTTTCTGGGCGCCATGCGGGCGATACACCGGGCCGAATCGGCGGCCGAAGCGGGAACCCGAACACGGTGACCAGTCCGGGGTCGCCGAAGGAGGAGACCCGGCAGATGCCAGCGCTGGTGACGGTGAGCACGACGATTCCGTACGGCTGGTAGTCCCCGTGCTGGTCACGCGTGTAGGCCGCCGCGGCGGGCTGTCCGTTGGCGCTCGTGGCCAGCATGCGCCAGTCACCGGGCGCGCCGAGGATGTAGTTACGCAGGAAGGACACGCAGTTCTTGTGGCCAGCGAACCAGGTCCGCAACGGTGTCGCCTCCAGGGTGGCGTCGTGCACCAGCAGCCGTTCCAGGGCAGCGGCGTCGGCGTTCTCGAACGCCGCGATGTACTGGTCGAGCAGGGCCCTGGCTTGGGGCGCGGCTGGCTCGGTGATCTGGTCCGCGGCCGGGGCCAGTCCCTCCAGCCGGGCACGGGCGCGCTGCAGCGCGCTCTTGACCGACGCCGTCGTGGTGCCGAGCATGACCGCGACCTCGGCGGCGGGAAACTCCAGCACGTCCCGCAGGACCAGCACCGCACGCTGCCTGGGCGGCAGGTACTGCAGGCTGGCGATGAGCGCCAGCCGCAGCCCTTCGCGGGCCGCGACGATGGCCGCCGGATCGGCGGAGTCCATGGTCACCATCGCGTCTGGAACCGGTTCCAGCCAGGCGGCCTCCGGCCCGGCCTCCTCCGGGACCGCACCGGGATCCGGTTCGGGATCGTACCGGCCGGATGGCAGCATTCTCCGTCTCTGCTTGGCCAGCGCGGTCAGGCAGGCATTGGTGGCGATCTGATACAGCCAGGTGCGCACCGATGACCGGCCTTCGAACCCGCCATAACCGCGCCAGGCACGCAGGTAGGTCTCCTGGACGAGGTCTTCGGCATCAGGGACCGACCCGAGCATGCGATAGCAGTGCGCGAACAGCTCACGCCGGAACGGCTCGGTGTCCTGGACAAAGATCGCGCTGTCAGGCACAGATCACACACGCCTCCCCAGAAAGGCAGCAAGCTGATCAGCCGGTCCCGCGCCGGCCAGAGCCTGGGCAGCAGGCCCGAAAAACGCCTCGCCATCTGGACCGCGGTACGCATCGGTAATGGTGAGCCTGGCCTGGCTGAGCAGCTCCGCGGCCAGTTCGGGATCCAGGTCGGCAGAGTACCCGATGGCCCGCGCCAGGTCCCAGCCATGGGTGAACTGCTCCGTCGCCGCCAGGTCCCGCACGACAGCTCCCGAGAACTCGCCGAACGGCAGCCGGACCGTCTTGTCCAGCGCGCCCTTGGCGGCGAATGCTGCGACGGCTATCCGGATGCTCTCCTCATATGCGGCAACGAAGTCTTCGGCCGCGTAGTCAGCGTCGGCGGCCGCGTCCTCACCGGCGATTGCGTCCTCCCCGGCCATTGCGGCGGCCCACCAGCGCGCCGTGCCGACGAAATGGCTGACTAGCGCGCGGACATCCCACGACACACAGGGCGTTGGCGCGGCCAGGTCCTCGGACCGGACCTTCGTCAAGATGGCCAGGGTGCTCTGGAGAGCCTGGTTCAGCGGGCATTCACTCACGTGCGATCCTCTCATCCGAGATCTACCTACACCCAGGAAGACCCGACGAGGGCGGAAAAGGAATCGCTCCGAACCCGTAATTGCTAGAAGCCTCTATCTGATGGGCGGAAAAGAGTGCGAAAATATCGGTTAGGGCGCAGGTTGGGGCGGGCGTGGGAGGGACTGCGTGAAGTGTGGGCGGTGCGGTTCGCCTCTAGAAGAGGACGACCGGTTCTGCGGGGCGTGCGGTGCTCCTTCCGGCGGGTGCCGGTCGTGTGGTGAGCAGCTGCTCCCCGGTGATCGTTTCTGCCGTGCCTGCGGCGCGGCGGTGCTCGACGCCGCCCATGCGCCGTCCGTGGCTGTTCAGGCGGCCGGCCCGGAGCCCGTCGCGGAGCGCCGGGTGTGCTCGGTGCTGTTCTGCGACGTGGTGGGGTTCACTCCGTTGTCGGAGGCCCGGGACCCTGAAGCCGTCCGGGAGCTGCTTTCTGAGTATTTCCGGGTGGCCAAGACGGTGATCAGCCGCTACGGCGGGGTCGTGGAGAAGTTCATCGGAGACGCGGTCATGGCGGTCTGGGGGACGCCGTCGGCGACTGAGGGAGACGCGGAGCGTGCGGTGCGGGCCGCGCTGGACCTGGTGGCGGCGGTGGCCGAGCTCGGGAGTGAGGCCGGCGTGCCAGGTCTGGCGGCGCGGGCCGGGGTGGTGACCGGCGAGGTGGCGGTGAACCTGGGTGCGGTCGGCGAGGGGATGGTCGCCGGGGACGCGGTCAACACCGCGGCCCGGGTGCAGGCGACGGCAGAAGCTGGCTCGGTGCTGGTGGACGCGCCAACGCAGCGGCTGACCGGCAGCGCGATCGGGTTCGCCGACGCCGGGGAGCACGCGCTGAAGGGGAAGGCCGAGCCGCAACGGCTGTGGCGGGCCACCCGGGTCCTGTCGGCGGTGGGCGGGTCGCAGCGAGTGGACGGCCTGGAGGCGCCGCTGACCGGCCGGGACGCGGAGCTACGTACGATCAAGGACCTGTTCCACGCCACCGCCGAACGCCAGATACCACGCCTGGTGCTGGTGTCCGGCCCGGCCGGGGTGGGAAAATCCCGGCTGGGCTGGGAGTTCGAGAAGTACGTCGACGGACTGGCCGCGGCGGTGTGGTGGCACCGTGGCCGCTGCCTGTCCTACGGGGAGGGAGTGGCGTTCTGGGCGCTGGCCGAGATCGTCCGGCAGCGGCTGGGCATCGCCGAGGAAGATCCGGCCGAAGTCGCCGCGCACAAGCTGGCCGCCGGCCTGGACCGGATCGTGGCCGATCCGGACGAGCGGGCGTTCGCGGGGGTGCGGCTCGCCCGGCTGCTTGGGGTCTCGTTCCCGGCGGACAACGGCGGTGCCCTGCCCCGGGAGGAGCTGTTCGCGGGCTGGCGGCTATTCTTCGAGCGCCTCGCCGCCACCGGGCCGGTGGTGCTGCTGGTGGAGGAGGCGCAGTACGCCGACAGCGGCCTGCTGGACTTCCTTAATCATCTCATCGACTGGACCCGCGACCTCCCGGTGTATGTCCTGGTGTTCGCCCGGCCTGAGCTCGGGCAGGTCCGGCCTGGTTTCGGTGCCGGGCGGAACCGGAGCACGCTGACGCTGGATCCGCTGGACGCTGCCTCCATGGATCAGCTGGTGGATGCGCTGGTGCCGGGGATGCCACCTGCGGCCCGGTCGAAGGTCACCAGCCAGGCCCAGGGCATTCCGCTGTTCGCGGTGGAGACGGTGCGCTCGCTCATCGACCGGGACGTCGTACGGCCGGTCGAGGGGGTGTACCGACTGACCGGTGACATCGGTGAGCTGACCGTGCCGGACAGCCTCCATGCCCTGCTCGCGGCCCGGCTGGACGCCCTGGACCCCGAGGTGCGGCGACTGGTCGCCGACGCCGCGGTGCTGGGCAGCACGTTCCCGGCCGAGGCGCTGATCGCCGTGTCCGGACAGGACGAAGCCACTGTCCGTTCCGCACTAAATGATCTAGTACGCCGTGAGGTGCTTTCGGTGTCCGCGGACCCGCTGTCCCCCGAACGCGGCAGCTATCAGTTCGCTCAGCAGATGCTCCGGCAGGTGGCCTACGACACCTTGTCCCGCCGGGACCGCAAGACCCGCCACCTGACGGTGGCCGCGCACCTGCGCGGCGTCTTCGCCGGCGACGGAGAGGAAGTCGTCGACGTCATCGCCCGGCACTACCTGGACGCGCTGAATGCCATCCCCGACGATCCCGATGCCGGCCAGATCCGCGACCAGGCCATTACCGCTCTGATCAGAGCCGGGGAACGGGCCGAACGCACCGGCGCTCCCGCCCGCGCCGCCGCCAGCTACGCCACTGCGGCGGAGCTGAGCTCGCCCGGCCCGGCGGACCGGACCGAAGCCGCGGCCAAGTTGTGGGAGCGCGCTGCGCAGGCCGAGAGCACCAACGCCAGCTGGGCTGAGGTACTCGAGCACGCCAGCCGGGCCCGGGCCTTGTATCTTGAGTGCGGCCAGGAGCGGGCCGCCGCCCGCGTCCAGGCGATCGCCGGAGGCGCGCTGCAGCGGTGGGGCCGCCACGGCGAAGCCCGCGAACAGCTCACCACGGCGGTGGAGGTACTGCGAGCCCAGCCCGACATCGAAACGCTCCATGCCCTGGTGGAGCTGGGCGCCCTGGAAGCTCTGGCCGGCTCTGCGGATGCTGACCGGCTCACGGCTGAGGTGCTCGTCCTAGGCCAGGCCCTCGACGTGGATTCCGGCCAGCTCGGCGGCCTGTTCCTCGCCCGCGGGATCTATCTCGCCACCGCTGAGCGGCGGATCGAAGCGGTGGCCTACTACCACCAGGCCGTACGGCTCGGCACCGAGGTCGGCGACAACTTCATCGCGGGCCGGGCGCTGGTCAACCTGGCGGACGCACTGGGCGCGAGCGATCCCGCCGCGGCAGCGGAGGCCGCTCGGAATGCCGCCGCGCGCCTGCGACGGATCGGTGCCCGGGACGGACTGGCGTGGGCGATCGGAAACCTCGCCCATTCGCTGGTGGAGCTCGGTGACTGGGATGCCGCCGAGGCTGAGCTCAGTCAGGCGATCGGTTCCGACGGACTAGGGGATATCGAGCATCTCACCTGCACGCATGGTTACCTGGCCGCCATGCGCGGCGACACCGCGACCGCCGAGACCCTGCTGGCGGAGCTGCGGCACATGCCGGCCAGCGAGGATCCTCAGGACAAGGCACTCGTCGAGTGCCTGATGGCTTTCCTCGCCGCGGCCCGCCGGCAGCCGTCCGATGCACTGCGCCACGCCCGTGCGATGGTGGCCCGCGCGGACGCCCTCGGGATAAGCCACGAGTTCATGCGCTGGGGGTGGCCGCTGGCGGTTCGGTCCGCCTTCGAGTTGCGCGACACCGCCATCGTCCGCGACCTGGTCGCCTTGCTCGATTCCCGCCCGGCCGGGCACATCGCCCCGATGCTGCGGGCCGAACGTGACTTGACCCGGGCCCGCCTGGCCGCTGACGGCGACGATTCCGCCGCGGCTGCCTTCGAGACCGCCATCACCAGCCTGCGCGAGCAGTCCACTCCTTATCACCTGGCTCACGGCCTGCTCGACCACGCCGAGTACCTCACCCACCACGGCGACGCTGACACGGCGGCGCTGGCCATTGACGAGGCCCGGGACATCGGCCACCGGCTGCGCTGCCAGCCGCTCCTCGATCGCGTCGCCGGGATACCTGCGGACTCGGCCGGCCCCAGGCGCTGACCTCCGTCTGGCACTGGCGGCACTCCGGCTAGCCGGGACCTAAACTCCCGGCGCTGTCCCCGTTCGTGCCGGGCGGCCCGAGGTGCTTGTCATACACGGCTAGTGCCCCCCGTAGCGTGCGCGGCCCGCGGAGCCATTGAAGCCGCGGCGGGATCTCGGAGTAATCCAGGTACGGATGGTCGCCGCAGTCGGGGCAGATGAGCTCGAACAGGCCGGTGTAGCCTTCGAAACGGCCGTCCACGATCCGGCCCGGCTGGCGCCGCACGAACGCCGTCCTCCCGTGGCCCGGCTGACCGGCCAGCGGGAGCGTCGTGCCGTCTACCGGCCCGACGCGCAGCCATGGGTCACGATCGGGCGGACGCGGTCCGGCGGCGGCGGCTACGCGGACAACAGGGCCGGTACGGGTCATGGTATTCGGGTCGCTCACTCAACTCACCCCAGGCAGGAGTAACCAACCGCTGCCGGAGTCTGGAGCAGCATGTCCTTAGCAAGGCACACTACAACGCGGACCACCACAGGCAAATACCCGGGCCGAGCCGGATAGTGCCTGGTGACCAATGTTCAGGCTATGTTTCCTGGCCGTTTGTTTCCTGGCTGTTTGTTTCCTGGCCGTTTGTTTCGGCGGCAGGCCAGGAACCGGGCAGATGCGGGTGCTGGACGGCCGGATCGACCCGGGTAAGGTATTCGACCTGACGCTGCCGCTAGACGAGGTGGCCGAGGCCTACCGCGCCGTGGACGAACGCCGCGCCATTAAAGTCCTGCTGCAGCCCCGAGTTTTGCGAGGAGGCCCACCCCCATGACCGCATGGACCAGCGACGAACTCGGCACGATCGGCGACGCCGCCGAGCTGGAGATCGCGCCGCTACGACCGGACGGCACGCCGCGCAAGCCGGTGACGATCTGGGTGGTCCGCGACGGCGACGACCTCTACGTCCGCTCCTACCGCGGGACCGACGGAGCCTGGTTCCGGCACGCGCTGGCGCGCCGCGAGGGGCGCATCCAGGCCGGCGGCATCGGCAAGGACGTCACCTTCGCGGACGAAGCCGATCCCGCCGTCAACGACCAGATCGACGCCGCCTACCGCGATAAGTACCGGCGTATCGGCGCCAGCTACGTCGGGTCCATGGTGTCGCCCGTGGCCCGCGCCACCACGCTTCGGCTCGTGCCGCGCTGAGCCCCGGACCCGGCGTCGGCGTCGGCTGGCCTCCGGTGGTCGCCGGCAGGCGATGATCGGCGTCCTGGGCGACGCGAAGACTTCAGATCCGGGCCTGCCGGCGGATCCAGGGATTGGGGAGGCCCGGAACCCCTGCCCCTGTCCCGACCTCTCCCCCTGTCCCGGTCCCGGCCCCGGCCCCGTAAAAATATGGCCAGGTTCCAGATGTCCCGGGCCCGTCCTTTCCCGATGGTTCGCGGCGTCCTCCGGCCGCGAGCTAAGGGGTCCGAAGGGGCCGTCGCGGCCCGTGCGGCCAGTGTGATCCGCAGCGGCCGACCCTATGGAACATAGGGCCGGTTATAACCGGCCCTATGTTCCATAGGTACGATCTGCTTTCGTGTCAGCGGCTGCCAGGTCCGGGCGTGCCCGGTGATGACCGGTCTGCTGGCGGGTCCGTTGACGGACGCGGCCGGCCTCGGCGCTGTCCGTGCTGATCTGGCCAGTGTCGTGCCGCAGGTCCTGGCACCCGCCCGCGTGTCGCTGCGGATGAGCCAGTGCGACCGGGACCGGCTGAACCGGGACCGCCGCTGGCGCGAGCGATCACAGGCTGATCGTGGCTTCGATCGTCAGCCGACCCAAGGGCCGGAGGTTTTCGGATTTGGCATGTGGGCACGGGGTACCACCCAACCCGCACAGCGGCCGGACGGGAAGCGCTAAAGCCGGGACAGTCCTGTCTGCCGGTAGCAGGGCACCTCTAACGACGCGCGGGCATCATGGTCATCTTGACCGGGCCGTGAGAATCGTTGAGTCTGGCGGACGTGAACGTGGACGTGGTGGGATGTCTCGGATGCGATCTTCTTGCTGGGCGGCGGGTCCTGCCTGGAGGCATCGTTCATCAGACCGGTGGGTGGGTGGTGAACCACGTCGTTGGCTCGATGAATCTCGGGACCCTGATCGTCGGCCCTAAAGAGCACGTCGTGGCCGTCGCGGACCTTGATGATGCGGCCGCAGCCGAATTCGGCCCTGTTCTGCGCGACACTGCCCGCGTTGTCGAAGCGCTCTGCCGGCCTGAGCAGACCTACATGTCTTTGTGGTCCCATGGCGCGAGCGCGCGGAAGCACCTGCATGTCGCAGTCCAGCCGGTCACCGCCGCTGTAGTGGCCCGCTACGGTGGTTTGCGATCTGAGCAACTCCAGGCCCGGATGCTGGCATCCGGCGACGAGCCAGCCGTGGCTGACGTAGAGCGATTCTGTGAGCGGGCTCGTGAGTTGTTCCGGACGATCATCAGCACCGGAGATCACGGCTCATCACCGAGGTGACCCACTCTCACCAGGCCGGGATCAGCAATGAACCTGGTGCGGGACGGGTGCGGTATGCCAGTGCCACCGTCAGCCCGAGCGATCACAGCTAGCTCATGAATTCTAGATGACTGGTTTTTCTGGGGTGTATTCGGGCTCATGAGAGTATTTGGGGGTCTATCGTGCACAAACAACTCCCCGGAGCCCAGATCCACCCCGGTACGGCGCACCACGGAGCACTCATGCACCACGGCGAACACAGGTACCGGCCCCCTGCTCGAGATGAGCGCGAGATCATCGTGGCCGGCACCTGACACCTGCTCGGCTGAGGGAGCCAGGAGATGCTTGCCGTCAGCCACGCTGATCGGAGCCGCAGCACGTGTCGTCTGGAATGGCGGTCGACCAGCAGCCGCCTACGCGGATCTTCGACGAGGGCGGCGGCACAGGCATGCCTATCCCTCCGTGGCGGTTCGGTGTAGCCCGGCGGTCAGGCAAACCGGGTCGATGCTGACGGCGAAGGGATGATCGGCAACGAAAGACCCCGATGTTGTCGCCACGAGAGGCCTCGCGGTGGTCGCCGGTGAAGATGCGAACGCCGACCGGCCGCAGCCGCACTGCGAGATAATGATCAGTCATGGATATGGATTACGGCAATGAATGGGTCCGCGAGGGCGCGACGCTGAGCGACAAGACGGCTCGAGCGGAGTTCGGGTTAACGCAGGAAGAGATCATCGCGGCGATCAACGCGGGCAAGCTCGCGTACCGGCCCGCCGCGACGCACGGGAACCCGTGGCCGCGGCTGCTCCGCCGCGAGGTCGAGGATCTGGTCAGCACCCGGCATGGTGAGCGATACCTCAAGGAACAGCAGGCGCGGACCGAGCTGAAGCGCGTCAACCGCGAACTGAAACAACTCCGGGCCCAGCTCACGGCACTCGAGGAAAGGCGGGCCGCGCTCCTTTCCGAACTCGCCGAGTAAGGCTGATGACCTCGCCTGCTTGCGCCTTACCCTGTGCGGCATTAATGCCTGCGGTGACCGGAATTCAGGATCTCGGCCCGTGCCGCGACTCTTTGAGCGGAACGGAGCGTGGTAACCAGAGCCCGCTGAGCGGCGCCGGACCCGAGGAGGTGTCGTCCGCGCTGCGGCTCAGGCGCTGGCCCCGATCGTGACGACGTCTTTGCGAGGACGTCCTCGGGGGAGCTTGCGCGGCACGATCGCGCCGCGCATCAGCAACTCGCCGCCCCAGACGCCCCAGGGCTCCCTGCGCTCCAGCGCGCCGGCCAGGCAGGCCAGCCTGGCCCGGCACCCCCGGCACATCGCCTTCGCCTGCTCCACGTCCTGCGGAGACTCGGCAAAGAACAGCTCCGGATCTTCCGTGCACGGCAGAACCAGGCGCAGCCCCGTGGTGTCCTGCCCGCCGACGGTGACATCGCGCCACTGCATCGACGTCATCACCTCGTGTTCCCCGTTCTCCGGCGGCCCGGCAACGTAGTCAACGGTGACAGGCCGGCCCTCATCCGGCGTGCGGTGCGGCCGGGCACGCGGCTGGCCGCTGCCTGCGCAGCGAGCGGCGAACCGCGCGGACCGGGGCGGCGAGCACCGAGCCGAACTGACCGAACTCGGCGGCCAGCCCGCCGAGCTCGGCGTCGGCCGCCCTGATCTCGGCCGCCGTCTTGCCGCGTTCGGCCTGGTAGATGCCGTAGTAGGAATTGACCATCATCGCCTCCCAAGCGATTCTTCATAGGCGGTGAGCGGTGCCGGTCCGCCTTCGCCTCGTTCACCCCGTGCCGACGTGGAACGCCCCGTTACGCCACCGCCTCGCCCCGTAACGCCACCGCCGTGTACGGCAGGTCCTGCTTGTACGACGAACACTCCGGGCTCAGCCGGACAGGTGATCGCCGCCTGACACCAGATTCGCGGTAAGCCCGTTGTTGCCGCATTGGGCAAATGCCATATCTTCGGCGCCCGCGCGGCCTTACCTGGCGCCTAAGGCACTTAGTAATCCGCGGGCTCGATCCAGGACGGGCGCTGGCCGACCTGGTGCCCGCAGTCCTGGCTAGGTTCGACCAGGTACGCGCCTAAACGTCACCGGCGCGGCTGGGCCGGGCGTTGCCGACGGGCCACGGGGGCTGGCACGATGACGGGCGTGGACCACCTACTGGCTCAGGTGAACATCGGGCGGATGCTCGCGCCGCTGGACAGCCCGCAGCTTGCGGACTTCGTGGCGGCCCTGGATCCGGTGAACGCGGCGGCGGACGCGGCCCCGGGCTTCGTATGGCGGTTGCAGACCGAGGACGGCAACGCGACCGCGGTGCAGGCCTTCGAGTGGGACCGGGCCGGGATGGCCGGAGTGCTGGTCAACATGTCGGTGTGGGAGTCGGTCGAGGCTCTCGCCGCGTACGTGTACTCCGACACGCACCGTCAGGTTCTCAAGCGCCGCCGGCAGTGGTTCGAGCGGATGGTCGATGCGTATACCGCCCTGTGGTGGATACCGGCCGGGCACAGGCCCACGGCGGCCGAGGCCGAGGGACGGGTGCTGCACCTGCGGGAGTTCGGGCCGACGCCGTACGCGTTCACGCTGCGCGAGCACTTCCCGCCGCCGGGCGTCGCGAACTTCGGGCCGACGCGCAGCCCCGAAGACTGGACCTGCCCCGCCTGACGCCGCGCACGTGCCAGCGAGCAATGATGGCCGATTCCTTTCGGGGGTGTCCGGGGTCTACCCTTCATGACGATCACGACAACGGACCCGAACCGCGCCTTGTGGGAAGCGCGGGCGCACGGCGAGGAAACCCCCACCTGGGAGTCGCTGGCCTCCGAGCCGGATGGTATCGAGCAGGACACCGTGGACGTTCCGGCCGGGCTATGGCTGCGGCCGCCTGACGCCGTGACCGGACCCGCGATTCTGGCGATCCACGGCGGCGGCTTCGTTAGCGGCTCGGTCGCGACTCATCGCCGGATGTTCGGCCATCTGGCCCGCTCTGCCGGCCAACCAGCGGGCGGTGCTGTTGCGCGGCGGCTACTCGACGCCTACGTGCTCGCGTTCGAAACGGCAGACGTCAAGGTGCTGACCGCGGTACTCCGGGCCGACGCGACCTTGGAGCTGCTACCGGGCCGCGCCTGGTATGCCGGCAAGGTCGCCTGCTCGCGTGTCCTCGACGAGGCCGTCGGCAGCCCCGGCGACTGGCGGATGGACCGCCTGGTCGCGAACGGCCAGCCCGCGGTTGCGGCGTACCTGCACGGGCGGCCATTCGGCGTCGCCGTGCTCGATATACGCCGCGACGCAATCGCCGGGATCACCGTCTTCGGCGACCCGGCGCTAGTGGAAAGGTTCACGCTGAGGACGTGCGCATGATGCGGAATCACTCCAAACGGGCAGTGGTGCATGTTCTGCGCCAGGCCATTATCACTCATTGGCGATATCACCCTTTACCGATAGTGCGGTATTATTGGTCTATGGCAATATCGGACGGCGAGTACCTGGTGACTACGGCACGAGACCTAGGCGCGGCGCTGAAACACTTCCGGACCAGGGCCGGGGTGACGCAGGCAAATGCCGCCGGGACCATGGGCATCGGGCAGCCGTACTTGTCGTCGCTGGAAGCGGGAAAGTTCGGTAGCTCGCTGACGCACGCACTGCGGCTGCTGCGCTTCGTCGGCTGCGAGGTCGTCGTCCGCCCGAGGGAGCCCCGTGGCTGACCGGCTTGTGGCGCAAGGCGCTACTGGGCCGGGCCGGTGACGGCACCTGGCAACTCCCATCCGGGGACGCCCCTCTACCTGGATCCTCAAGCCCGATGGCCCGCATGCGATGGCCGCCAACGAGGCCACTTGCCTACGGCTCGCCGCCGCCTGCGGGCTGCCGGTGCCCGTGGCCGAACTGCTCGACGTGGCCGGCCTTCCCGTCCTGGCGGTCAAGCGCTATGACCGGCAGGACGCACCGGCTGGCGGCATCCCGGTCCGGGTGCACCAGGAGGACGGCTGCCAGGCCACCGGTATGCCTCCCGGGCTGAAGCACGAGGAACAAGGCGGACCGGCACTGCGCGACCTGGCCGACGTCATCAGGAACTTCGGCGATCCCCGCGACGTGGCCAGCCTGCTGCGCCGCACGACGTTCAACATGGCCGTCGGCAACGCGGACGCGCACGCCAAGAACTTCTCCGTCCTGCACGAGCTAGACGGTCCGGCCGTCAGGCTTGCTCCGCTTTATGACGTGCTCTCGACGATCGCCCTCGAGCTGACCGACGGTGCGGGACGGCCGATACGGGCGGATACGCATCTGGGTCAGCGAGTCGGCGGGCAGGCCGACATCCCGGAGGTGACCGCGGCCAGCCTGATCGACGAAGCAGTTTCCTGGGGTATCCGGCGGCACGCGGCATCGGCGGTGGTGACCGAGACCGTGGATCAGGTGCTTGCCGCCATCCCGGCGACGGCGGGCGACACCCGGGTCCTAGCCGTTATCCGCGAGCAGACCGAGCGAATCAGCCGGGGCTGACATGCCCGACGGCTTACTTCCCGCCACGCCGACTGGGTGTTCGGCGTGTCGGTGGCGGGTGGTCAGCTAGGTTCTCTGGCCGCCTCCAGCAGAGCGAGGAGCATGCGGCGGAGCGTGGCCTGTTCGGCGGGGGTCAGCGGGGAGAGCAGGTCGCGCTCGATCTCGGCCCCGACGGAGGCCAGGTCGGCCACGACCCCCCGTCCCTTGGCCGTCAGGTCCAGGACGCGACGGCGGCGGTCCACAGGGTCCACCTCCCGGCGGACCAAGCCTTGCTCGGCCAGGGCGTCGATAAGCGGTACGGCATTGCGCGGGTCGACGCCGACCAGCTCAGCCAGGCGCTGCTGGCCGAGTGGGCCGGCCTCGCCCAGAGCCATCAGCACCCCGTACTGGCTGGGGCTCACCTTGAGCTGGGCGAGCATGCCGGCCCAGCGCTGCCGGGCAAGCGATCCGGTCTTGGCCATCAGATACCAGTTGCCGTTCTGAAAACTCAGGCCGGAGGGCAGAGCGGCCGCACTGTCCTTCGCCGGGTCTGAGTCCACGAAAGGAGCCTAGCCTCCTGGAAATTAGACATCAACCATGATAGACGTGTCTAATGTATAAATCTGAGCCGGTGACCCGATGAACGGCGAGCAGCCGAGCCGGCCAGATGCGCCTGGCCGGGGCCATACCCGTGACGGGCTGATTCTGGCCATCGCGTGCGTCGCCCAGTTCATGGTCGTGCTCGACGTCTCGATCGTCACAGTAGCGCTCCCCTCGATCGGCCGGGACCTGCACTACAGCCCGACGGGACTGCAGTGGGTCGTCAACGCCTACGTGCTCACCTTCGCCGGGTTCCTGTTGCTGGGCGGCCGGGCCGCCGACCTGTTCGGCCAGCGGCGGGTATACGTGTCCGGGATGGTGCTGTTCACCGTGGCCAGCCTGGCCGGGGGCATCGCCACGGATTCGGCCTGGCTGACGACCGCCAGGGCGGTGCAGGGCATCGCGGGCGCCGTCCTGTCGCCCGCCACCCTCACGATCATCATCACGACCTTCCCCTCCGACCGCAGGGCCCGGGCCCTCGGCATCTGGAGCGCCGTCGCCGGGGCAGGCGGGGCGGCCGGCGCGATCCTGGGCGGCGTGCTCACCTCGGCGCTGTCGTGGCGCTGGGTCCTGTTCGTGAACATCCCGATCGGCGTGGCCGCCGTCGCCGCCACGCTGGCCTGGCTGCCTGAGTCCAGGGACCGGGTCGGCCGCGGCGCTGCGTCGCGGCTGGACATCGGGGGCGCGGTCGCCGTCACGGCCGGGCTGGGGACGCTGATCTACGCGATCATCGGCACCGACACGCACCCGTGGGGCAGCGCGCGGACGCTGTCGCTGCTCGGGGCGGCGGTGGTACTGCTCGCGCTGTTCGCGATCATCGAGCTGCGGCTGGCCCGCGTGCCGCTGATAAGGTTCGGGATCTTCCGGTCCCGGTCGCTGTCGGGAGCGAACATCGTCATGTTCCTGATCGGGGCGGCCTTCTTCTCGATGTGGTATTTCCTGTCGCTGTACCTGCAGAACGTGCTAGGCGACAGCGCCCTGAAGACGGGCCTGGCCTTCCTGCCGATGGGCGTGACCATCATGATCGGGGCCCAGGCCAGCTCCCGCATCCTGCCGCGCGTCGGGGTCCGTCCGCTGCTGCAGGTCGGCACGCTGGTCGCGGCCGGCGGGTTCGCCTGGCTGTCCACTATCAGCCCGCACGCCTCCTACTGGAGTCACGTGTTCGGGCCCGGAATCCTCATCTCGCTGGCCCTGGGCCTGCTATTCACGCCGCTGGCGGCGGCGGCCACCGCGGGTGTCGCGGTCAGCGAGGCCGGGCTGGCCTCGGGCGTGCTCAACACCTCGCGGCAGATAGGCGGTTCTCTCGGCCTGGCTGTGCTGGCCACCATCGCCACCGACCGGACCCGCGCCGCCCTGGCCGGGAGTCAGCCCGCTGTGTCGCAGGCCGCGGCCCTCAACGACGGCTACGCCCGGGCTTTCGAGGTGGCCACCGTGCTGACCCTGGCGGCGTTCGCGGCGTCGTTCGTGGTCCCGGCCATCCGCGCCCGGACCGCCGCGGCCCCCGGCGCCAGGCCAAAGGAAGACGCCAAGACCGACGCCGACGCAGGCAAATCGGTTACGTAAAGCTGCGGGCAGATCAGCAACTGCGTGGAGGTGGCCCCTGACCGGGCTGGGACCTTCGCCTCTACCGGCAATACGGGGACGGTCATCATCTGGAAGGTGCACCGCGGTGGGTGTGCCGGCTCAGGCGGGCTGGGGTCAAGAACGCGATCAGCACATCCTGGAGGTCGGCATGGATTCGGTTTCATACACGGCGTTGTCGCCGCTGTCGTTCCTGGAACGGTCGGCGCGAGTATGGCCTGACAAGGTCGCTGTGGTCTACGGCGCGCGGCGGCTCACCTACCGTGAGCTGGCGGCCGAGGCGCAGCGGGTGGCGCGGGGGCTGCGCGCGAGCGGTGTCGGGCCGGGTGACCGGGTCGCCTACCTGATGCCGAACCTGCCCGAGATGCTCATCGCCCATTACGCGGTCCCACTGGCCGGCGCGGTGCTTGTCGCGGTAAACACCCGGCTCACGGCTGCGGAGGTGGCCTACATCCTGAGTCACTCGGGCGCGAAGATCGTGGTTGCCGACGCGGCGCTCCTTTCGGTGGCAGTGGCTGCGGTGAAGGGCGTGGAAGCGGTGACCGAGCTGGTGGTCGCCGAGGATACCGAGATTGCGCCGGCGGATCTGGATTGGAGCGGCGAGCCGCGGCTGGTGAGCTACTCCGAGTTCCTGGCCCGGGGCACGGGGGAGCCGTTGTCCTGGTCGGTCTCCGACGAGCTTGCCCCGATCGCGGTCAATTACACCTCCGGGACCACGGGGCGCCCGAGGGGGGCAATCTATACGCACCGGGGTGCTTACCTGAACTGTTTCGGCGAGATCATTCACTCCCGGCACGACGAGAACAGCGTCTATCTGTGGACCCTGCCGATGTTCCACTGCAGCGGCTGGTGCACTACGTGGTCACTGACCGCCATCGGCGGCACCCACGTGTGCCTGCGCGAGGTCCGCGGCGACGCGATCTGGCAGCAGCTGCGCGAGCACGGTGTCACCCACTTCAACGCGGCCCCGACTGTGGTGAGCGCCGTCCTGAACGCGCCCGAGGCCGGCCCGCTGACCCGGCCGGTTCTGATCACCACGGCCGGCGCACCGCCCAGTCCCACGACCATCGCGCAGATGGAACAGATGGGCTTCCAGATCGTGCACGTCTACGGGCTGACCGAGACCTACGGCCCGATCTCCTACTGTCAGTCCCAGCCGCAGTGGGCCGGGCTGTCATCCGAGGAGCGCTCCGTGCTGCAGGCTCGCCAGGGCGTGAACATGATCCAGGCCGAGGGCCTGCGCATCGTGGACGAACAGATGGCCGACGTCCCGGCCGACGCCAGCACGATGGGCGAGATCGTCATGCGCGGCAACAACGTCATGGCCGGCTACTACGCCGACCCGGCGGCCACCGCCCATGCGTTCCGCGGCGGCTGGTTCCACAGCGGTGATCTCGGCGTCATGCATCCTGACGGGTACATCGAGCTGCGGGACCGCTCCAAGGACATCGTCATCTCCGGCGGAGAGAACATCTCCACCATCGAGGTGGAGCAGGCGCTGATGAGCCACCCGGCCGTGCTCGACGCCGCTGTCATCGGGGTGCGCGACGAAAAGTGGGGCGAGCGCCCGAAGGCGTTCGTCGTGCTCCGGGCCGGGCACAGCGCAACCCAGGAAGAGCTGTTCACGCACGTCACCATCAAGATTGCCCGCTTCAAGGCGCCACGCGAGATCGACATCGTGGTCGACCTGCCGAAAACGTCCACGGGAAAGATCCAGAAGTTCGTGCTCCGCGAACCCGAATGGGCCGGAGGCACCCACCGCGTACACGGCTAGCCGATGACTGCGCTCTGGGTCCGGGTTGCGGCCGCGGGAGCTTGATCGCGACGGGGGTGTCCGGGCTGAGTAGGTGTGGCTCGTCCCGGATGAGGACGTTCAGCGACTCGCCTTCCTCGACGAGGTAGCGTTCTTCGTCGTGGGTGAGTGTGACCCGGATCTGGCGTCCGCGGAATCGCAGTGAGAAGGCGAGGTCGTTCCAGGCGCGGGGCAGCCTGGGCTCGAAGGTGAGCTGGCCGCCGTAGTCGCGGACGCCGCCGAACCCGAAGACGAGCGAGGACCAGACGGCGCCGACCGCGACTTCCGCGGTCATCCAGCCGGCCACTGCGCCGCCTGATCCCGGGCCCCCGCCGCTGCTCGCGGCCGGGGGTTCGCCTGGCTATCCACGGCGCGGCCACGCTCAGCTTCTGATCTGGCCACCCGCGCCCGGATGTTGGTAATATATGTTCTGTTATACATGACCAACACGTCGGGAGCGGCTCATGAGCGTGACGCAGATCGACATCGATGAAGACGCGCTTGAGCGCACCATGACTCTATCCGGGGCGAAAACAAAGAAGGAAGCCGTCAATCTGGCCCTGCAGTTCTACGCGGAGAAGCAGGAACGCGCGGCACGCATCGCCCGGCACTTCGAGCGGGCTCGCCACTGGGGAGCGCTCGAGGACGCCGAACGCCTGCACCGGGCGGAGAAAGAAATCCGGTGATCTACCTGCTCGACACCTCGGGCCTGGTCCGTTTGCTAGGCGACGTCAAATTGCAGGAAGCCTGGTATGACGCAGTGGACGCCGAGGCCATTGGCTCTTGCTACCCGCAACGGACAGAGTTCTTGTATACGGCCAGGGATGCGGCAGAGTACGAGGAGATCACCGAGATGTTCGGCGATCTGTACCCCGACGTGTCAGTCCCGAAGAATGCCGGACGCTGGATTGCCTCGGTACAGCATCACATGGCTCGGGTCGGCGTGCACCGGAGCGCTTCGGCGATAGATCTCATGATCGCAGCAACCGCAGCCCATCACGGCTTGACCGTCCTCCACGACGACGCCGACTATCGCACAGTCGCGCGGCACACTCCAGATTTCAGGGAACACAACATCCGCGACGTCAGTTGACCGTGGTCTGGCGGCCCGGCGTCCTCGGATCTTCAGGCTGGACTCTGCGCTACCGGGGAATTGAAGAAGTCCGCCATACGCAACAACGCAGTCCGGGAACCAGCTGATAGGCCGCTTAGCACCGCGGCGCCTGCGGAACGTCCCGCGAGCGCATCGGTGACCTGGGCTGCGGGCGCACCGGCAGTGACCATTCGGGTGACGGCGAGCGTGGCGGCACCGCCGTTTTCCACGTCGAAGACGCCGCCGCCGTCACCGCCCAGCGTCAGCTTCTCCTGCACCTGGTCGCCGAAGATCGGCGCGACCGCGGCGGCGATGAACACTCCGTAGGCGGTCGCGTAGAAGGTCGCGTCATCATCGGTGGGGTGCTCGCGGTCCTGGGCGAGCAGCACGTCGCGTTCGTGGAGCCACGAGTCCCAGTGGACGTGCAGCACCAGGACCTTCCAGTCCATCAGCCCGTACGGGAGGTGGACATCGAACCTGCGGTCCTGGGCCAGCCAGCCGCGCAGTTGACCGAGCATCTCTTCGGTCGTCGTGATGAAGCGACGGAGGGTGGCGTCGCGTGACTCGCCAGCCGGTGCTGTCGCCCATTGGCGAGGCGTGATTCTCGGGTCGAAGCCAGCGGCGATGTCGAGCCTGCGGTCACCTGGTCTGGTGCCGGCGAGGTAGGTGCTGGTATCGCACAAGTGACGGACGACGTCGTGCGCGGACCAGTCGGCACACCGGGTCGGGGCAGCCCAGTCATCGGCGCCGAAGCCTCGCAGGACCGCGACGAACCGCTCGCGCTGCTCGCCGAACACCTGGAGCAGGCGCTCCGGCTCGATCTCGCAGCTGCCCGCAGTCCGCAGGAGCAGCTCGCAGGGCACGAAATTTTCTGGTACTGGGCTGTGATCGATCATCGATCCCCTCGGCAGTTCCCCCGGGGGCGCGTACCGGGCGAAGAACATGTCGAAGGCAGTGTCGGTGAGGCGAGTGAACGAACCGGTGTCGTAGTCCGCGCCTGGTTCGTTTGCCATCTGCTGAGAAATAAGGCCGCTCAGCACGATCGTGAACAACCGCGGGGCCTCGTCGGAAGCGGCGCTGGGGTGGAGCTCTCCTGCCCGCGCCGCGTCGGCGAATACGGCGCGCAGCTGATCCATCTGCCGCTCGCTGGCATCGAAGGTCGCGGCCGTGGGAGCGAACCCCGGCACCGGGCGCCAGTAAAGCAACTGTCCCAAGGCGGGATTCTCGACCGCCCAGCGGACTAGGGCCCGGCCCGACGCCCGGATGGACGGCACGCCGTGCGGCGCTCCCTCGATCGCAGCCCTCATACCCGCGCCGTTTAGTTCTAGGCCGCGGGCAAACAGCGCGTCGTAGACCGCGTGCAGCGACGGGAAGTACTTATACAGGGACGGCTGGCGCATCCCGACCCGGCGCGCGATCTCTGACATCGATAGGCCGCCGACACCGAGCTCTTCCATGATCGCGACGGCTGCGTCGAGGGCTTCCTCGATCGTCTGCTGGCGCCGCAACAGCCGGCGGCTCACACCCGTATCGGGGCTATAGGTACTAGCCATAGCTAGAGGGCATAGCCACAAGTTGCTCCGGTCAACCTCGCGAAGTCCGCCGTCGTCAGGGCGTCGCGGAGCGCCTGGCGGGCTTCGCGTCGAGCAGGTTCCAGGCTCTGATCAGGTCCAGAGCGGGGTCGAAGCTGCCGCGGTGACCGTGGCCCGGACAATGGACAACCGGCCGCCGGACAGCACAGTAAACGCCAAAGCGTCAGCCGGATCTGTCATAAGCAGGGACTATCCAGTGACGATACGTAGCTCACCTGAGCGGGCGACGCTAACTCCGTGTGGGCCTGTGAGGGACCGCACGCTTTCGCGATACCAAGCTAACTATCGGTAGCAGGCGATGCAGAACTGGCTTCACCGCCCACGCCGAGTGTGGTACGGATCTCGCTGAGCATAGCTAGCTGCTTGGGCTGAGGCGCCAACGTCACGCCATTTCCCGCTAGGGGATATAGCCAAAACCCAGAACCGTTTTTGAGTCGTACATACGGGACCCGAACAGGAGTCGGACCAGTCAAAATTCCCCACTGTTTTGTCCGGAGTTCGATTGCCGCGATTTCTTCTCTGGTGGCTCTCCGGGCGCTTTTCGCGTCGTAGGTCGTCAACCGGTCTTTGCTGACGGCCACCCGAAAGCGGAGGAGGAAGCCGCCTATCAGCATGAAAGCGAGTCCTGCCGGGAGAGCCCAACTCACGTATATGTGCTGAAAGCCATGACTAGCCGGTGATTTACCAGCCCCCGCGATCTCCGCAACTCCCAGCACGGCAGCGCCGAATCCAACTACAACGATGCACACATAAATCCGTACCAGTTTCCCGGTTACCGGCCGATACGAGCGCATTAGCAACACGACCCCTCGACCTGGTTGGCAGGTCAGAGATTACTTACGGATTTTACCACTTATCTGCTCACCCAGTGCCCAACGCAACGCTCGAGCAGCTTGCCACAAGGTAAACGCAGGACATCCGAGGCCGCCCGAGGGACGCGTACCGACGTATGCGCGGGCGTCCCCGACCCAGGCCGCTTCCCACGCGGCCAGTTCGCCTGGGCTGTTGCCTGGTGCCAGTCCGGACCGCCACTGGTCCGCCGTCTCAGACCTGCTCGATGACGATGTCGGCGTGGTCGAGGACGGCAGCGTAGGCGGTGATGTCGCCTAGGTCGCTGGTGAGGATCTGGGCGGGACCATGGAGCGCGGCTGCTATGACGACCAGGGCGTCGATGGCGTCCGGCCGCTTTTTGGCGGGAAGCTTGGCCTCGGCGAGCATGGCCCCCGCCCGCTTGTAGGACTCAAGGGTAAAGGTCCTGGCGCATGCGACGCAGCCGGCCGGGACGCTGGCCGCCCCTTGAATGGGTGGCGTGCCGTCCCGGGTCTGTGGCACGGTGCAGTCTGGAAGGTACTGGCTGAAGGCGTGCACGGTCTTCGGATCAGGTCGCCAGACCTGAGCGATGACTGGGCCGATGATGATCGGCCGGTGGGGTGCCGCGCGCAGGCCGTGGTGGAGCAGTTGCGCCGTCGGCTTGCCTCGCAGCAGTGCCACGAGCATCCCAGCGTCGTAGACGACGGTGCGGGGGATCACGCGACGTCCGCGTCATCCGATCCGAGCGCGCTGCCCAGGACCCGGCGGACGAGGGCTTGGTCCGCTGCGGTCAGGGCCGCGAACGAGGGCAGGTCCGCCTCGGGGATATCGGCCGCCTCCACGAGGGCGGCCTGGTTACGTGCGTCCAGTGCGGCGAAGGCCGAAGTGGCCGCATCGTCGCGCGCCATCTGCGCGACGGCAGCTGCAATCATGTATGCGGACACATCCATGCCTGCCGCCTCAGCGTGCGTCCTGATCGCGGCCTGGACGTCCCTGGCCGTCGAGACGGTGAACCGGATATTCGGCATACCATTATCGTAACACGGCGTATTACGTTCTGGCAGTCTCTCAGGTGCGATGGTCACCTTCGGCGGCCAGGTCGGCCCAGTAGCGGATCCACTCGCGCTCATGGCCAATGCCGGCCCGCAGTGTCGTGAGCGGGCCGGCGGCCTGCGTGCCGCTCAGCGCCTGCTCCAGTTCCTGGTATTCGCGCAGTTTCTCGCGGTGCGCGCGGAGCTGCCCGACCGCGATCGGGCCGGGATCTGCGCCGAAAAACACCTTCAGGAGGCTGATGTCGCGCAGCTCGGGCAGTTCGCTGGCGAGTTCGGCAGACAGCCATGCGCCGAACGCGTCGCGGCCGGCCGGGGTGATGCGGTACAGCTTGCGCCGTCGCCCGCTGTCCTCACGCTGCTCGGTGAGGTAGCCGGCCTCGGCGAGACGTTCGGGCTCGGCGTACAGCTGCGTGTGCTGCAGCGACCACAGATTCCCGATGCCCCCGGCCACCATGGC
>Ga0302184_10000705_pt1 | contig 21760 bp, 19 predicted proteins | sample I_Palsa_N3_3_FD_200233 | JGI IMG/M metagenome (GOLD analysis project Ga0302184, IMG submission 200233) | Peat permafrost microbial communities from Stordalen Mire near Abisko, Sweden - I_Palsa_N3_3 | ecosystem: Environmental > Terrestrial > Soil > Palsa > Peat permafrost | place: Sweden...
TCGGCTTATGCCCGAAGAGCTGGAACCGGCGCATCGTCAGCAGCAGGACGAGGTTCCCGATATGCATCCCCGGGGCGGTCGGGTCGAACCCGCCATAGAGCGTCACCGGTCCGGACGACACTGCCTTGCGCAGCTCATCCAGGTCGGTTGACTGCGATATCAGGCCGCGCCAGCTCAGTTCGTCGATGATGTCGGTCACGGCTGCATCGTGCCATCTTCGGCGCCGGAGGCGGTAACCAATTTGGATTTCCGCTGCCGCGGCGCGGCCGGCCGGTACACCGAGACGGTCGGGTCGCCGTCGATCCAGAACCGCCAGGGCACCTCGGCGGCCGCGCTGACGCCGACCCGGGGACCGGTACGGATCGCGCCGGCCGGTGGCGGGCCGCCCGGCCCGGGCGAACCGCCCGCGGCGGGGCCCAGGATGCGCAGCGGGGAGCCCGGGTCGCACACGTCAACGCCGTCGAGGGCACGGTCTATGGCCAGGGCCTGGCAGAGCCGGGCCGGGCCACGCGCGAGGTCGTGGTCGGCGCGGGCGGCGGGCCGCCGCAGCCGGGCCAGCGAGACGCCCTCGATGATGGCGCCGGCCCGGAGCAGGACAGCCTCGGCGATGCCCTCGGGCATGCAGACGAAGTTGACGCAGAAGTGCATGCCGTAGGTGAAGTAGACGTAGGAGTAGCCGGGCGGCCCGAACATGACCGCGTTGCGCCGGGTCGGCCCGCGGTAGGAGTGCGACGCGGGGTCGGTGCTGCCCGTGTAGGCCTCGGCCTCGGTCAGCCGGACCGCGACCGGGCCCTCGGGACTGCGGTACTCCAGAACGCAGCCGAGCAGGGCCGGTGCGACGTCCACCGACGAACGGCCGAAGAACGAGCGCGGCAGTGTTTGATTGCCCCGCTCGCTCCCGGGGCGCTCCGCGGCGCCGTCTTCCCTCGTCATCCGGACCTCGTTCCTCGGTCCTGCTTCCTCGGTCCAGACGGCGCCGCGCCCCTCCTGCTCGCGGGGTGGCTCAGCTGGTCGCCCACGCCGCGTGCTGATCCGTCAGTGCGCGCAGCGCAGCCAGTTGCTCGGCGACCCGCTGCGGTGCCGTGCCACCCTGCTGCTTCCGGGCGGCCAAGGCTCCCTCGACGGTCAGCACCTGCCGGACGTCGGGCGTCAGGTGCGGCGACACCCGTTCCAGATCGGCGTCGCTGACCTCGTGCAGGTCGACGTCGTGCACCTGGCACCAGACCACCAGGTGGCCCACGATCTCGTGCGCCTCGCGGAACGGGACACCCCGCTGGACGAGATATTCGGCCAGGTCGGTGGCCAGCGTGAAGCCGGCGCTGGCGCTGCCGGTCAGGCGCTCGGCGTGCAGCCGGAACGTCGCGATCAGCCCGGCCATCGCCGGGAGCACCAGTAGCAGCGTGTCCACCGCGTCGAAGACCGGCTCCTTGTCCTCCTGCAGGTCCCGGTTATAGGTCAGGGGCAGCCCCTTAAGCGTGGTCAGCAGGCCGGTGAGCCCGCCGATCAGCCGGCCCGCCTTGCCGCGGGCCAGCTCGGCCACGTCCGGGTTCTTCTTCTGCGGCATGATCGACGACCCGGTCGCGTAGCCGTCGTCGATCTCGATCCAGCCGAACTCCTGGGAGGACCACAGCACGATCTCTTCGCCCAGCCGGGACAGGTGGACACCGATGAGCGCCGCCGCGAAGCAGAACTCGGCGGCGAAGTCCCGGTCACTGACCGCGTCCATCGAGTTGGTCGTGGCGGCGCTGAAGCCAAGCTGCCTGGCCAGCTCGCGGGGGTCGAACGACAGCGACGACCCGGCCAGCGCGCCCGCCCCCAGCGGGGAGATCGCCGCCCGTTTGTCCCAGTCCCGCAGCCGGTCCGCATCCCGCGCGAACGCGTGCACGTGGGCCAGCAGCTGGTGGGAGAACAGCACCGGCTGGGCGTGCTGCAGGTGTGTCAGGCCCGGGGCCGCGACGCCGGCGTGCCGTTCGGCCTGGCCGAGCAGCGCGGTTTCCAGCTCGGCCAGCCGGGACACGATCATCCGCACGTGGTCGCGCAGGTACAGCCGCAGGTCCGTGGCTACCTGGTCGTTGCGGCTCCGCCCGGCGCGCAGCTTGCCGCCGAGGGTGCCGAGCCGTTCCAGCAGGCCGCGCTCCAGCGCCGTGTGCACGTCCTCGTCGGCGGCGGTGGGGCGGAACGTGCCGTCGCGGCAGGCCCGGTCGAGGTCGTCCAGGGCGGTCAGCATGGCGTCCCGCTCGGCCTCGGTCAGCAGCCCGGCGGCGTACAGCCCCTGGGCGTGCGCGCGGGAGGCGAGCAGGTCATAGGGGGCCAGCCGCCAGTCGAACTGGACGCTGACCGACAGCCGGGCCAGCGCGTCGGCCGGCCCGGACTCAAACCGCCCGCCCCACAGCCGGGTCGGGGCGCTCCCTGCTTCTGCCACGTCTCCCTCAGTTCTTCAGACCGCTGCGATCGTGTGCCGCGACGGCACCCGGTCTTCCGCGGCGTCTCCGGTCAGCTCACCTTCCGGTCCCGGATCGCCGCGATCTTGCTCGGCAGGCCCCACAGCTCCACGAAGCCCTTGGACAGGGCCTGGTCGAACGTGTCGCCGGTGTCGTAGGTGGCCAGTTCGTAATCGTAGAGCGATGTGGGACTGCGCCGGCCGGTAACGACGGCACGCCCGCCGTGCAGCCTGAGCCGGATGTCCCCGGTCACGTGCGCCGAGGCCTGGGTGACGAACGCGTCGAGGGCCCGCTTGAGCGGGGAGAACCACAGCCCGTCGTAGACCAGCTCGGCCCACCGCTGCTCGGCCTGCCGCTTGAACCGGGCCAGGTCCCGCTCGACGCAGACGTTCTCCATCTCCTGGTGCGCGGCGATCAGCGCGATCGCGCCGGGGGCCTCGTAGACCTCGCGGCTCTTGATGCCGACCAGCCGGTCCTCGACCAGGTCCAGCCGCCCGACGCCCTGCGCCCCGGCCCGCTGGTTCAGCTCGGTGATGATCTCCAGCGGGGTCTTCTGGGTGCCGTCGACCGCGGTGGGGACACCGTTGGTGAAGCTGATCACGAGCTCGTCCGGTTCCCGCGGCAGCGCGGGATCCGCGGTGTACTCGTAGACGTCCTCCCACGGGCCGTTCCAGATGTTCTCCAGGTGCCCGGTCTCGACGGCCCGGCCCCACAGGTTCTGGTCGATGGAGTACGGCGACTTGGACGTCACGTCGATCGGCAGGCCCTTGTCGGCGGCGAAGGCGATCGCCTTGTCCCGGGTCATGCCGGAGTCCCGGACCGGGGCGAGCACCTTGATGTCGGGGGCCAGCGCGGCGATGCCCGCCTCGAACCGCACCTGGTCGTTGCCCTTGCCGGTGCAGCCGTGCGACAGCATGGAGGCGCCCTTCTCGCGCGCCACCCGGACCAGGTGGTCGACGATCAGCGGCCGGGACAGCGCGGAGACCAGTGGATACCGGTCCATGTACAGGGCGTTGGCGGTCAGCGCCGGGACACAGTAGTCGGCGGCGAACTCGGCCCGGGCGTCCACGACCTCGGCGTCGGCGGCACCGCAGGCGAGCGCCCGCTTGCGGATGTCGTCCATGTCCTCGCCACCTTGGCCGACGTCGATGGCGACCGCGATCACGTCGGCGCCGGTCTGCTCCGCGAGCCAGCCGATGGCCACCGACGTGTCCAGGCCGCCCGAGTAGGCCAGCACGACACGTTCTCTATCTGCGCTCATTTTTCTCATCCTTTAGGAAGGTCAGTACGTCAGGGCTGTCAGGCGCCGCGGGCCACCCGCGGCGGTCATCGTCGGCGCTCGGCCAGGGCGAGCAGCTGCGCCGCGATGCCGGCCCCGCCCGCCGGGTCGCGGGTGATGACCAGCACGGTGTCGTCGCCGGCCACGGTGCCGAGAATGGACGGCCAGGCCGCGTGGTCCATGACCGAGGCGAGGAACTGCGCCGCGCCGGCTGGGGTGCGCAGCACGACCATGTTGGCGCTCGCCTCAGCCGAGATGAGCAGCTCGGAGGCCACCCGGGCCAGCCGCGGGCCTCCGGGAACCACCACGGCGCCGGTCAGGCTCGCCGGGCCCGCGGAACCCGCGGGACCGCCCGGGCCGGGACCGCGCGGGCCGGGACCGCCCGGGCCGGGGCCGCCCACCCCGGGCAGGCCCCCCGGCAGGCTCCCGGACACGCCTCCGGGCGGGGAGCCGGGACCGCCCGGCTCGCCGGGCAGCGCGTACACGAGCGACCCGTCCGCCGCGCGGACCCGGACCGCGCCGAGCTCCTCCAGGTCGCGCGACAGCGTGGCCTGGGTGACGGGCACACCGCGCTCGTTCAGCAGCCGGGCGAGCTCCTCCTGGGACCGGACGTGCCGGTCGGCAAGCGTGGCCGCCACCCACGCTTGCCGGGACGCCTTGGTGCTGGGCCTGGTCACGGTCATCAGGCCTGCCCGAGCAGCCAGGTCAGCAGGGCCTTCTGGGCGTGCAGCCGGTTCTCGGCCTGGTCCCAGACGGCACTGTGCGGGCCGTCGATGACCTCGGCGCTGATCTCCTCACCGCGGTGGGCGGGCAGGCAGTGCAGCACTAGGCAGTCGCCGCTGGCGAGGTCCAGCTTGCCTTCATCCAGCCTGAACGGGCCCATGCTGGAGGTCCGCTCAGCGTGCTCGGCTTCCTGTCCCATGGACGCCCACACGTCGGTGGCCAGCACGTCCGCGCCCGAGCACGCCTCCGCGGGGTCCGCATACCAGCGGACGCTCCCGCGGGTCAGGCTGGCGATCTCGGCGGCGGCGGCCAGCACGGCCGGGTCGGGACGGTAGGCCTCGGGTGCCGCGATCCGCACGTGCAGGCCGGCCGTGGCCCCGCCCAGCAGATAGGAATGCGCCATGTTGCTGGACCCGTCGCCCAGGAAGGTCAGCGTCAGGTCACACAGGACACCCCGCGCGGCCCGGATCGTTTGCAGGTCGGCCAGCACCTGGCAGGGATGGAACGCGTCGGTCAGCGCGTTGATCACCGGGACGTCGCTGGCCGCGGCCAGCGCGGCCACCCGGTCCTGGCCGAACGTCCGCCAGGCGATCGCCGCGACCTGCCGGCTCAGGACGCGGGCGATGTCCCCGATCGTCTCCCCGCGGCCGATGTGGGTGGTCTGCGTATCGATGATCAGCGGGCTGCCGCCCAGTTCCGCGATCCCGGCCGTGAACGAGACCCGGGTCCGCAGCGACGGCTTGTCGAACAGCACGGCGACCGTCTGCGGGCCGGCGAGCGGTTTGCGGGCGAACCGGTCGGCCTTCATCGCGTCAGCCAGCTCGAGGACCTCGGTCTGCTCGGCCGGGCTCAGGTCGTCGTCCCGGAGAAAGTGCCGCGGTCCGGGCGGCGCCGGGCTGACCCCCAGGTCCGGGCCGGTGGCGCTGGCCGTGGATGTCATGATGCCCCCTTCGCCGCGGCGGCGTCGTCCAGGATGCCGGGCAGCGCGCCGAGGAACGCCGACGCCTGCGCAGCGGTCAGGATCAGCGGTGGCGCGAGCCGGGCCGCGTCCGGCTGGACGGCGTTGACCAGGAAGCCGGCCCGCCGGGCGGCGGCCTCCACATCGGGCGCGGCGTTCGCGGTCAGCATCGCAGCCAGCCACAGACCTTCACCGCGGACCCCGGCCAGCAGCGGGTGCTCGATCGCGGCGATGCCGCCGGAAAGCTGCTGGCCCACGGCGAGCGCGGCCGCGAGCAGCCCGTCGGCCGCGATCGTGTCCAGCACGGCGAGCGCGGCCGCGCAGGCCACCGGATTGCCGCCGAACGTCGAGCCGTGATCACCCTTGCCCAGCACGCTGCCGAACTGCCCGAATCCGACGCAGGCCCCGATCGGCAGTCCCCCGCCCAGGCCCTTGGCCAGCGTGAGCACGTCCGGGGTCACGCCCGCGGCCTGGTGCGCGAACCAGTGCCCGGTGCGGCCGATGCCGCTCTGGATCTCGTCGATGACGAGCAGGGCGCCGCTCTCGTCGCAGGCCTCCCGGGCGGCGCGCAGGTAGCCGGGCGGCGGCGGGATGACGCCGGCCTCACCCTGGCACGGCTCGACGAATACGGCCGCGCAGTCGGGGCCGGCCGCGGCGCGCAGCGCGTCCGCATCCCCGTAGGGCACGAGCCGGGCTTCGATGCCGAACGGGCCGAACGGCTCCCGGATGGACGCCTTGCCGGTCAGCGCGAGCGCGCCCATGGTGCGCCCGTGGAACCCGTTCTCGGCGGCCACGAATACCGGATGCTGCTGGCCCTGACCCTGCCGTTGCCAGTAGCGCCGGACCAGTTTGACCGCCGCCTCGTTGGCCTCGGCGCCGGAGTTGGCGAAGAAAACCCGGGCGTCGGCCGGCCCGGCACTAGTGCCCAGGAGCAGCTGGAGCCGTTCAGCAAGATCTATTTCCGGTTCGTGCAGGAACAGGTTGGAGCTGTGCGCGATCGCGTTCACCTGCCAGGTGACCGCGGCGGTGAGAGCCGGGTGCGCGTGCCCCAGCGCGCTCACCGCGATCCCGGCGAACAGGTCGAGGTACTCGCGCCCGTCGGCGTCCCAGACCCGGCAGCCTTCACCGCGGGCCAGGGCCAGCGGCGGCAGCCCGTAGTTGGGCATCAGGGCGGCGGCGAACCGTTTCTGCAGTACTTGCGTCGCGCTCATGGGTGATCTGCCTCCCTCGCGGGTGCTTGAGCGGGCCTGGCCGTGGGTGCGCCCGCTGGCGCATGGGGGACGACCATCGTTCCGGTGCCGGAGTCGGTGAAGATCTCCAGCAGGACGGCGTGCGGCTGGCGGCCGTCCACCACGTGCGCCTGGGGCACGCCGCCGCGGACCGCGGTCAGGCACGCCTCCATCTTCGGGATCATTCCGGTGCTCAGGCCGGGCAGCATCGTCGCCAGCTCATCCGCGCCGACCTCGCTGATCACGTCGCTGGTCGGCGGCCAGGTCCGGTACAGTCCGGGGACGTCGGTGAGGATCATCAGCTTGGCCGCGCCCAGCGCGACGGCGAGCGCCGCGGCCGCGGTGTCGGCGTTGACGTTGTAGACCTCGCCGTCCTCGCCCCGCGCGACGCTGGAGACGACCGGGATGCGCCGGTCGGCGATCAGCGCGCGGATCGCGCCGGGGTCGGTGGCCTGGATCTCGCCGACGAGCCCGATGTCGACCTGCTCCCCGTCCACGACGGCTGACTTGCGGCTGGCCGTGAACAGGTTGGCGTCCTCGCCGGACATGCCCACCGCGAACGGGCCGTCCCGGTTGATCAGCCGGACGATGTCCTTGTTGACCTTCCCGGTAAGCACCATGCGGACCACGTCCATCGTCTCGGGGGTCGTCACCCGCAGCCCGGCGGTGAACGTGGTCTCCAGGCCGAGCCGGTCCAGGTGCTCGGTGATCTGCGGGCCGCCGCCGTGCACGACCACCGGGCGGAGCCCGGCGTAGCGGAGGAAGACCAGGTCCTCGGCGAAGGCGGCGCGCAGTGACTCTTCGGTCATGGCGTTGCCGCCGTACTTGATCACCACGGTCCGGTCGTGGAACTTGATCAGCCAGGGCAGCGCCTCGATGAGCGTGGCCGCCTTAGCCGCGGCGCCGGGCGCCTGGGCACCAGCGGCGGGCCGGTCTCCGTTGGCCGTCACGTCGGGTACGCCGAGTTCTCGTGCACATACTCGGCGGTGAGGTCGGTGGTGAGGATGGTGGCGGCGTTCGGCCCGGCGGACAGGTCCACGGTGATCGTGACGTCCCGCGCGCTCATGTCGACCTTGGACCGCTCGTCGCCCGCGCAGCCGTTCCGGCAGACCCAGATCCCGTTGATCGCCACGTTCAGCCGGTCCGGCTCGAACTGCGCGCTGGTCGTACCCACGGCGGAGACCACCCTCCCCCAGTTCGGGTCCGCACCGGCGATGGCGCACTTGAGCAGGCTGCTGCGGGCCACCGCGCGGCCCGCGGTAACCGCGTCCTCCTCGCTGGCCGCGCCGATCACCTCTACCGCGATCATCTTGCCCGCGCCCTCCGCGTCCAACTGAAGCTGGCGGGCCAGATCGGTGCACACCTCGGTGAGCAGAGCGGTGAATTCACCGGGGTCGGGCCGGACACCGGATGCGCCGCTGGCCATCAGCAGCACGGTGTCATTGGTGGACATGCAGCCGTCGGTGTCGAGCCGGTCGAAGCTCACCCGCACTGCGGTGCGCAGCGCGGCGTCGAGGTCCCCGGCGTCGAGATCGGCGTCGGTGGTGACCACGCACAGCATCGTGGCCAGGGCCGGGGCGAGCATGCCGGCCCCCTTGGCCATGCCGCCCACCGCGTATCCGGTGCCTTCGCCACCGGCGCCCGGGCTGGGGCCGGGGCTGGGGCTGGCGCCGGGGCCGGGGCCGGGGCCGGGGCCGGCGCCCGGGCTGGGGCCGGGGCTGGGGCCGGGGCCGGGGATCGGCCCGGCGGCCGGGCCGGGGCCGGGGGCCGCCCGGCGGAACGAAATCTTGACCACGGTGTCGGTGGTCCGGATGGCGTCGGCCGCGGCCAGGCCCCCGCCGCGGGACGCATCGGCCACGCAGGCGTCGATGGCGGGCAGGATCTTGTCCATCGCCAGCCGCTCGCCGATCAGGCCCGTAGAGCAGACCGCCATCTCCCCCGCCGAGTCGCCGAGCGCGTCCGCGAGCCGTTCGGCGGTCAGATGGGTGTCCTGGAATCCGAGCGGGCCCGTGCAGGCGTTGGCCCCGCCGGAGTTGAGGGCCACCGCGCGGACGCGCTGGCCCTCGACGACCTGCTGGGTCCATAGCACTGGCGCGGCCTTGACCCGGTTGGAGGTGAACGTGGCGGCGGCGGCGCGGGACGGGCCGTCGTTGATGACGACCGCGACGTCACGGTCGCCGGAGGCCTTGAGGCCTGCCACGACGCCGGCGGCGCGGAAGCCAAGCGGCGCGGTGACGCTCACTGGTGGGCTCCCGGAGGGGTCGGGTCGGAAAGGGAAGTCTGGGCGGGCATTACGGTGCGACTCCGTACGCGGTCAGGCCGGCCGCCTCGGGCAGGCCGAGCATGAGGTTGGCGTTCTGCAGCGCCTGGCCGGCCGCGCCCTTGCCGAGGTTGTCGATCGCCGCGACGGCGACCGCCCGGCCCGCGTGCAGGTCGGCGGTCACCTGCAGGTGAGCCGCATTGGATCCGGCCGTGGCCCCGGTGCCGGGCCATTGCCCCTCGGGCAGCAGGTGAACGAACCTTTCGCCCCCGTACGCGCGGGCGAAAGCCGCACGCAGCAGTTGGGTGATCTCCGCGGTGCTGCCGCCCTGGCGGGCCCGGGCCGTGAGGCGGGCGGTGGCGGTGGCGAGGATGCCGCGCGGCATCGGGGCCAGCGTGGGCGTGAAGGAGATCGTGACCTGCTGGCCCGCGGCCGGATCCGAATCCTGGGGCAGCACGCTCTGCAGCGCCTCCTCGATTTCCGGGGTATGCCGGTGTACGCCCCCGACGTTGTAGGCGGACACCGATCCCATGACCTCGCTGCCCAGCAGGTTCGGGGCCGGCTGCCGGCCCGCGCCGGACGTACCGGATGCGGCGACGATGACGATGTCGCTGGGCTCGGCGAGCCCGCTGGCCAGCAACGGGGCCAGGGCCAGGATCGAGGAGGTGGCGTAGCAGCCGGGCGAGGCCACCTGCGCCGCGGCGCGGATCCGCTCCCGCGCGCCGGGCAGCTCGGGCAGGCCGTAGGTCCAGTGACCCGGGTGCTCGCCGCCGTAGAACTGGGCCCAGGACGCGGGATCGGCGAGCCGGAACCCGGCGCCCAGGTCCACGACCTTGGTATGCGCCGGAAGCTCGGTGGCCAGCGCGGCGGCCTCCGCGTGCGGCAGCGCCATGAACACGAGGTCGGCCCCGCCCAGCACGGCGGGATCGGTCGGCCCGAACGTGCGGTCCGCGAGCCCGATGAGGTTCGGGTGCACGGCCGTGACCCGAACGCCGGCGTTCGACCCGGCGGCCAGCGGCCCGATCTCCAGATCCGGGTGATTGGCCAGGAGCCGGAGCAGCTCACCCCCGGCGTAGCCGCTGGCGCCTGCGACCCCGACCCGTGCGCCCATGGTGCGCTCTCCTCCTGCGTCGATCTTCGCCGAGCCGGGGCCGTCCACCGGTCTCAGCGGAATGCCGTACCCGTCGTCTGAAAAATTATGCAGCCTATCGAGAACTTATGCAACAAGATTTGCTCGAGCCGCCGGACAGGAGCGTGTGGGCGGTGCGGAGTGGCGGGTTGGGAGGCTGGGCCCGGGCACGGCATCATGGGGAGCAGCGGACCCGGAAATGACGGCACAAAGCTGGAACCTGGCGGTGCGGAACCGGGTCCAAGGATGATGTGACGCCGATCCACCGATGCGGAGAAACACCTAGTCATGCGTGGCCGCCGCCAGCGTGAGGAGCGCCCGCCTGGGTCTCGCCCGCCTGGGTCTCGCCCGCCTGGGTCTCGCCCGCCTGGGTCTCGCCCGCCTGGGTCTCGTGCCCGGCGGTCCCGGCCGGTCGCGCTCTGCGGCCTGATTCTGGCCCGCGCCGGACTGGCTCGGGCCGGGCCGGTAGCGGTCGCGGCCGGCATCGGGCTGGGGGTGCTCGCGGGCTGCGGAACGTCCGTGGCGAGCACGCCTCAGGCCGGCCAGACATGCGGGACGACCCGGACGGGCGTGAACGTGCCCGTCATCATCGAGATCGGCAAGGGCCAGGTTTCCTGCGGGACCGCCCTGCAGGTGGAGAACTCGTACGCGACGCTCATCCGCAACGGAGACGTCCGGGGTAACGGGGGCGGCGCGCCGGTCAAGGTGAGCCGCTGGACCTGCCAGGGCTTCCCGACACCCGAAGTACTGAAGACGGGGCAGACCTCCGCGTGCCACAACCACGGCGCCGAGATCCTGGCGGTCCTTCCGCCGCCCGGCGCGCCGCCGGCCGGCCCCACCACGTCCTGAGCGGCCGCGCCATCACCACGCGGCGCAGGCGCACCCGGGACGGCTAGCTGCCGCGGAGGATGGCGCCGACGCGCTCCGCGGCCTCGGCGACCGCGGCGTCCCGGGCCTCGCCGGCCTCGGTGGCGGTGAGGGTGTGGTCGGGGGCGCGGAACCGCAGCGTGTAGGCCAGCGACTTGCGCCCCTCCCCCACCTGTTCACCGGTGTAGACGTCGAACAGCCGGACGTCCTCCAGCAGGGTCCCCCCGCCGACGGAGGACGCCCCGGCGCGCAGCGCGGCCTGCACGTCCGCGGCCGGGACCGCCTGGTCGACGATGAGCGCGACGTCCTGGGTGGCGGGCGGGTAAGACGACAGCACCGGGGCCTGCACCGGGCCGGAACCTTCCGCGGCGGCCAGGATCACCGACATGTCAAGCTCGGCCGCGCTGGTGCGCGGGGGCAGCCCGAAGGCCTGGATCACCCGCGGGTGCAGTTCGCCCGCGTAGCCGGCCAGCCATTCGGTCCGCTGCGAGCCGTCGCTGGCCTGCACGAAGATCGCGGCACACCGGCCCGGGTGCCAGGGCGCCTGCCGGTCGGCCCGCACGTTCACGCTGACCTGGCAGGTCCGGCCGATCTCGCGGACCCCCTCGACGGCGTCCGCCCAGCATTCCGAGCGGCCCGAACCCCACCAGCCCGCCTGGTCCCGGTGACCGGCCAGCACCGTGGCCACGTGCAGCGGCTGGTCCGGCAGCGCGGCCTCCAGCGCGGCCAGCTCCTCGAAGGTCGGCGCCCGGTGCACGGGCAAATGGGGCGGCACGACCCGCCCGCCGGGCCGGGGCAGGAACACCACGCTCGTCTCGAACAGCGCGACGTCGGCGAAGCCCCGCCCGATGTTGCGGTTGAGCGTACGCAGCAGGCCCGGCAGCAACGTGGTCTGCAGCAGCGGCTCATCGTCGCTGAGCGGGTTGGCCAGGGCCAGCATGTCCCGGCGCGGGTCTTCGGCCGGAAGCTGCAGCGCGTCGGCGTCGGCGGCGGACACGAACGGGGTGGTCAGCACCTCCACGTACCCGGCCCCGGCCAGGCCCCGGCCGACGTCGCGGCGCAGCCGCTGCCGCAGGGTCAGCCCGCGGCCGGCGAACGCGCGCGGTCGGCGCACCGGGATGTTCTCGTATCCCTCCAGCCGAATGACCTCTTCGGCCAGGTCGGCGGGGTCGGTGAGGTCGGACCGCCAGGACGGCGGGGTGACGGTCAGGGCCTGCTCGGTCCGGTCGTGCTCGGTGGCGCAGCCGACCTGGCGCAGCCGGTGGATCACGGCGTCGAGGCCGTAGACGACGCCGGCCACGTTGGCCGGGTAGTCGTCCGCCATCAAGATCGTCACCTGGTCCACGTCCACGTGCGCGTGCGTGCAGCCGGGAACGATGTTGCCGCCGCCGAGCGAGGCCAGCATCGCGATCGCCTTGGCCGAGGCGCGCAACGGCAGCTCACGATCGACGCCGCGCTCGAACCGGTAGGACGCCTCGCTGTGCAGCCGGTGCCGACGGCTCATCCGGGCCGTGCCGACGGCCGAGAAGTGGGCCGCCTCGATGAGCAGGTCGGTGGAGTTTTCATCGATCTCGGTGGCCAGGCCGCCCATGGTGCCGGCCAGCGAGATCGGCCCGGAGTCGTCGGCGATCACGATGTCGTCCGGTTCCAGCGGGCGGACCACATGGTCGAGGGTCTCCAGCCGCTCCCCCAGCTTGCCTCGGCGCACCACGATCGGCCCGCTCAGCTTGGTGCTGTCGAACGCGTGCAGCGGCTGGCCGAGCTCCAGCATCAGGTAGTTGGTCACGTCCACGGCCAGCGAGATGGTCCGCATGGCGGAACGGGCCAGCCGCACCCGCATCCACAGCGGCGTTGGCGCCCCGGGGCGGAAGTTGCGCACCTCGCGCAGCACGAACCGGTCGCACGCGGACGGGTCGGCGATGCTGGCCGGCCGGATGTCGCCCGACACCCAGCCCAGGTCGGCGCCGAGCCCGGCGTGGGCGGGCAGCCCGGCGTCGGCGGGGTCGGTGAAGGTCACCCCGAACGCGATGGCCAGCTCGCGGGCGACCCCGCGCACGGACACGCAGTCGCCCCGGTCCGGGGTCACCGCGATGTCGAGCACCTCATCGCGCAGGCCCGCGTGGGTGACGAAGTCCGCGCCGAGCGGGGCGCCCTGCGGCAGCACCAGGATGCCGGAGTGGTCGGTGCCGATGCCCAGTTCGTCCGCGGCGCAGAGCATGCCCTCGGACATGCGGTCGTACGTCTTGCGCGCACCGATCTCGAAGCCGCCAGGCAGCACGGCGCCGGGCTGGGCCCACGCCACCCGGTCGCCGACGGAGAAGTTGGTCGCGCCGCAGATGACGCCGGCCGTGCCCTCGCCGTCGGCCGCGTCACCTTCCCTGGTGGTGACACGGCAGTACCGCATCGGCTTCTTGATCTCGGTCAGCTCCTCAATGGACAGCACCTTGGCGATGACGACGCCGCTGACGTCGTGCCCGACCGGCTCGATGGACTCGACCTCCAGCCCGGCCGCGGTCAGCCGGCGAGCCACCTCGGCGGGCTCGTAGGAGACCTCCACCGGCGCATACTCGCGCAGCCAGGAAAGCGGAAGCTTCATGGTCAGATCTCCGTCCCGAATGCCCGGCTGAACCGCACGTCGCCCTCAATGGTGTCGCGGATGTCGGTGACCCCGTGGCCGATCATCAGCGTCCGCTCGATGCCGAGGCCGAACGCGAACCCGCTGTACCGGTCGGCGTCGACGCCGCACGCCACCAGCACGCGCGGATTGACCATGCCGCAGCCGGCGATCTCGATCCAGCCCTGGGACCGGCAGACGCGGCACGGCTCGCCGCCGGGCCGGGTGGACGCGCCCCGGCAGATGTGGCATTCCATGGACACGTCGGCGGACGGCTCGGTGAACGGGAAGAAGTCCGGCCGGAACCGGGTGCGCAGCCCCTCGCCGAACATCGCGTCCACGAACGACTGGATGGCGCCGCGCAGGTCGGCCATGGTCAGGCCCTCGTCGACGGCGAGGCACTCGATCTGGTGGAAGACGGGGCTGTGCGTGGCGTCGAGCGCGTCGGCACGGTAGCAGCGGCCCGGGCTGACCACATACAGCGGCAGCGGCCTGCTGAGCATGGCGCGGATCTGCACCGGGGAGGTATGCGTGCGCAGGATCACCCCGGACCGCGCCGAGCTGAGCGTGCCCCCGGTGCCGTCTCCCGCTTCCTTCGGCCCGGCCACGAACAGGGTGTCCTGGGCCTCACGGGCGGGGTGGTCGGGCGGGAAGTTCAGCGCGTCGAAGTTGTACCACTCCGCCTCCGCCTCCGGGCCCTCGGCGACCTCATAGCCCATGGCCACGAACACGTCGGCCAGCCGGTCCCCGGTCATCGTGACCGGATGCCGCGCGCCGGGCGCCATCCGGTCCCAGGGCAGCGTCACGTCGACGGCTTCTTCCAGCAGCACACGCCGGTCCCGGTCCGCTTCGAGGGCGGCGGTCCGGTCGGCCAGGGCCTGCCGGACCGCGGCGCGGGCCGCGCCCACCCGCTTGCCCGCCTCGGCGCGCGCCTGCGGCGGCAGCGCGCCGATCTCCGCGTTGGCCAAGGTCAGCGGCGCCCGATCGCCGAAGTGCGCGATCCGCGCGTCCTTCAGCTCGTCCAGCGTCTGCGCCGCGGCGATGGCCGCCAGCGCCTCATCGCGCATCCGTATTACCTCGCCGGGTGACAACGGCGTCACCTCCACGGGGTCGTAGTTCGTATTGGGTCCGGACATCGGGCCTTCCCTCGCGGGCCAAACGGCGCTGGTCAAGGTCTAGGTGGTGCAGGTTTTCATAGTGGTGCAGGTCTGGGTGGCAGTTCACGCCGGAAGGTCCTACCGGCCGGTCAATGATGCCGAACAGGACGGGGTGCGCGCATCCCTTACGTGCGGCGCTCAGCCCACGGCGGGAAAGGCGGCCGCGCCCGGCGGTGGCGTCCGGTGTCCTGGCGCTAGCGCGTACCCGGGTGGCCCGGCGCTAGCCCAGCCTCGAGGCCAAGTTGCGCGGACCGGATGGCCGTCAGGGGCCACCGGCCACGGGCAGGATCGCTGGCGGGGCCGTCCCCGGGTGGCCCGCGGAACGCCTGGCTAGCCTAGGCGGCAGGAGTTCCCGCGGGCATGGTAAATCGGAACTCCGCTCCGCCGCCGGGCGCGCGGCCCACGCTGATGGTGCCTCCGTGCGCCTCGACCAGCCCCTTGACGATGTAGAGGCCGAGCCCGGTGCCGCCGCGCCGCTTGCCCCGCCAGAACTGCCGGAACACGCGTGAAGCCAGGTCGGGGGCGATCCCCTCACCCTCGTCCTGGACGAACACCGTGACAGCGTCCGTACCGGCTGCTGGCTCCACCACGACAGTCACGGTACCAGCCCCGTGCCGTACCGCGTTCTCCACGAGATTGCTGAGGATCTGGTCCACCTTGTCGGGGTCCAGCCAGGTCTCGGGCAGCCCGGCCCGAGCCTGCAGCCGGAAGCGATCCTCGGGCTCACCCGCCGCGACCCGGCCGGCGATGATCTTGCGGGCCCGCTCGGGCACGTCGACGAGCTGGCGGTGTACCTCCAGGCGGCCCGACTCGATCCGGGAAACGTCCAGCAGCTCGGTGATGAGCCGGGTGACCCGGTCCGCGTCGGCGTTGACCGTCTCCAGCATGACGAGCTTCTGGTCGTCGGTGAACCGGTGCCACTTGGCCAGCAGCGTGGCGGTGAAGCCCTTCACGCTGGTGAGCGGGGAGCGCAGTTCGTGCGCCACGGTGGAGACCAGGTCGGCCCGACTGCGCTCCAGCCGGGCCCGCTGGCCGGCGTCGTGCAGGGAGATCACCAGCCGCAGCACGGCGCGGCGGCGGTGCGGCTCGCGGATGTAGCGGACGACGACGAGCACCTCGGTGCCGTCCGCCAGGTGCAGCGGGCGCTCCGGATGCCGGGTGCGGGTCTGCAGGCCGTGGTAAGGATCGGTGAGGTCCCACCAGTCGCGGCCGTCGGCGTCATGCAGTGGCAGCACGCCGAACAGGTCCTTGCCGAGTGCTTCAGCGGGATCGGTGCCGGTCAGCTGCGCGGCCGCCCGGTTGAACACGGTGACGCGGCCTGCTTCGTCGGCGATGACGAGACCGTCGGGGAGCTCGTCGGCGATGACGAGCCAGCCGGGCACGCCGCAAGCGTCGGCGAACGCCTCAGGCCCGGACAGCCCGGCCGCGCTCACCGGCTCGCCGGGCCAGTCCCGGACCGCTCGGCTCGTCATGATCTACCCATTCTCGAACGACGCCTCCATCCGGCACGTCCGCCCGCCCCGGCTCAGCCGCCGCAGCATATCCGTCACGAACGCGGCTGACGGAATGTGGTGTGACTCTAGCGCGCCCTCAGCGGGGCGACAGCTCCACACCATCGATTGTGCGCCACAACGCGCGAAAAGCCATATGCCGTAAGCGTTCCGTCAGAAACAGCTTCCGTTTCCGGGTCGTGGGGGCTCCTATGGTGTCAGTGTGACCAGGGTGACCCGGCTGGAGAAGGGGTAATGGCGCCATCACCCAGGCTGGAGAAGGGGTAGTGGCGCCATCACCCAGGTTGCAGAAGGGGCGGCGGGGAGGTCGCAGAAGGGGCGGCGGGGAGGGGGTCAGCGCGGGCCTGCGGCATGCTGGGCGCGGGCGCTGGCGTAGAGGCAGACGGCCGCGGCGGTGGCCAGGTTGAGGCTCTCGGCGTGCCCATAGATCGGGACCGCGACGCTCTCGTCGGCCAGCGCCAGGATCTCCGGCGGCATGCCCCAGGCCTCGTTGCCGAAGATCCAGGCCGTCGGGGCCGCCAGCTCGGCCGGGCTCAGGTCGTCCAAGGTACGCTCGCCGCGCGCGTCGGCGGCGAGAACGCGCAGCCCGGCGCTGCGCAGCGCAGTGACCGCCTGGTCCGGCCGCACGCCGGCGACCACCGGGAGGTGGAACAGGCTGCCCGCCGACGCCCGGACCGCCTTCCCGTTATAGGGGTCGACCGACGCATCGGTGAAGATCACGGCCTGGCCCCCCGCTGCGTCTGCGGCCCGCAGCACGGTGCCGGCGTTCCCCGGGTCACGCACGCTGGCCAGCACCGCGACCAGCGCCGGATGCCCCGCGACGGCCTGGTTCAGCGGGACGTCGACGAACCCGCAGACGGCCAGCAGGCCCTGCGGCGTGACGGTCTGAGCCAGCTCGGCCATGACCTCGCCGCTCACCGTGTGCACCGGGATCCCGGCCTGGGCCATGGCGGTCACGAGGTCAACGCGGCGGGCCCGCGCCTCCGCCGTGACGAACAGCTCGGTGACCGGCGCCCCGGAGCGGAACGCCTCCGTTACGGCTTGCGGGCCTTCCGCCAGGAAGGCCCGCGCGCGCTGCCGGAACGCCCGCTTGGTTAGCCGCCGTGCGCCCTTGAGCCGTGGTGAGCGGACGCTGGTGTACTCCAGACCGGGCGAGGTGGTCATGAACCAGCCGTCGCCCGGTAACGGCCGTCCCGGACGCCGGATGGCCGGCTGCCGTCAGGCAGCGGCACTCGATGCGCCGGTCTCTTCCGGCAGGTTCTTCTTGGCCACCTCGACCAGTGCGGTGAACGCCGGAGCGTCCGCCACGGCCAGCTCAGCCAGCATGCGGCGGTCGACCTCGACACCGGCCGCCTTCAGACCCTGGATGAACCGGTTGTAGGTAATGCCGTTGGTGCGGGCCGCGGCGTTGATGCGCTGGATCCATAGCCGCCGGAAGTCGCCCTTGCGGTCCTTGCGGTCCCGGTAGGCGTAGGTCATCGAGTGGAGCACTTGCTCCTTGGCCTTGCGGTACATCCGCGACCGCTGGCCGCGGTAACCGCTCGCCCTCTCCAGGGTTACCCGGCGCTTTTTGTGGGCGTTTGCCGCCCGTTTGACGCGTGCCATCTCTGTTACTCCCTCAGCTCGCGGGCCGGGCTACTTTCCCAGCAGCTTCTTGATCTCGCGGACGTCGTTGGCGGCGACGGCCTGTTCCCCAGCAAGCCGGCGCGTCACACGGGACGACTTGTGCTCGAGCAGGTGGTTGCGGTTGGCGCGGCGGCGCATCACCTTGCCGGTGCCGGTCAGCTTGAAGCGCTTCGCGGCCCCGCTGTGGGTTTTCATTTTCGGCATGGTCGCCGTCGTCTCCTCTATCTGTGTGCGCCCGGGGGCGCAGTTCCTTACTTAGGGTCGGCGCCGGGCCGAGATGGACCGGCGCCTGGCACCCGTTGCGTCAGACGTTGAGCAAGCTTGCGGTCAGCTGGTCGAGACTTCCTGACCTGGCTGCCTGGTTTCCTGCTGCCCGCCGTTGGCCCGCCGCGTCGCGGACGCGGCGGCCACGGCGCGCGGGCCGGGAACCGGCCGGGCGGCGGGCGCACGCTCCGCGGGCTGCGGGTCGGACTGGCTCGGCGGGGCTGGCTGGCTCGGCGGGGCTGGCTGGCTCGGCCGTGCTGACTGGCTGGGCCGCGCTGGCTGGCTGGGCGCAGGCCGGGGCGCCCGAGCTGGCTGGCTCGGCGCAGGCCGGGGCGCCCGAGCTGGCTCGCTCGGCGCGGGCCGGGCCGCCCGAGCTGGCTCGCTCGGCGCAGGCCGGGCCGCCCGAACTGGCTCGCTCTGCGCAGGCCGGGCCGCCCGAACTGGCTCGCTCTGCGCAGGCCGGGCCGCCCGAACTGGCTCGCTCTGCGGAGCCCTGGCCGGCTCAGCTGGCTCGCTCTGCGGAGCCGGAGCCGGCTGGCTCGGCGCAGGCCGGGCCGCCTGGACCGCCTGGTCGTGCGCTGCGCGCGCGACCTGGCTGTGCGAGGCGCGGACGGGCTGCGGAGCACGGTCTTCCTGTGCACCGTGATCGCCCTGCGGAGCACGATCGGCCTTGCCCTCGCTCTTCCGGCGGTGCGGGCCGATCACCATGGTCATGTTCCGGCCGTCCTGCTTGGCCGAGGTCTCGACGAAGCCAAGCTCCTCGACATCGCCAGCAAGACGTTGCAGCAGCCGGAAGCCCAGTTCGGGCCGGGACTGCTCACGCCCCCTGAACATGATCGTCACCTTGACCTTGTCCCCCGCTTTGAGGAACCGCTCGACGTGGCCCTTCTTGGTGCCGTAGTCGTGCGGGTCGATCTTCGGCCGGAGCTTGATCTCCTTGATGACCGTCTGAGTCTGGTTCTTACGCGATTCCCTGGCCTTCAGCGCGGACTCGTACTTGAACTTGCCATAGTCCATGAGCTTGCAGACCGGCGGCCGAGCTGTCGGCGCGACCTCTACCAGATCTAGGTCGGCTTCCTGGGCCAACCGGAGCGCATCGTCTATCGAAACGATCCCGACCTGCTCGCCGGCCGGTCCGACCAGCCTGACCTCGGGAACACGGATGCGCTCGTTAATACGCGGTTCGACGCTGATGTGACCTCCTTGAGTCCCATCACTGCCGCGGGAATCTCCGGCGGCAGAATGCCTGCTGACTATGCCTGCGGGCCCGCCCCGGAAGCGGCTGGCGCCGCAAACGAGAAAAGCCCCGCACGCCGTGCACGCGGGGCAACCACCATAGCGGGCAATGCCCTGCATCACCACTGTGACACCGGCAGCCCGCCAATGCCAGATCCGCGCGGCTCCGGTATGCCCTTTCCTCGGACTCCGGGCCGCCGCATCCGGCCTGACCTGTCAGCCTGTGGCTGGCGAGGTGGGAGGTGGCCCTCCGCTTACACATCCGGCATTGCCACGCCGGACTAGTCGTCGATTAAGGATAACAACAATTTCGGCAGGTGCGGTATTTCCGCGCTGATCGGGCGCGCCGGATGGCCTCAGCTTACCCACGGCAAGCTCAGTTGAGCACCCGGCGCCCTCAGTTGAGGATGCGGCGGCTGAACGTGCGGGTCCCCAGGTAGCCGATCAGCGCCGCCCCGCCGATCAGCACGAGCCGTGGTTTCCCCTTAGCTAGCGTCACAAGGTTCAGCGCCCCGCATGACACCCTGTCAAAGTATTTTTGATCGTATAACTAACCTTCCCCGAGGACCGAGGACCAGGCATGCGGGTGACCGGAACCGCCCAGCGCGAGGCGTGGGTCGCCCAGCGGATGCCGCCCGTCGAGGAGGTCCGGCCCGGCCTGTGGTCGGTGCCGGTACCTATCCCGTCCAGCCCACTGCGCTACACCCTGTGCTACCTCATCACGGCTGACCCGGGCCTGATCGTGGTCGACCCCGGCTGGGACAGAGAGGACGGGTGGCAGGCGCTGACCACCGGCCTGAGCCGGGCCGGGGCCACCGCCGTTGACGTCACCGGGGTCGTCGCCACCCATGTCCATCCCGACCACCACGGGATGTCCGGCCGGGTCCGGGCCGCGTCGGGCGCGTGGATCGCGATGCACCCGGCCGAGCGGGACTCGCTGCCGTCCCGGACGTGGGACGCGGCCACCGGCCCCAAGCGGGATCTAGCCTGGCTGCAATCCTGCGGGGTGCCCGCCGATGTGGCGGCCGAACTCAAGGCGAGAGACCAGTGGATGCAGTTCCTGCTGGCCATGCCCGAGCCGGACATCCTGCTGAACGACGGCGACCTGGTTCCTGGGACGGGCCGGCGGCTGCGCGCGGTGTGGACGCCGGGGCACACGCCGGGCCACCTGTGCCTGCACGAGGAGGCCGAAGACGTCCTGCTGACCGGGGACCACGTGCTGCCGCGCATCACCCCGAACATCGCCCAGATGGCGCACACCGACGACCCGCCGCTGGCCGCCTACCTGGAGTCGCTGGGCCGCGCCGCCGATTACGACAGCGCCGGGCGCTGCCCGCGCACGAATACCGGTTCCACGGACTGGCCGACCGGGTCCGGGTCATCCGATTGCACCATGATCACCGCACCCAGGAGATCCTGGACGTGCTGGCCCGGCTGGGGCCGGCCACCGCCTGGCAGGTGACTGAGCAGCTGACCTGGTCCCGGGGCTGGGCCGCGGTGGAGGGCTTCATGCGCCGGGCCGCGCTCGGCGAGACCGCCGCTCATCTGAAGTACCTGCTGGATCACGGTGAGGTGAGCCGAGGCGGTGGAACGCCGGTCCGCTACGCGGGCCGACGGGCGGCGGCCGACGGCTGAGCGCGCCGCCGGTTAGGCCCTCTTCCGCCGGCCCGCTTCGGCCAGCGCGGCCACCCGCGGTGCAGCACCGGGACGACGAGTGGGCGATCGGCGACCCGGGGACGGGGCTTTCATCAGCGCCCGATGGTACCGGGTGCCGGTGTCCTCAGCCGTTCCCGAGGTTCTGCTGCAGTTCCGCGCGAAGCTGCTCGAAGGTCGCCTGGCTGGCGGTGAACTCGGTCAGGCCGGTCTTCGGGTTCACGGTCACGAAGTACAGGTCGTTCCCCGCCGAGGGGTGGAGCGCGGCCTCGATCGCCGCGTTGCCGGGGCTGTCGATCGGCCCCGGCGGCAGTCCCTTGTACTTGTAGGTGTTGTACGGCGATGTGGCCTGGAGTTGCTGGTCCGACGCGACGATGCCGAACGTGTTCAGCGCGTACATGACCGTGCTGTCCAGCTGCAGCGGCATGTTCTGCGCAAGCCGGTTGTAGATGACCCGGGCGATCTGCGGGTAGTACGAGGTGCTGCCGCCTTCGGCCTGGATCAGGCTGGCCAAGATGATCACCTGGCTGGACGACATGTGGACCGAGGCCGCCGCCTGCGGGAGGTTGATCGAGGCCGCTTCCTGACCAAAACGCTGCACCATGGCCTGCAGAACGTCGGTAGCCGTCTGGTTCGGCTGTACCTCGTACGTCGCCGGGAACAGGTAGCCCTCGGGCTTGCCGTTCGCGTAGCTGGGCAGGCCCAGCGAGCCCGGGTTGGCGAGGGCCTGCTTGTAGTCGGCCGCGGGGATCCCGGACTTGGCCGCCAGCTCCGCCTCGGTCTGGGAGATCCGCCACCCTTCCGGGATCGTGA
>Ga0302184_10000708_pt1 | contig 21740 bp, 15 predicted proteins | sample I_Palsa_N3_3_FD_200233 | JGI IMG/M metagenome (GOLD analysis project Ga0302184, IMG submission 200233) | Peat permafrost microbial communities from Stordalen Mire near Abisko, Sweden - I_Palsa_N3_3 | ecosystem: Environmental > Terrestrial > Soil > Palsa > Peat permafrost | place: Sweden...
GGTCTGCGGGGCCTGCGAGGCGGCCTCGTTCCCGTTCTCGCAGGAGACCTACGAGTTCATGACCGGCGCGCTCGCCCGGCCGCTCGCGCAGGCTCCCGAGGCTTCGCCGCAGGCACTGCGCGAGGCCGAGCGGGCGATCGGCGAGACGCTCGAGCACCACGCCCACCTGCGGCTGCGAGCGGCCGCACAGCCCGTGGAGCACGTGCGATGACGGCCGGCGCCCCCGAGCAGGTCGCCGCCCGCTTCGCTGAGCTCCAGAGCGAGCGCGAGGAGCGCGGCCTCGCGCCGACCGCCACCCGCAGCTACCCGGCGCGGCGCCGCCGGCCCGAGGACGACTGCGGATTGCGCACGCCGTTCCAGCGCGACCGCGACCGGATCGTCCACAGCAAGGCGTTCCGGCGGCTCAAGCACAAGACCCAGGTGTTCGTCGCGCCCGAGGGTGACCACTACCGGACCCGGCTCACGCACACGCTCGAGGTGACCGGCGTCTCGCGCACGGTCGCGCGGGCGCTGCGCCTCAACGAGGACCTCGTCGAGGCGATCGGCCTCGGCCACGACCTCGGCCACCCGCCGTTCGGCCACATCGGCGAGGACGTCCTCGACCGCTGCCTGCGCGAGCGCTTCGGTGGCCACTTCCACCACTGGGAGCAGTCGCTGCGTGTCGTCGACCAGCTCGAGCGTGGCGGCGCCGGCCTCAACCTCACGGACCCGGTTCGCGAAGGAATTCTCGCTCATTCCGGCCGCGCCGACCCACCCCGGACGCTCGAGGGTGCAATCGTGCGGATCACTGACCGCTTCGCCTACCTCAACCACGACATCGACGATGCCCTGCGCGCCGGCGTGCTGGCGGTCGACGAGCTGCCGGCCGAGGCGATCGCCGTGCTCGGCGACAGCGGTTCGAGGAGGATAGATGCGCTTGTCCACGATCTGGTTGAGAACTCTGAGCGAGCGGGGGAGATCCTCCAGGGCGAGCAGGCGGCTGCCGCGATGAGCGCGCTGCGCGACTTCATGTTCGAGCGGGTCTATCTCGGCGCGGTCGCCAGACGCGAGCATTCGAAGGTCGAGACCGTCATCCGGACGCTGTTCAACCATTACTGCGAGCATCCCGACGAGTTCGGCGCCGAGGCCGACGATCAGCTGGCGACGAACGTGACCGACTACATCGCCGGCATGACCGACCGCTTCTGCATCCGCGCCTTCGAGGAGCTCGCGGTTCCCCGCGCCTTCGGCAGCGACGGCGCCTAGGTGATGGTTGATTCCACGACCCGCGCACCGTCTGGCGGCGTCCGCTGGCGCCGGATCGCCACGCCACGGCCGGGTCCGTGGCTCCACCACTGTCCCCGTCCGCGTCGCGGCGCCCGTCATCCAGCGGCCACTCCCCAGCCGGCAGCGCCGGCCGTGAAATCAACCATCTAGATGCCGCGCTACACCGACGACAGCAAGGAGCGGGTCCGCGCGGCGATCGACATGGTCGACCTGGTCGGTACGCGCAGCGAGCTGCGCCGCGCCGGCGCCGACTCCTACAGCGGCATCTGCCCCTTCCACGACGAGCGCACGCCCTCGTTCTCGGTCAAGCCGTCGGAGAAGCTCTACTACTGCTTCGGCTGCCAGGCCCAGGGGGACGCGTTCACGTTCGTGATGGAGACCGAGGGCGTCGACTTCCCTGGCGCGCTCGAGCTGCTCGCCGAGCGCTACAACGTGACGCTCGACGTGGTCGAGGAGGATCCGCGCGCAGCTGCCCGCCGCCAACGCCACGACCGCCTGCTGGAGTTGCTCGAGCGGACCTGCGCCTACTACGAGCGCTACCTCTGGGAGGCCGACGAGGCGGCGCGCGCGCGCGACTACTTGGCGGCCCGCGGTCTCGACGAGACGGTGCTGCGGCGCTTTCGCGCCGGCTACGCGCCGAGCGCCTGGGATCGCGTGCTGCTCGCCTCGCGCCGCGGCGGCTTCAGCGAGAAGGAGCTCTACGACGCCGGCCTCGTGCAGCGCTCGAGTGACCAGCCCGGTCGCGTCTACGACCGCTTCCGCTCGCGGATCACCTTCCCGCTCTGCGACCGCCGCGGCCGCGTCCTCGGCTTCGGCGCCCGCGCGATGCGCGCCGAGGACCCGGCGAAGTACCTCAACAGCCCGGAGGGCGAGGTCTTCCACAAGCGCGAGCAGCTGTTCGGCCTCCATCTCGCGCGCGGCGCCGCGGCGCGCGCCGGATCGGTCGTGCTCTGCGAGGGCTACACCGACGTGATCGCGATGCACCAGGCAGGGATCGAGAACACCGTCGGCCTGATGGGCACCGCCCTGACCGACGAGCAGCTCGGCCTGCTCTCCCAGCTCGCACCGAAGGTGATCCTCGCGCTCGACGCCGACGGCGCCGGGCAGGCGGCGATGCTGAAGGCGGCGTCGGTCGCCGCGAGCAAGCGCCTGGAGCTGCTCGTCGTCGCGCTGCCGGCGGGCAGCGACCCGGCCGACGTCCTCGGCCGCGATGGGCCGGCGGCGCTCGCGCCGCTGGTCGACAGCGCGACCCCGTTCGTCCGCTTCCGCGTCGAGCGGATCCTCGCGGCCGGCGACAGCGCGACGCCCGAGGGTCGCGACCGGATCCTCGACGAGCTGCGCCCCGTGTTCGCGCAGATCGGGCTCGGGGCGATGCGTGAGACGCTCGAGCGCGAGGTCGCATCGCGACTCGACGTTTCCGAGCGCACGATCGAGCGCGTGCTCGCCGCCAGACCATCCGGGGGACCGGCGATCGCCGCCGCGGTCGGCGAGGCTCCCGCCGCCGCGCTCGGCGCCGGCGAGCGCACCGAGCGCAGCTTCCTCGAGCTCTGCATCGCGATGCCCGACCGCGGCGCCGCGATGCTCGCCACGCTCGACATCGACTCGGCCTTCGCCGGCACGCTCACCCGCGCCGCGGCCACGCACCTCAAGGACCACCTCGACGAGCCGGTCGCCAGCGCCACCGACGAGGCGCTCGCGCAGCTGCTGACGAGGCTCGCGGTCCGTGCGAGCACCCTCGAGCCCGTCCCGGCACAGCTCGAGGTCGCCGCGCGCCAGCTCGAGCTCGCCCGGATCGAGCGCGCGATCGAAGCCGTCCGCGCCAGCGGCGGAGCGGGCATCGCCCTGCTCGGCCACGAGCGCAACGAGCTCAAGGCGCAGCTCGACGAATGGATGCTCCGCGCCCTCGAGGAGACCGCCGGCGCCGCGCGCTGATCGCTCTGTTCCATCGCTGTCGTTCGTCACAATCATACGAACAGATGTTCGCACAAGATTGGGACGGAAATGGACGAGCAAGAGCTTCGCTCGTGGCTCGCTGAGGGCCTTTCACTCGAGCAGATCGGCCGACGCGTCGGGCGTCACCCGAGCACGGTCGCGTACTGGCTCGCCAAGTACGGCCTCGCCCCACCGGGACGCGAGAAGCACGCGCCGCGGGGCGGCATTCCGCGGGAGCACCTGGAAGCGTTAGTTGAGGCAAACATGTCGATCGCCCAGATCGCCGGGTCGCTCGATCGCAGCAAGGCGACGGTGCGCCCTTGGCTGATCCGCTACGGACTGAAGACCCGACCGGGCGCGACCTCGAAGGCGGCGAAGCAGGCTGGCCTGGTGGTAACGGTGATGCACTGCGCCCACCACGGCGATACCGAGTTCTGCCTCGATGGGCGCGGATACTATCGCTGCAGGCAGTGTCGATCGGCGGCTGTGACGCGGAGACGACGGAAGGTGAAGACGACGCTCGTGCAGGAGGCCGGCGGAGCGTGCTGCATATGCGGCTATGACCGCACCATGCGAGCGCTGCACTTCCATCACCTCGAACCGTCGCGCAAGCGCCACGAGATAAACGCCAGGGGAGTCGCAATCTCTCTGGCGAAGTTGCGGATCGAGGCGCAGAAGTGCGTTCTTCTGTGCTCTAATTGCCACGCGGAGGTCGAGGACGGGATCGCATTCGTGCCGACCGACGCGTTGCACAAGCTCCCTCCGGGGTAGCACGGTCCGGGGTAACTCAATGGCAGAGTGCTCGACTGTTAATCGAGATGTTGTGGGTTCGAGTCCCACCCCCGGAGCTCTGAACCGCTAGCGCATCGGCCCGCCGAGGCCTAATCGCGAGCCAGCGCCGCGGTGTGCCCCTTGCAGTCGTAGAGCGCGTAGTTCTGCCCACCGAACGGGTACCAGTAGATCGGATGGGTCGGGTCGCCGATCGTCGTCGCCGGTCGCCACAGCGGTGGCGGAACGATCGCGCACGCAGCCTTGATCGCGTTTGAGGCCGCGTTGCCGCCACGCCAGGTGTAGGCGCCGCCCAACAGCATGTAGCGCGCCTCGCCGCGCGTGACGAGCTTTGCCAGCTGCCGCGGCGTGACCGCCGGCGTCTGCGTGCCGTAGCCTCCGAGCGCCGCCGCCTTGTAGCCGAGCAGGATCATCGGCGCGGCGGTGATCGAGGCCTGTGTCAGCACGGTCCAGCGCGCGTTCGGGGCACGGGCGTCGGTGTACTGGAAGAGCTGCGCCAGGATCGGCAACGTCGGCGCCGGCGCGCCGACGCCGCCCTGACCGGCGTCCGTATACGGCCCGGCTGCCGGGAACGTCCCGTCCACCGGAATCTCCCAGACCGTCTTCGAGTAGAGCGCCGGAACGATCAGCAGCGCGATCAGGCTGGCGGCGATCGTCGCGCCGAGCAGCCGTGGTCGCGCCACCAGCAGCGCGATGCAGACGACCGCGGCCACGATCAGCACGGGCCAGGTCCACTTCAGGTAGTCGTGCTGCCCATGGAGCAGGTAGATCTGCACGCCGACGGTGCTCGCGAGCGCAAGCACCGGCAGCACGAGGTAGCGCCGGTCCCGCCGCGCGAGCGCGACGAACGCCGCCGCGCCGCAGGCGGCGACGATCGCAGTGCCGGGCGCTAACGCCGAGGTGTAGTAGGGGTGGACGATGCCGTCAGAGAAGCTGAGCACGAGCGCCTCGACGACGAACCAGCCGCCGAAGACGATCAGCGTCGCGACTCGCCGATCACGCCGCGGACCCTTGAAGAGCATCAGCACCAGTGCGATCAGGCCAAACACGGCGAACGACAGCAGCCATGCGGCCTGGTCACCGAACCCGGTCCCGAACAGGCGCAGGACACCGGGGGAGGGGCCCAGCGCGATCGGCGAGTAGCTGCGCAGGACGACCGGCGCGGTCGGAGCAGTCGTCGTCGACGTGGCGGCGGGCTGGCCATAGGTATTCGGGATGACCGTCACGCACGTCGTCCCCTTGAAGATGCCGACCTGGCTGTCCGCCGTGCCGATCGGCAGCGGGCCCGTCGCGCCGGTCGCGCCGGTCGGCCCTGTTGGCTTCTTGCACTCGAGGCTCGCCACGCGTGAGCCGAGGACCGATGTCGCGTCGGGCGCCGGGTGCGCCGCAGAGTCGCCGAGCACGCCGGAGGAGAAGCTGGTCCCCGAGCCGCCAACCTCGCCGGCGACGCGGCCAAAGCCGTTGTAGCCGAAGGTCAGCGACAGCTCCGAGTCGTTCTCGGTCCCACCGACATACGGTCGCTGACTCTGCGGCACCAGATCGACCGCGACGATCCAGATCAGCGACACCGCTGCGAGCACGACACCGCCGGCGATCAGGCGCACCAGGCGACGGCGGATCGAGCCCTGGGCGCACAGGACATAGGCAACCGCCATCCCGGGCACGACGAGATAGGCGGCGAGCGCCTTCGTATTGAATGCGAGTCCGGCCAGCAGCGCCGCGAGCAGCAGCGTGCGCAGCCGGTCCGTCTCGATCGCGCGGATCGTCGCCCAGCCGGCTAGCAGCATCAGCAGGATCAGCAGCGCGTCGAGGTTGTTGTCGCGCGTCGAGGCGACGAACCCGGGGAAGGTCGCGAGCACGGCGGCGGCGCCGACCCCGGTCCAGCGACCGAAGCGCGGGGCGACGATGAAGTAGCTGAAGAGCACCGTCAGGAAGCCGCACGCAGCCTCCGGGATCAGCACGCTGAGCGCATGGAAGCCGAGCAGCTTCGCGCTCAGGACCTGCAGCCAGAGACCGAGCGGCGGCTTGTCGACGGAGATCAGCCCACCCGGGTCCGAGGAGACGAAGAAGAAGTTGTGCAGCGACTCGAGCATCGACTTGACCGCTGCCGAGTAGTAGTTGTTGCCGTAGCCGTTGTGGCTGATGGCGTGGCCTTCGAGCAGGATCGAGATGACGACAACGACCGCCAGCGCGACGTGCTCGCGGCGCAGCGTCAGCGACCGACCAGCGAGGCGCAGGTGCGAGCTCCGGTTGTGTTGCTCGTCCGCTTCCGGTTCGCCAACTCCGCCGACGGCGCCTTCGCCAGCGCTCATCGATCCGCAGCGTTCGCGCAGCGGTCAGCTACGCAGCCGTTGTGGACAGCGGACCTCACGTGCGCCAAAGAGTATGCGAGCGACCGGGCGTGGTGCGGCGGTGGCGCCGTTCAGTGGCGTGAGCGCACGACGACGGCTTCCGCACAGCGCTCCGCCCACTTGCTCACGCCCTCGGGGCGTCGCTCGCTGCAGGACTGGCGGTGCGTGGTCGTCCGCACGACGGTGTGGCAGGCCTTCGCCGCCGTCGCAACACCCCGGGCCTCCCGCTTCGTCTTGCAGACCACGCTGGCGCTCTTCGCCACCGTCGTCTTCGTGCAGCGCCGCGTCTCCGCTCCCCTGCTCCCGCGTCGCACGCGCCCGCAGCTGACCTTGGCGGCTGCCTTCTTGGCGCCCGCGGCGCCGGCGGTCGTGCCGATCGCCTTGGCGACGACGATCGGCTCGCTCGCCGAGCCTGTGGCCCCGTAGCTGTCGGCCACGCTGAGCGTCACCGTGTAGTCGCCGGCTGCTGCGTAGGTGTGAAGGGCGCTCTGCCCGGTCGCGTCAGCGCCGTCGCCGAAGCTCCAGCTATAGCTGGCGATCGGCGTGGTCGTCCCCGAGCTGGCGCTCAGCGACACCGCGCTCCCGGCGACCGCGTTCGCAGGCACGCTGAAGCTCGGCACCGGCCCGGGTGCGCTCGCCAGCGCGCAGCCGTTCAGCGCGTTGCTCCACGCGCCCTGCAGGTAGTAGTGGCCCCCGTCGATCGTCTGGTTCCAGAGCGTCCCCGCGGTGGCGCTGCCGCCGTCGGTTGGCAGGAACGAGTCGGCGTTCCAGGTGAGCCCGTTGCAGAGATCGGCAACCTCGTTCCCGTCGGCGTCATACCAGGCGTTCAGCATCGGGTCGGTGATCGTCTCGAGCAGCTCGTGGCTCAGCGACTTCAGCGCCACGTCGGTCAGGCCGGCGGTTGGGTTCGGCGCCTGAACCTGCGTGTTCCCGTCGTCCTGGCAGCTCTTCGCATCGCCGGGCGAGTCGAGCAGCGTGAAGGGAATCTCGATGTAGAGCAGTGTCGAGGACCCATCCGGCGCAAAGGAGTGCAGGCTGCAGTAGGAGTTGTTGGAGCATTCGTCGGTGCCATCCGTGCACGTCACGACCGTGTCGGGCGTCATCACGACGTACACGGCACCAAGCCCGGTCGGCAGCTTGTGGGCGCCAACGAATGCGGTGAGCTCACTGACCTCCTGCGAGTTGGTCAGGCAGATCGTCGCGCTCGCCGTCGTCTCGCTGCAGCGGTCGGTCGTCGGGTAGGGGTCGCTGTCGATATAGCTGCCGCCGAACGTCTGCTGGTACTGCGCGCCGCCGCCGGCATCGCCGTACTGCGACGCGACGGAGAACACGTTGCCGGTGGCGCCGCTGTCGTGGGCGGTGCCCGCCAGGAAGTTGTTGACGAGGCTCTCAGCCGTCGGCGCAATCGACCCTGCCGGGTCCCAGTACACCGCATAGGTCGTCAGCCCATGGACCACCGGCCCGCCGTGGTAGGTGACGCCGACCGCCGTCCCATCGAGCGGGTCCGCGATCAGGCTTGAGCTCCCCGCCGTGCCGTCGATCGGCTGCACGCTGACGCGCGAGCCGTCGGTGACGACGGCGCCTGCCGGCGCCGCGAGCACCAGCCCCGCGAGGACCGCGAGAGCGGCCAGCACCCACCGCCCACCGCGCGGTCGACGTGCGCCCGCTGCGATGAACCCCGCCGGTGTCACTCACCTCTCTGATCGGTGCCGGCGACCGCGCGGGCAACGCACCCTCGACAACCTTTGCGGTCTCGTACGTGCGTCCAGGACCGGCGCCACGTCACCCCGTCGCCAGCCCGCCGCAGCCCCTCGCGGTTCCCCGGCCAAGGCCGACTAGGCTGTGCAGCGCGGGCCGGTAGCTCAGTTGGTTAGAGCAGCGGACTCATAATCCGTCGGTCCCAGGTTCGAGTCCTGGCCGGCCCACTGCGCGCAGCCCGGAAAGACCGGAGCTTGCCAACTGATCAGATTGAAAAGGCTGATTCCTCGCGGGCGCTGCGGGTAGATGAGTCCCGCAAACCAACTTGGAAGGAGACCCATGGCCCCGAAGAAGAGCAGCACCGTAGAGATGCCGGTCGAGGACGCGCAGACGCGCCAGCAAGCGATCGAGCGCAGGGCGTACGAGATCTCGCAGTCCGCGGAGGCCGGCACGCCCGAGGAGAACTGGGAGCGGGCAGAGCGCGAGCTGCCAGTCGAGGGCTAAGGGCGGGTCCTAGCCAGATTTTCTGGGGCGGCGCGACTCGCGCAGCCGCGTCACTTCACGAACTGGCGCCCAGGTCACGCAGCCGGCCCATAGACCATCACCTCGCGGATGATCGCCGGACCGTAGGCGTAGTCGTTGGCCTGCTTCGCAACGGTCGCCGTCGATGCCGGCCAGAACCACGGCTTGGCGCCGCCGGCGTAGCCGCCGAAGTTGACGCGCTCGACCTGGATCCGGATCGCTCGCGCGAGCACGGGACGAAATTGGGAGAGCACGGCCCGGTCGTAGAAGAGGTTGTTATGGGAGGCGACCCGCCGCCACTGGCCGCTCGGTGTCTCGACGAGGACGTTCCAGCTGCGGATTCCCGGCATCGTGCTGCCGACCGAGGAGGTGGCGAGTAGCACCCGGTCGATCCGTTCGGCCTGCGGGAACGTGACCGTGAGCCGTGGCGAGGGGTCGCCGTAGGCCGATCCCCAGGACGGCTCGCCGTCGAGGTCGCCGACGTTTCCGGCGGTTGCGTCGCCGTCGATCGCGTTGCTCGCCGGGTTCCCCGGCGTGCTCGAGCTGGCGCTCGCTGTCGAGCCGTTGGACGCCAGCGCCAGATCGGCTCCGAACGCCTCCGGTGAAGCGACGCTGACGCTGTCGCCGGCGGGCAGCACCAGGTATTGCACGGCGCCGTCGAGCGTGACGTCGAGGTCTTTGGCGAGCGAGACCGATCGCGTGGCTCCGTATTCGTTGACGAGCGTCGCGTTCGGGTCCGAGCCCTGCGCGAGGTGGATGACAGCGCGCAGCGCGGTGTCATCGGTCCACAGCGCCACCATCGTCGTGCCGCCACTGGCGCCGAACTGCGCCGCGTAGGTCAGCGGCATTCCGGTCGCAAGCCAGCCCGCGAAGGACCGGCCGGCCGTCTGCTTGGCCTCGACCATCGCGGCGAGGGCTGCGGGCTTGACGGCCGTGTCGGCATTGATCAGCGAGTAGTCGAGGCCGTTGGTGGTCCAGTTCCCCTGGTAGTCGAGGTACTCCATCACTGGGATACCCAGCGCGTGCATCCACAGCTCGGCGCGAGCGAGCCGGTCGCCCTGGTCGAAGTAATCCTCCGCCCCCGTCGACCACCAACCGATCTCGGTGATCCAGACCGGCATCGAGCCGGCGCCGTTGGCGGCCATCAGCGCGCGCAGCTGGGCGTAGGCGGCGGCGAATCCCTGCTCCTCAAAGCCGCGATTGTGCCCGGTGTAGGGGTGGATCGCGGCAATATCCATGTAGCGGAACCCGCCGGCGGCGGCGATCCCCTGCCAGTAGCTGAGATCCATGCCGACGACCGTCCCGCCGATCACCTGGGCGGCCGGGTCGACGCTCTTGACCGCGTTGTAGAACGGTTCGAGCACGTTGTCGACGTAGGCGCTCGGCGAGCCATAGCTGGCGTTCGGCTCGTTCCACGCCTCCCAGTAATGCACCTCGCTCTTCCAGTGCGCGACGACCTGCGCGACGCGAGCAGCCCAGGTGCCGTTGGCGACGAACGCGGCCTCCGGTCCGCCGCTGCCGATCTGCACGCTGAACACGACGTGCTCCGCGGCGGCCTCCTGGGCCGCGGCCGCGATCTCAGCGTCATAGGCCGAGAAGTCAGTCGGGCCGGTGGTGCCGTCCGGCAGCAACTGTGACCAGTTGAGCGTTACCCGCACGCCGCCCATGCCGAAGACGTTGGCGAGGACGGCTCCGTTGGCCCCTGCCGAGGAGTTGAAGCTCGGAAGCGTCGCCAGGTTCAGCGTGTCACCGGCCGCGCCGACCGAGTAGTCGACGCACTGCGCCGAGATCGTCCTGGAGCCCTGGTGGAGCCGAACGTCGATCTCATAGGGACCGGGCGTCGCCGCGGGCAGCAGTAGCGGCACTCCCTGCTGGATACGCGCCGACGTGAGCACAACCGAGTGGGTCCGCGCGCCGCCGCCCTCGGCCTGCGCCCGATCGAGCACCCTGTAGCTGAGCCGCAGATGCGAGAGCTGCTTCCACCACGGATCGAATACCGCGGTCGCGGACGGCTGCTGCCCGGCAGCGAAGTATCCGGCCTGGGCCCCAAGGCGGACGCCCGCTCCGATGCCGAGATCGGGAGGCGTATCGCTCGGTGCGAGCGCCTCGCGCACGACGTCGCGGACCGCGATCTTCGCGACCGTCTGGGTCGAATCCCACGGGCCGCCGTTCTCGAGGTACAGCGTCGAGCCCCGCAACTGCAAAGCGGCGCGCTGGTGGAGCAAGCCGACCTGCGAGTCCGCCATCGTGCCGAGCAGGATGCCCTCATGGGAGAAGACCTCGAGGCCGCGACCTGAGTCGGCCACCAGGTAGCGTCCATCGGGCAGCAGCACGGCGCCGCCCTGCAGGTAGAAGTCGAACTCGCCGGCCGTCGGGGCCCTTCCGCCACCCGCGCCGCCAAACGAGAAGATTGGCCGCAGATCGCGGCTGTAGCTGCGTACGTAGTTCGAGTCCGTCGCTACCAGGCCGCCGCCCGGCGCCGTCGTAAAGACGCTGCCCTTCACCGGCCGCGAGCCGACGTACCGCCCGCGGCTGTCATAGAGGCGAGTTGGTCCGCCTTGCTCGGCGGCGCCGACGACCCACTCGTGACCGAGCTCATGGCCGAAGATGCCGGTGATCTGGTGATGCTCCGTGACCGTCCAGAGGACGGTGCCGGACGAGCTCAGCTTGACCAGCTGGACGCTGGCACGCTCCAAGTAGATCGCACCGGCGCGGTCGACAGCGAACGAGGTTCCCGTGGTCTGCCAATGGATTGGGATGCTGCGCAGCGGCTTTCCGCTCATGCTGAACTCGTCGATCGAGCCGTTGTTGCCAGCGACGAAGATCGTCCCGCGCACGATCTCCATGTCGCCGAGGCTCATCGGCGAGGTGAGCACCCTTGGCTTGGCGTTATCCGCCGGCCTGCCGGAGGCCATCACCTCGCGCCGGTTCGCCACACCGCAGAGCGAGGTTGCCGTCGTGTAGGCGGAGCGACTCTCGACGCTCGCGGCCGCCGGCGCCGGCATCGCCGCCAGTGCCAGCGCAAGCGCTGCAGCGACCGCCGCAAGCGCGCCGCCCGCGGCCAGCAGGGAGCGCACGCGATGCCTCGGCGAGACGGGGTTGGAACGGAAGAGACTAGGCATCAACGACTCGCGTTCAACAACGGTAGCGACAGCCCTGCGTCGGCCGGCGCAGTTCGACGGGTTGGCGGGGTTGGGCGATGGCCCTGGCGAAACCCCGGCGCGAGGGGGAGCCGCAGGGGCGTTTTCGACCGCGGCGGCTGGAATCTCTCACAACGTTCTAATCGGCATCCCAGCCGCAAACGCCCAAGTCTCGCTCCTCCCGAGGCAGCCTCGATACGCTCATCGAGCGCCCTTCGCAGCAGCGGGATCTTCATCCGCGGCGGGGTGGTTGCGCCGAATGCGAGCATCGCCGAGCAGGGCGTAACTAGCCCGAGTCCCTGGATTCGGCGCGGCCGGAGGTCTGCGTCCGTCAAGATGAAGAATCAGCGCCCGACCGCTCCGAATGGTCGGCGCACACGTTGCAACAAGAGTCCTCGTCTCACGTCACGGCCCGTTCGCTGACGTCCCGACGCACGCTCGCAAGAGGAGACCCCATGCGCCTACGCCGCACGCCACTCGCCGTGGCCCTATCGCTCGCCGTCGCGATCGCCGCGCTCGTCGCCGCCACCGCGCTTGGCTCGACCACCCACGCCGACCCGGCCGCCCACGCCAGCCGCTCGCATCTCCAGATCGGCATCGGCGACGAGAACCCGCTGATGTTCGACGACTCCGCCTACAAGGCGCTGCACGTCAAGATCGCGCGCTACTTCACGCCCTACGACGTCGCCAGCGGCAAGGATCCGGTCGCGCTGAACTCGCTCGTCGGCTGGCTCGAGCGCGCGGCGCAGGACGGGGTGACGCCGCTGATCGCCTTCTACCACAACCAGTCCTCGCCGAAGAAGCTGCCGAGCGTCGCGACCTACACCGCCGACGTCGACGAGTTCATCGCGGACTTCCCCCAGCTCACCCTGCTACAGCCGTGGAACGAGGTCAACCGCGGCAACGTCGGCGGCAAGGGCGGCTATGACAGCCCGAGCGCCAAGCAGTCGGCGCAGTACTACCTCGCGCTGAAGGCGGCCTGCACGACCTGCACGATCGTCGGCCTCGACGTGCTCGATTCGACGAGCCCCAAGGCGACGGTCAAGTACATCAACCAGTTCAAGAAGGACGTCGGGAAGCAGAACATGCCGAAGATCTGGGGCCTGCACAACTACAGCGACACGAACCGCTTCTACAGCCACGGCACCCGCGCGGTCCTCGCCGACGTCCCCGGGCAGGTCTGGCTGACCGAGACCGGCGGCCTCGCGAAGCTCTCGCCGAGCTTCTCCTTCAACCTCTCGCGCCAGAAGCGGGCGACCACCTACATGTTCCATCTCGCCGACGCCTACTCGCGAATCACGCGCCTCTACATCTACTCCTGGTACGGCGGCAAGAACGACAAGAAGGACAGCTTCGACGCCGGCCTCGCGAACGCCGCCGGCAAGCCGCGCCCGGCCTACTGCGTCGTCTACGAGCACCTCCTCGGCAAGAAGCGCTGCCCCTACAAGACCGCGAAGAATTGATCTGGCCGAGCTGAGCAGCCGCGGGTTTCGGGGCGGCGCGTCCCGCGCAGGCGCGTCGCTTCACGGCGTCGGCGCCTGCCCGTCTTCCGCGAGCTTCTCAGCGAGGTAGTTCCAGTCACGCTCGAAGCGGTAGGAGTGGCGGTCGGGCGGCCCCGGCGCCGACGTCTCGAGCCAGCGGGCGCGCCCGCCCTTGGTCTCGTAGAAGGCGTGGATGCAACCGACGCCGCTCCAGAACACGTCGCCGGGGCGGAGCTCATAGCGCTCGCCGTCGGCGACGACGTCGACGGCGCCGTCGAGCATGTAGTAGGCCTCCTCGAACGGGTGGTCGTGCGGGTGGGCGATGGCGCCGGGCTGGTAGTCGACCATGAACATCGTCGAGAGCTGCGCGTCGGTCCGCTGGTCGACGAGCATCTTGACCGTGATGCCGCTGTAGGCGAGCGCGGCCGTCGCCATGCTCGCCGAGACCGTCGGCGTGGCGACTGACGCGCCGGCCTTCAGCAGGTCGACGTTCATGTCGGCGTCAGCCAGCAGGAACAGGTTGCGGTTGCGCGGGTCGCGTAGATCAAGCTCGGCCGGTTCGCCGTCGGGCGTCGGGCCGGTCACGAAGGTGTCGGTCGGCTGGTCGCCGTCGCGTGGTCGCGGGGAGCGCATGTCGATCCAGCGCGCCGGTGCCGCCGAGCGCCAGGCGTGCGGCACGCCGACCGGGATCACGCCGCAGGCGCCCGGCGTCAGGCGAACGCCGTGGCCGTCGAGGTAGAGGATCGGCTCGCCCTCGAGCACGTAGAACCCCTCCTCGTGCGAGTGGACGTGCGTGTCGATCCGGCCGTCCGCGAGCTCGACCAGCCCGAGGCCCATGTGCACGGAGCCGGTGTGGCTGCCGAGCAGCTCGGCGCGGCGCAGGCCGATGCTGCGGTCGGGAAACGCCACGAGCAGCTCGACGTCCTCGCGCGCCAGCAGATGGTGTCGCCGTCGTGTCAGAGCAGCATCCATCCGCAATCGGCCTCCAGGTTGACACCGTTGATCGCCCGGTTCTCGAGCAGGAAGCGCCCGGCGTCGGCGACATCGTCCATCGTTGCGAGTCGCTTCAGCGGCGTCCGCGCGACCAGCGCCTCCAGCACGCCCGCCGGCTTGCCCTCCCACTCGGGGCTGTCGCCGACGACCCCCGGATGCAGGGCGTTGACCCGCACCGGCGCCAGCTCGACGGCAAGCGTGCGCACGAGTCCCGACACGGCGCCGTTGATCGTCGTGATCGTCGTCGAACCGGGGTAGGGGCGACGCCAGGCGAGTCCCCCGAACAGCAGGATCGACGCGTCGTCGCTGAAGCGTGAGGCGAGCGTGTGCACGACCTCGGTGTAGCCGACCAACTTGAGCGTCACGAGCCGCAGCGCTCGCGTGAGGTCATAGTCGCGCACGCTGTTGGCATCGCGCTCGATCGCCGCGAGCACCAGGTGCTCGACCTCCCCGACCGGCGCGAGGCGCTCGGCGAGCTCGCCGGGGGCGGCGAGGTCCAGCGCCAGTGCTTCCACCGCGACGCTGCCCGCGATGCCTGCGGCGACCGTCGCGGTGCGTTCCCGGTCGCGCCCGGTGATCACGACGTGCTTGCCCGCCGACGCGTAGGCCTCGGCCATGCGCAGGCCGATGCCCGAGGTGCCACCGACGATCAGCACCGCTCCTCCGCTCACGGGCGACAACATAGACGCTGCGCGTCGTGCTGTGTAGTTGAGCTAAACACGCAGGCGGATTCGCGCACGCGCTAGACCGACGGGATCGGATGGTTGGCCTGAAACATCCGCGTCGGGTCGTACCGCGCCTTGACCTCGCGCAGGCGCTCGTAGCTCGCGGCCGGGAAGAGCGTCTGCGGGTCGGCCTTCGATTCGGCGAAGTTCAGGTAGCGGAAGCCACTGTCACACGGCGCCAGGCCTGCGAGCAGGTACTCGACGTGCTCGGCGGCCGCACGGTGCGCCGCTGCGTCCGGCGCCATCCCGAACGTGAATGCCAGGAACGCCTGCTCGACACAGCTCAGCGCGCCGTGCTCGGGCGAGCTGGTGCCCGCCGCGCCACCGAGGTGGCGGAACTCGACGTGCGCCAGCGGCGACCCGACGAACCGCTCGACCATCGCGTCGACCGCCGCCGCGGTGAACTCGTGCAGCAGGATTCCGTCGCCCGTGTAGGGCAGGGGGAAGTCGGGGTCCATGTTGACCAGGCTGATCTCGCTCGAGGGGATCACCGCGACGGTGTCGATCTCAGGAGCGAGGTCGCGCAGCGGCTGGAGCAGGGCGGCGCCGTCGCTCTCCTCACCGATGAATGCCGCCTCGACGAGTACGAACGACCGACCGCGCAGGTGCTCGGGCAGGAAGTCGAGGTCGGGGAACTGGAGCATCCGGCCGATCGAGTGGCACTCGACGGGGAGCGTCTCGATCCACTCGCGCCAGAAATTGAGGATCTCCGCTGCGCGATCGATCGGCCAGAACAGGCAGCCGGCATAGATCTCGGCCACCGGGAAGAGCTCGAGCTCGATCGCCGTGACCGCGCCGAAGTTGCCGCCGCCGCCGCGCAGCGCCCAGAAGAGGTCGGGCTCGGACTCGCGGTCGGCGCGGATCAGGCGACCGTCAGCCGTGACCAGCTCGACGGCGAGGATGCTGTTGCAGGCGAGGCCGTACTTGCGAATCATCCAGCTGTAGCCGCCGCCCAGCAGGTAGCCGACAACGCCGGCGTCCGGTGAGGTGCCTGCGAGGAAGGCGAGGCCGTGCTCACCGGCGGCCACCGACAGTGCCTTCGCGAGCGTCCCGGCCTCGACGCGCGCGCGCCGCGCCGCCGGGTCGATCTCGATCGCCCGCATCCGCTCTGTCTTCAGCAGCAGCGTGTCCTCGCTCCAGTCGATCGGAGCCGCGTTGTGGCCGCCACCGTTGAACGCGATCCGCAGTCCGTGCTCGGCAGCGAACTGGACGGTCGCGACGACGTCCTCCGCCGAGGCCGGGTAGACGACGGCGACAGGTCGCTGCTCGACGGCGAGGTTCCATGCCGCCCGCGCCTGACCCCAGTTCTCGTCGCCCGGCAGCGCCACCGCGCTCGGCAGCGCGGCCGCAAGCGAGGCAAGCTGCGCCGTCAAGACTCCACCTCGACCATCGTCCCGATCCCCTCTCCTGAGCTTCGGACGGCGCAGACAATACACCCGTGGTTGACGGCGTGCCTGCTCTTGTGCAGAATGGCTGAACACCAACGGGAGAGGTCGGGGCGAGCATGGCTATTGCGTCACGCGGGGCGAAGATGGCGGTCGACTGGGAGCAGCGGGTCGACTTCGGCCGCCTGCGCAGCCACCGGCTCGGCCGCGCCAAGGCTTCGCTGGCGGCCTCGGATCTCGGTGCGCTGCTGCTGTTCGACCCGAACAACCTGCGCTACGTGACGAGCACCGCGATCGGCACCTGGGAGCGCGACAAGAACATCCGCTTCGCGCTGCTGTTCCGCGAGGACGACCCGATCCTCTGGGATTTCGGCTCGGCGGCGAAGCATCACCAGCTCTACTGCCCGTGGCTGCCCGAGTCGAGCTGGCGGGCCTGGGTTCCGCCGATGCGCGGCGCGATGCCCGACGCGACGGGTGTCCCCGATGACCTTGCCGAGCTGATCTCGGGTGAGCTGACCGAGCGCGGTCTCGCCGGCGAGCCGATCGGGATCGACGTTCCCGACATGACGACGCTGCTCGCGCTCCAGCGCAAGGGGATCCACCTGACGGATGCCCAGCCGGTGATGCTCGAGGCGCGCCGGCTCAAGAGCGAGGACGAGCTCGCGCTGCTCGATCAGGCCGCGGGGATCGTCGACGCTGTGTACGAGGAGATCTACGAGATGCTGCGCCCGGGCGTCACCGAGAACCAGGTGGTCGCGATGGCGATGAAGCTGCTGTTCGAGCTGGGCTCCGAGCACGTCGAGGCGATCAACGCGATCTCCGGCGACCGCTGTTCACCCCATCCACACACTTTCTCCGACCGTCTGCTGCGCCCCGGCGATCAGGTCTTCTTCGACATCATCCACGCCTTCAACGGCTACCGCACCTGCTACTACCGCACGTTCAACGTCGGCTATGCGACGCCGGCGCAGCTCGACGCCTACCGTCGCTGCCGCGAGTGGCTCGACGCGGCGATCGACCTGGTCAGGCCGGGCGTGACGACCGACAAGATCGCCGCCGTCTGGCCGCGCGCGCAGGAGATCGGACTACCCGACGAGCGCGCCGCATTCGGTCTGCAGTTCGGCCACGGGCTCGGCGTCGGCCTCTACGAGTCGCCGATGATCTCGCGCCTGCACTCCTTCAACGATCCGATCGAGCTCGAGGTCGGGATGGTCTTCGCACTGGAGACCTACTGCCCAGCACAGGACGGCCGCTCGGCGGCGCGGATCGAGGAGGAGGTCGTCGTGACCGCCGATGGACCGGAGGTCCTGACACGATTCCCGGCAGATGAGCTGCTGGTCGCCGGAAAGGCATATGTCCGCGGGGCGGACTTCGAGGCTCCCCGCGTGAACGGTAAGGCGGTCGAGGCCTCCTCGGCCGCGCACTGACAGATCCCCGACCTGAGGGAGGACAAGGGAGATGGCTCAACGCACGCTGATCAAGGGCGGCACCGTCGTCACGGTTGACGCGAAGCTGGGTGACTTCGCCACCGGCGAGGTGCTGATCGAGGACGGCGCGATCGTCGCCGTGGGCGCGGATCTCGGCGCCACGGACGCCGAGCTGATCGACGCCAGCGACTGCCTCGTGCTGCCAGGGCTCGTCGACACCCATCGCCACACCTGGCAGGCGCTGTTTCGCAACATCGCCTCGGACTGGACGCTGGCGCACTACTTCACCGGCCTGCACGGCACGCTGAGCGGGCTCTACCGGCCGCAGGACACCTATGCGGCGAACCTGATCGGCACGCTCGAGGCGCTCGATTCGGGGATCACCACTCTGCTCGACTGGTCGCACAACCTCAACACGCCCGAGCACAGCGACGCCGCGGTCGACGCGCTGATCGAGACCCGCGCGCGCGTGATCTTCGGCCACGGCGGTGGACATCGCCACTGGCAGCCGGTCAGCGCGCTCGCGCATCCGGCCGATGACGTCCGGCGCCTGCGCGAGGGACGCCTGTCCTCCGACGACGCGCTCGTGACGCTATGTCTCGCGCCGCGCGGGAACCAGTTCGCGACGATGGAGGTCACCGCCGAGGATTGGCAGCTCGCCGCTGATCTGGGGATCCGGATCAGCTGCCATGCGGGCGACGGCGAGTGGGGCAAGAACCGGCCGATCGCCCAGCTCGCCGAGCACGGCCTGCTCGGCCCGACGCTGACGTTCGTGCACTGCAACACACTCGCCGACGATGAGCTCGTGATGATGGCTGACGCCGGCTGCAGCGCCTCGATCTCGCCCGACATCGAGCTCCAGATGGGACACGGCTGGCCGGCCACCGGGCGGTTGCTCGACGCCGGAATCCGTCCGAGCCTCTCGATCGATGTCTGCTGCTCGAACGGCGGTCACCTGTTCGGCACGATGCGGGCCGCGATCGGGACCGAGCGCGGGTTCGACAACGAGCACGCACGCGAGCGCGGCGAGCCTTCGGTGAGCACGATGGAGCTGACCTGCCGCGACGTCCTCGAGTTCGCGACGATCGAAGGGGCGCGGGCCTGCGGCCTGGACCACAGGATCGGCAGCCTGACCCCCGGCAAGCGCGCGGATGTGATCATCGTCCGCGCCGACTCATTCGGGATGACGCCGATGAACAACGCGATCGGGGCCTTCGTCTACAACGCCCATCCCGGCCTGGTCGACACGATCCTCGTCGACGGCACGGTCGTCAAGCGCGACGGCGTTCTGCTCGACGTCGACCACGCGCGCGTGCGCCGGTTGGCGATCGAGTCGCGCGACGACATCCTCAGCCGCGCGCCCGCTGAGTCCGGTGCACGGATCGGCGGCGACTGGATCCCGGAGGCCTACGTCGCCGCTGAGGGGCACGCGTGAGCCCAGCCGAGGACGGCGATCTGCTGCTCGACCTGCACCGGCGGATGCTGACGATCCGCCGGCTCGAGGAGCTGGTGCAGACACTGTTCCTGCGCGGCGAGGTCTACGGCACGACGCACCTCTACAACGGCCAGGAGGCGGTCGCGGTCGGCTTCGCCAGCGCACTCGAGCCGGACGACCGGGTTGCCTGCACCTATCGCGGCCACGGGCACGCGCTCGCCCTCGGGCTCGAACCCGAGCGGCTGCTGGCCGAGCTGCTCGGTCGCGCGACCGGGATCAACGGCGGCCGCGCCGGATCGATGAACGTGGTCGACATCGACCACGGCCTGATCGGCTGCTTCGGCATCGTTGGCGGCAGTATCGCCGCCGCCACCGGCGTCGCCCTCGCGCTGCGCGACAGCGACCGGATCGCCGTCGCCTATTTCGGTGACGGCACGACCAACCAGGCCTACTTCTTCGAGTGCCTGAACTTCGCCAAGGTACTGGGACTGCCGCTGGTGTTCGTCTGTGAGAACAATGGCTACGGCGAGTACACGCCGATGGCGGCGGTGACGGCGGGGGAGATCTGCGCGCGCGCGAGCGGGATGGAGATCCCGACGCGGATCGTCGATGGGATGGACGTGCGCGCGACGCGCGCCGCGGCACAGGAGGTCTTCGCGCTGGTCCGCGGCGGTGGTGGGCCGGTCTTCGTCGAGGCTCGAACCTACCGTTTCGTCGGACATTCACGCAGCGATCCGGCGCGCTACCGGCCCGCAGGCGAGCTCGAGGAGTGGCAGGCGCGCGACCCGCTCGAGCTGTCGCGCGCCTGGCTGCGCGAGAACCTCGAGGATTGCGAGCGTCGCCTGGCGGATGTCGAGAACGGAGTCAGCGAGCTGCTGGCGACGTGTGAGATAAATGCACTAGCCGCTGCCTTCCCGACCCCGACGCCCTACGCGGAGTTCAAGGAGTAGTCGCGGGTAACGTATTCTCGCTCCGCGCATGAATGCCGGCAATCATCCAGCCGATCAGAACGGCCTCGAGCAGCCGAGCGCCGAGGCTGACGGCGCGGCTCCGCCGGTTGGGGCGCAGCTGCGCCAGCGGCGATTCGAGTCGGGCATGAGCCTGCGCGAGCTGGCCCGCCGGCTCGATGTCTCGCCGAGCCTCGTGTCGCAGATCGAGACGGGCAAGGTCCAGCCGTCGGTGCGCACGCTGTATGCAATCGTCTCCGAGCTCGGCCTCTCGTTGGATGCGATCTTCGAGCTGGTCGGCTCCACTGGACACGTTGTCGCGGAGGCGCCCGAACAGTCGTCCTCGACGTCGGCGCCGACGGCCCCGGTCCCCAGCCGCCCGGTCGTGTCGGACGAGCCCCGCAGCGACGGCGGCGCGATCGTCCACCGTGCCAATGAGCGTCGCACGATCGAGCTCGAGGCCGGTGTCAGATGGGAGCGGATGATGGCCTGGGACGAACCGGATGTCGAGTTCATGGTCACCGTGTACGGCGTCGGCGGCAGCTCCAGCGGCGACGGCAACCTGATGCGCCACAGCGGCCGCGAGTTCGGCCTCGTGCTGAGCGGGACGCTGAACGTCACGGTCGGGTTCGGCGAGCATGTGCTCGAGCCCGGCGACTCGATCAGCTTCCAGTCGACGATCCCGCATCGGCTGCGCAACGACGGCGATGTAGAGGTGCGCGCCGTCTGGGTCACGCTCGGTCGCTACGGCCCCGAGTAGCGACCACCACTGAACACCCTGGGGGCCAGCGTTCAGTAACGCTTGACATAGCGCCCGCGATTGCTTAGCGTCTGCCCTGCACGAGCACGTTCGTAGAAGACGAGCAGTTCGTACAGGAGGAGAGGGCGTTGGCATCAATCCCCGGCCGGGGTAATCGGCAGCAGGCGGCTATTGGCACGCGGGCAAGCCTGCGCGTTGTGGCTGCGGACTTCGCGGTGCCGGCGCATCCGCGCGGCGGCGGCGAGCACCCGGGCGCCCTGGACGCACGCCCAGCGCTTGCGAGCGCAACAGCTGCAACGACGCTCCTCACCGATGGTGGACGAACCGCCGAGTAGGGGCGAGCAGGAGTGGTCAGATCGGGCGTCCGCGACTGCGCAGGCTCCGCCACGGCGCGTGCTCGGCGTCCTGGAGCGTCTGCACGCACCGCGCTACGCGGCGATCTGGGTTGCCACGGCGCTGCTGTTCGCGCTCAGCCCGCTGCTCGCCTCCAACAGCCTGACCGGCAGCGCGCTGCTCTCGATGCTGCCGTTCGCCGCGATGCTCGCGATCGCGGCGGTCGGGCAGACGCTCGTGATCCAGCAGCGTGGCCTGGACCTGACGGTGCCGGGCATGATCCTGCTCACGTCGGTGATCGTCACGCTGCACACCGGCGGCGCGAACGGGGGGCTGCCGGTTGCGTTGCTGCTCGTCGTGCTTGCCTGCGTGGCCTCAGGGTTGGTCAGCGGGATCGCGGTCACGCAGTTCGGGATCACGCCGCTCGTCGCGACGCTCGGTGTCAACGCGCTGCTCGTCGGCACCGTCTATCAGCTGACCAGCGGCTCGGTGACGGGCAGCAGTCCGCCCGGGCTCGGGAGCTTCGCGGTGCACAAGACCTTGGGGATTCCGAACA
>Ga0302184_10000712_pt1 | contig 21709 bp, 20 predicted proteins | sample I_Palsa_N3_3_FD_200233 | JGI IMG/M metagenome (GOLD analysis project Ga0302184, IMG submission 200233) | Peat permafrost microbial communities from Stordalen Mire near Abisko, Sweden - I_Palsa_N3_3 | ecosystem: Environmental > Terrestrial > Soil > Palsa > Peat permafrost | place: Sweden...
CACACCCACTATCAGGCTGACCGCATGGTCGGCGTTATCCGCGCCCTCAACCCCGGCAGCACCGGGATGCCCCGACCGCCCGGCCAGGCCAACTGGCTTCTCCTGGCCGAACGCGGCCGAGGCGACGTGATCGCCGAGCACCGCACCGTGCCTTTCGACGTCGGTGTCGTGGTCCGCGACCTGCACCGCCGCCGTCACCCCAACGCTGCCTTCCTCGAGGGCGTCCTCACCGGTCAGCGCGAGCAACTACGGACGCCTTCGGCGACGGCTCCGTAACGACGCCTGGATGCCCCAGGTGTGCGTGACTGCCTCGCCGGGCTGCAGTACCAGCAGGTCGTCACCGGTCACGAAGGCGTTCGGCGGGCAGGTCATGGGCTCGACGGCCAGCGCCTTGCGGCGCCGGTCGGGGCCCAGCGGGTCCCCGGTGAACACCTGCAGCCAGCGGTAGCCCGCTCCGGCCCACAGGCTGACCCGGGATCCCGCGCCGGCGTCGGCGGTCAGGTGCGCCCAGGCGCGGCCGTCACTGTCCCGGTCCAGTCCGGTCAGCGCGTGATCGAGCCGGGTGGCGCCGATCGTGCGCGGGCGGCGGAAGTCGTATGGCGTGTCCGCGACCGTAACCGGGGGCCCGGACGAGATACCGCGATCGTCGACGGGCAGCCAGGACTCCGCGTGCAGGGACAACTCCCAATCGTCGACCGCGGTCCCGAAGGTCAGGTACGGGTGCGAGCCGGTGCCGTAGGGGGCCGCGCGGCTCCCGCGGTTGCGCGCGGTGATGTCGACGTGCAGTCCGCTGTCCGGGTGCAGGCGGTATCCGGCCTCGATCTCCAGGCTGAACGGATATCCCTGATAACCGTGCGGGGCACTGCGCAGCAGCACCGAACCGGCGTCGTGACTGACCAGCGTCCACGCCGTCCAGCGCGTCAGGCCGTGGATCGCGTTGCCGTGGGCCGGCTCGGTCAGGCCCAGCTGGAACTCGGCACCGCCGAAGGCATATCGTCCGCCGTCGATCCTGTTCGGCCAGGGCACGAGCAGCTGGCCCGCGCCAGCTGGGGGAAGCTCGTCGGGCTCGTAGCCGGCTATCACCGGCTTGCCGCGGAACAGCAGCTCACGCAGCCCTGCGCCCAGCTCGGTCACTGTGGCCTGGTACGGTCCGGCTTCGATGCGGTGCTGCTGTCCGGTCAGCGGAACGGTCACCCCGTAAGGATACGGATAGCAACAGCGCCGCGTGGCAACCCGCCACCAAACCCCAGGCCAGATCGGCTCCCTGAGCCGCGGCGAGCAGCTTAGCGGCCGCGGGTTCGAGCGGCTCCTGCCCGGCCATCCCCAGCAGGACGGCGGATACCTCCGCGGCGGCCTGGCCGCTGGCCGCGCACTGCAGCAGCGAGGCCGCCAGCGTCGTGGTCCGCTGCGCCGAATAGCACGTCGCCGAGGCGCTGAGCCAGTTCGCCAGCCACACCGCCCGCGTCCCGCCGGCGATCCCGCCGCCGAGCAGCCGAAGCGCGAGCAACACGCCGCTGACCACGCTGTCGCCGCTCGGTACCAGGCCTGGGCCGAGGCCGACCAGTTTCTCGACCGCCTCGACCGCGCCCGCCAAGTCACCGCGGCCGCAGCAGGCGGCCAGCTGGACCGGCGCATCGTGGCCGGCCAGGCCCGGCGTCTGCTCGGCGGCCGCGCAGAACCTGGCCAGGACGCTGCAGCCATGATCGAGCCGGGCCCGCGAGAGCGGCCCGAACACGGGGGAGGGGTCCCACCAGCGCACGATCCGGATGTCCAGCCCGCAGGCCCGCACCCGACCCTCGCCCGCCCAGCAGTCCGCCGACGCGCGTGCCTCCCAGGGGCCGGTGACGATCGCGTTCGGCAGTCGGAGGGCGTCTGGTGGTGCAATGGCGATGACGCGCGGCTCGGTCACCAGGTCGGTGAATTCCAGGTAGATCGCGTCCGGCAGGGCGGCCAGGACCTTGCCGAACCGGCGTGGGCCGCGCAGCACATCGCGGACGGCCAGGCTAGCTACCCCCGTGGTCACCAGCGGCGGATTCGTGTCCTCAACAGGCGCGGACGGTCGCCTGCCGCGTGCCCCAGTCACCCACGCCACAGTACCTGGGCGGGCCGCCCGGCCCGGTCGGCGCCAGCGGCCCCGCGTTCGGCGGCCCGCGCCGACGGCTAACGACCTGTTGTGAAGTTATGAACAGTATGTCCATTAAAGAAAAAGAAACCGATTTGTGATACCCAAGACAAATTAGTCAACTTGAGCTTCGGGGAGGCCGACGGGGCTGCTTGGGGAGCGGGGGACCGTCAGCCCCGCCGGCTAAATAAACCCTAGCCGGATGAGATGCCGAGTTGGGTGACTTTCTCTCTTGTAAGTACTTCGAAACGTTTCCCGTTGAGGCCGACGATGTCCCCGGCGGTCCCGCGGGGACGGATCCGTTGCGGTGCCCGTTGGCCCCGTTCGGCCCGAGCCGACCGCTGCGAACCGCCTCCGCGGCCAGCACCCCGAACAGGTAAAAGTAGGCCGCTTCCTCGTCCTCGAAGAAGTGCACCTCCAGCCGCGCGTCGTCGGTCCGGCTGAACACCTCGAAGCCGCCGTTCGCCTCGATCAGGCACATCGCGCCCGGTACCTCCTCGTCGACCGCATACGCGGCCCGCGGGATGGCGGCCAGGGACAGCAGTTCGGCGAAGACCGACTCGGGCGAGATGCGGTCCTTACGTCCGGTGCGCCGGTCCGGTTCCTGGGCCGTCTCGGATGCCGGCCCCGCTTCGTCCTCGGTCCACGGCTCAGGTCCGGGCTTGCCTTCCGTCCACGGCTGAGGCCACGACCCTGGCCGGTGCTCGCGCTGCGGCCACAACTGGCCTTCGGTCCCGTCCTCGGCGAGTTTCCCGGCCCCGTCGTTCAACGTGGTCTGCGGTCCCGGCCAGGGCTCGGGCGACCCATGCCAGGCGGTCATCCGGTCCGGCATGCGGGACGCGTGATCCGTACCGCCATATCCGGCTAGCTGGCTATTTTCGGTCGGCCCGCCGTTTACTACCGCATCGTGATATGCCTCAAGTCCAGCCTTTTCCGGCGGCTTCGGATATTCATTCGCCGCGGCAAATCCCGCAGGCTCTGCGTAAGCCGGCGGCTCCGCGTATCCGACAGGCGGGGCCTCGGGCGCCGATTGCCCGCCGACCGGGAACATGGCCGCGGTCAGCGGGAAGTCCACCCGTTCCTCGGTCAGGCCGGTGACATCGCTGCGGGCCACCACGACCTCGAAGACCTCCCGGTCGATTTCCCAGTAGCCCAGTTGCGCGGCGCGCGCGGCGTCCCGGCCCAGGTAGGCGATGTGCAGCCGGTCGCCCATGTCGTCGAGCACCAGGCACGGCTCGCCCCGGTAGTCGCCCGCAGGCCGCTCCTGCCACAGCGCGTCGAGGTCGGTGATGCTGACCCGTTTACGCCAGTGCCCGGCCACGGCCGTGAACCCGAGTTCCTCCGGCGGCGGGGCGGGGGAAAACAGCGTCAGCGCCGCGCCGTCCGGGCCCAGTCCCGCCTGGTACGGGACGCCGAGGTAGGTTGCCATCAGCCGCAGATGCATGGCTCAGGGCTCCGCAGGATGCCAGGCCAGGCCGTCGTACCGGGCGACGAGCTCGTCTCCCTCGGCGCCCAGTCGGCACATGCCCGCCCCGACCGGTATCGGGATCGGCTCGAGGTAAAACTCGCCCGCGCTCGGGCTCGTGGGCTGCTGGTAGCCATCAACCGCCCGGGCCAGCCAGCACAGCAGGTACAACTCGCTCATGACCGGCGTGAACTCGGAGTCCTCCCAGCCGAGGCTGAGCGCGAGGTAGGCTTCGGCCGGGTTGTGGAACCGGACATCCTGGGCGCGGTACACGTAGCCAGCCAGCACCGATCGCTGCCCGCTCAGGTAGGGGTCCACCAAGCGTGGCGGGACGGCCTTCCACATCGGCGTGCCCGGTGCGATCGCGGGCACCCGGTCGGGCTGTGTCACCAAGCTCCCTCCCGTTCACGCCGAACTCCCCGCACAACTGATTGTGCCTAGTTAATGACGCCAATTAGCGGGAAAGCGCCTCATTCAGAGGATTATTACTCTGCGTAGTAGACCGGTAGGTCTCGATGCCCGCCACCAGCCACGAGGTGGGGCAACGCGGCCCGTGCCATAGGGTCGGTGGCGTGTCGGGTCATCTGAATCCTGGTGGGCAGCAGTTCCGCGGCGACCGCGGCGCGACCGATCCCCGGGTTGCCGCGGCGCTCGCCGCGTACCAGGCCGGACAGGGCAGCGAGCAGGCCGCGCTCGGCGCGCTGGCCGCCGCGCGGCTGCTCGTCCCGGTGATTGCCGTCCTGAGCGGCGGGTCCGCGACGGACCCGGAAACCCCGCAGCGCGGCTTCAAGGCGCCGGGCGACCAGGCGCAGGGCGATAAGGACAGCGAGATGGTGCTGCCCACGCTGATCGGCCGGGACGGCAGGCCCGCGGTGCTCGTCTTTACCGGCCTGGAGGCGCTGGCCCGGTGGCGCCCGGACGCCCGCCCGATCCCGGCCGAGGCGGACCGGGTGTGGCGCGGCGCCGTCGCCGACGGCTGCGCCGTGGTCATCGACGTGGCCGGGCCGGTGCCGCTCGCCGTAGAAGGCGCCCGGCTGACCGCGCTGGCCTCCGGGCAGCCGGTGCCGCCGCCGCACGAAGATCCCGATGTGCACGCTGAAGTCCAGGCCGCGGTCGCCGCCGAACTCGCCATCGCCGGGTTCAGCCTGGCGCCAGGCTGCGCCGACGCCGCGGATCTCGCGGTCCGGCTGCACCTGGCCAAGCCCGGGCCGACCGCGGACTGGCGGCCCGCGGTGAACCGGGCGGCGGCTGGTATCGCGGCCCGGCTCGGCGCCCGGCTGCGCCGCGGCATCGAGGTCGTCATCGCAGAATGATCAGGTCCGACCCCTTAGGATCAGGTGCATGTTTCGCTGGCTGACCGCAGGCGAATCGCACGGGCAGGCACTCGTCGCGATCTGTGAGGGCGTGCCCGCCGGAGTACAGGTCACTACCGAGGACCTCGCTGCCGCGCTGGCCCGGCGCCGGGCCGGTTACGGCCGCGGCGCCAGGATGACCTTCGAGCGCGACGAGGTGGAGCTCACCGCCGGAGTCCGGCACGGGCGCACGCTCGGCGGCCCGGTCGCGATCAGGATCGCCAACACCGAATGGCCCAAGTGGGAAACGGTCATGTCCGCTGACCCCGTCGACGCCGACGTGCTGGCCGGGCTGGCCAGGAACGCACCGCTGACCCGGCCGCGCCCCGGGCACGCCGACCTGGCTGGCATGCAGAAGTTCGGCCACACCGACGCCCGGCCCGTCCTGGAGCGGGCCAGCGCGCGGGAGACGGCCGCCCGGGTCGCCCTCGGCGAGGTGGCCCGGCGCCTGCTCAGCCAGGTACTCGGCATCGAGATCCTCAGCCATGTGGTGTCCATCGGCGCGGTCAAGGCGCCCGACGACCTGATGCCGGGGCCCGGCCCGCAGGACCAAGCCGCCATCGACGCCGACCCCGTGCGCTGTGCCGATCCCGCGACCAGCCAGGCCATGGTGGCCGAGATCGACGCGGTCCGCAAGGACGGCGACACCCTCGGCGGCGTCGTCGAGGTGCTGGCCTTCGGGCTGCCGCCCGGGCTGGGCAGCTTCACCCACTGGGACCGGCGGCTCGACGCCCGGCTGGCCGGGGCGCTGATGTCCATCCAGGCCATCAAGGGCGTCGAGGTGGGAGACGGCTTCACCACCGCCACCCGGCGCGGGTCGGCAGCCCACGACGAGATCGAGGCGAGCGCTCATGGCGTCACCCGGCGCACCAACCGGGCGGGCGGCATCGAGGGCGGCATGAGCACCGGTGAGGTCATCCGGGTCCGGGCCGCGATGAAGCCCATCTCCACCGTGCCGCGCGCCCTGGACACCATCGACACCAGTACCGGCGAGCCGGCCAAGGCGATCAACCAGCGCAGCGACGTGACCGCGGTCCCGGCGGCGGGCGTGGTGGCCGAGGCCATGGTGGCGCTCGTGCTGGCCGAGGCGGCGATCGAGAAGTTCGGCGGCGACTCGGCCGAGGAGATGCGCCGCAACGTGGAGAGCTACCTGAAGGAGCTGGTCATCTCATGACGGCCCCGGCAGCGGTGCTGATCGGCCCGCCGGGCGCGGGCAAGTCCGCCGTGGGCCCGCTCCTAGCCGAGCTCCTCGGAGTCAGCTTCCGCGACACCGATACTGATGTCGCGGAAGCGGCGGGCCAGCCGGTCAGCGACATCTTCATCACCCGCGGCGAGCCGGCCTTCCGTGAACTCGAACGCGCCGCTGCGGCCAGCGCGCTGCGTGAGCACGACGGCGTGCTCGTGCTCGGCAGCGGCGCGGTCCTCGACCCGGATCTCCAGCCCCTGCTCGACGGCCTGCCCGTGGTGTACCTGGCCGCCGACTTCGCCACCGTCGCGCGGCGCCTGGGGCTGGACCGGCCCCGAGTGGTGGTCCCGGGGAACCCGCGCGGCCGGTTGCGCGCCATGCTGGAGGAGCGCCGCCCGCTCTACGAGCGGCTGGCCACGGTCACGGTCAAGACCGACGACCTGGATCCCGACGAGGTCGCCGCGCAGATCGCCGCGACCCTGACCGACGCGACCACCAGCGAGCAACCCCGATGAGCAGTGAGCAGCCAACATGACCGCGACCAGAATCGACGTCCGGCCCTCGGACGGCGGCCCGCCCTACCAGGTGGTCGTCGGCGTCGGGGTGCTCGGCGAACTGCCCGGTATGATCCCGAAGGAATCCCGCACCGTCGTCGTCATCCACCCCGTAGGCCTGGGCGAGATCGCGCGCCCGGTCTGCGGGACGCTGACCGCGGCCGGTTTCCGCGTCTTGGCCGAGCCCGTCCCGGACGGCGAAACCGCCAAGACCGTCGACGTCGCCGCCCGGCTGTGGTCGAGCCTGGCCCAGCACAAGGTGACCCGGTCCGACTGCATCGTCGGCCTGGGCGGGGGAGCGACCACCGACCTGGCCGGGTTCGTGGCCGCCACCTGGTTGCGCGGCGTGCAGGTGGTACTGGTTCCGACCACCCTGCTGGGCATGGCGGACGCCGCGGTCGGCGGCAAGACCGCGATCGACATTCCGGCGGGCAAGAACCTGGTCGGCGCGTTCCATTCCCCGGCGGGGGTGCTTGCCGACCTGGCCACGCTCGAGACCTTGCCCCGGGCCGACTACGTGGCCGGACTGGCCGAGGTGATCAAGGCCGGCTTCATCGCCGACCCCGTCATTCTGGACCGGGTCCAGGAGGATCCTGGCGGCGCCATCGTGCCGCACGGCCCGTACGCACGCGAGCTGATCGAGCGCGCCATCCGGGTCAAGGCCGGCGTGGTATCGAACGACCTCACCGAGAAGGGCCTCCGGGAGATCCTCAACTACGGGCACACCCTCGGCCACGCCATCGAGCGGGTGGAGGAGTACCGGTTCCGGCATGGCGACGCGGTCGCCATCGGCATGGTGTATGTCGCCGAGCTGGCCCGCCTGGCCGGGCGGCTCGACGAGCAGACCAGCAAGCTGCACCGGACCGTCCTGACCAGCGTCGGCCTCCCCACTAATTACCGGCCGGGCGCGTGGCCGTCGCTGCGCGAGGCCATGAGCGTGGACAAGAAGGCTCGCGGCGCGCGGCTGCGGCTAGTGGTGCTCGACGGCCTGGCCCGCCCCGGCATCCTCGACGACCCCTCCGAACAGCTCCTGCAGCAGGCCTACCAGGAGGTATCCACATGATCACGCAGGTGCTCGTGCTCAACGGCCCGAACCTGGGCCGCCTCGGCATCCGGGAACCGGAGATCTACGGCTCGGTGTCGTTCGACGAACTGGCCGACCTGTGCCGCTCGACCGGCCGCGCCCTGGGCCTGCACGTGGACGTCCGGCAGACCGACGACGAGCGGGAGATGATCAGCTGGGTGCACGAGGCCGCCGACGCCCGGATGCCGGTGGTGATCAACCCCGCCGCGTTCACGCACTACTCCTACGCGCTGCGGGATGCTCTGGCCATGCGGACCGCTCCGCTAGTCGAAGTGCACATCTCCAACCCGGCGGCGCGCGAGTCGTTCCGGCACACCTCGGTGGTGGCCGCGGTGGCGGACGGGACGGTGGCCGGGTTCGGCCTGGTTTCCTACCAGCTGGCCCTGCAGGCCATCGCCGAACTGATCGCCGAGCAGGCCAAGCGGGCCGAGTTGACCGCCGAACGGGCCAAGCAGGCCGAGCCGTGATCTGCTGACGGACCGTGAGTCTGGGTGGCACTATCGCTGCTCCCGCTCCAGGACCGAATCGAGCGCTCGCCGCGCGCGGGCCGCGAACGCGGCGGGATCGAGACGGCCCGCCGGATGCGGGGCCTCAACGGCGACGGGAACGGTGCTGGGCACCGCGGCGAGCAGGTCGCCTAGCGGCAGCTCGCCGGCTCCGGGCAGCAGCCGTGCGGTGCGGGCCTCGGCCACCGCATCGCGCGGCGGGGCCAGTGGCGCGTCGCATATCTGCAGGTACGCGACGAGCCCGGGATCGAGGCCGGCCAGCTCGCGCAGGTCGACGCCGCACCGCCACACGTGCAGCGCGTCGATCAAGATCCCGCCACCGTCCGACCGCGCGGTGATCATGGCCGCGTCGGCCAGGGTCCGTAGGCTCCGGTAGGCCATGAACTCGATGACCGGCCGCAACCCGTACGGTTTGGCCGACCGCACCAGCTCGGCGAAGTGATCCGACAGCCGCTCCAGGTCAGGATCCTCGCCGACCGTAATGACGTACCGGGCGCCCAGCTCGGCCGCGGCCTCGAGCACCGGCCCGACGTCGGTCGGCTCCGGGCCGAGCCGGATCGCCTCCACGTCGAGCACCTCGACCTGCGCCGCCGCGCAGCGGCGCACGGTCTCGGCCAGCATGGGGGAGCCGGGGCGCATCGGCCAGGGCTCCTCTCCCGCCGAGGCCGGCGAGATGCGCAGGCCGACCGCGCCGAAGCCCGCCCCGGCCGCGACGCCGACGAACTCGGGCGGCGCGAGGCCGAGCAGCGTCAGGTGCTCCAGACCCGTCACCCTGGCCATCGGCGGTCTCCACGCTAGGAACTAACTAGATAGTGCAGCTACCTGACCACCGTCGGCTGACCTACCCGCAGTGGTACAGCGTCTGCGCGCCGGTCGTGGCGGCCGTGCTGGCGCTGGCTGAGGTGGTAGCGCCGTAGGCCGACGCGGGCACCGCGGTGCAGTTCTGTTCGACCCACGAGGTGACGGACGAGACGGTGCCGCCGCCACCTCCGCCAAACCCGCCTGCGCCCCCGGTCAGCACGTACCGCAGCTTGCCCTCCTGGACGTACTGCTTGAGCTGGGCGAGGGTCGGCGCGGGGTCGCTGCCGCTGAACCCGCCCATGGCCATGACCGGGATGCCGCCGGTCTGCAGGATGATCGCCGCGGCCGCGTCGGAGCCCCGCACGGCCACCAGCCAGGTCGCGCCGTCACGGTGCGCCTCGAGGTACGCGATCAGCTGCTTGCTGACCGCCCCGCCGCCTCCGCCGCCGACCCGGGTCGCGCCGCCGCCCGGTCCCGCCGCGCCCAGACCGGCCGCGCCCAGACCCGTGCCCCGTTCCCGGTCCCGGCCGTAGCCGCCGGTTCGCCCGAAGCCGGACCCGGCCTCGCCGCCAAACCCGCCGCCAAACGCGCCGCGGTCACCGTACCCGGTACCCGCGGCGCCGCCGAGACCAGCGACGTCGAACCCGGCGCCCACGCCCCCGAAGGTGCCGCCCGCGGTCGGGCCGGCCACCGGGTTGGTCCCCGAGACCGCCCGCGAGAGCGGAGTCAGCGCGTACGCGGCCGGTCCCGCCAGGATCGCGATCAGCCCGGCCACCCCGACCACCGCGAACAAGCGGCCGCGTCGGCCGCCTCCCGCCAGCCGGCTGCGCCCGAGTCCCGCCGCGGAGCCCCGACCGCGCAGCCAGCCGAACACCAAGGCGCATACCAAGGCGAGTACCGCCACCACCGTGGCTCCCAGGACCGTCCAAGACAGCCACGGATTCCAGCTCGGCGTGCGGCGCAGCAGCACGAACGACCAGGCGCCGGTGACCGCGATCGCCAGCGGCAGCAGCAGCCTCAGCCAGCCCGAGCGGCGGCGGTACGCCTGGTAGAAGGCCACGGCGCCGATGCCGGTCAGCGCGGCGATGGGCGGCGCCATGGCACTGGTGTAGTACGAGTGCTGGATGCCCTGCTGGAAGCTGAGCACAAAGAACTCAAGCAGCAGCCAGCCACCCCACAGCAGCACGCTGGCCCGCGCCAGGTCCGTCCTCGGCCGCCGCCCGATCAAGATGAGCGTCCCGATCAGCGCGATGGCGGCGAGCGGTATGAGCCAGGAGATCTGCCCGCCGAGCGTCGAGGCGAACATCCGCCCGATGCCCGCCTGCCCGCCCAGACCACCGAACCCCGTGGCCTGGTGGGCCGCCTCGCCAATGCCTCCGCCGCCGCCTCCGCCGCCGCCGAAAGCTCCACCGCCACCGCCCCCGCCCCCGCCGCCTCCGCCCGGGAGGCCGGCCCGCGTGTTGCCGGTGATCCGGCCGAAGCCGTTGTAGCCGACGGCGAGGTTCCAGACGGTGTCGTTGGCGCTGCTGCCGACGTAGGGACGGCTCCCCTTGGGGATGAGGTCGACGATGGTCATCCAGGACAGCGTGATCACGGCCAGCACGCCGCCCGCGGCCAGCAGCTGTCCGAGCCGGGCGCGCAGCCGTCCGTCCGCCGCGATCAGGTACACGATCGGCAGCGCGGGCAGCGCGATGAACCCCTCGAGCATCTTGGTGTTGAACGCGAGCCCGAACGCGACCGCGCTCAGCATCAGCCAGAGCAGCGGATGGCCCCGCTCGGCCCGGCCCGCCCGCAGGGACTCCAGCAGCCCCCAGGCGCCGAGCGCCAGCAGCAGCGTCAGCATCGTGTCGGGGTTGTCGTCCCGGTCGATCGCCACCACTACCGGAGTCAGGGTCAGCACGAGCGCCGCGATCAGCGCGGCCGCGTACGCGCCGCGCTCGCCGGTCAGGCTCGCCACGCTGCGCCGCACCGCCGCATACACCACCGCGACGGCGGCGACCCCCTCGGCCGCTTGGGGCAGCAGCAGGCTCCAGCTGTTGAATCCGAAGATCCGCGCGGAGATCCCCATCACCCAGAACGCGAACGGCGGCTTGTCCACGGTGATGAACGACGCCGAGTCCAGCGAGCCGTAGAAGAACGCCTTCCAGCTCTCGGTCCCGCTGAGCACCGCGGCCGCGTAGAACGTGTTCGCGTCGCCGTTGCGGGACAGGTCCCACGAATACAGCACCCCGGCCAGGATCAGCACGGCCCATAGCGCGGGCCGCGCCCAGACCGGGTCGGCCGTACCGCCGAGAACGATCCGCTTGACCCGGCCGCGCGGCGGCCGGGTCGGCTCGGCGGCCGAACTAGGGGTGGTCAGCTGGGTGGTCATCGGTGCTGCTCCGGGGCCGTGAGTTCTGGAGTCAGGTCGGCGGGAGACGAGCGCGGCTTGCGGCCGGTCCCGAAGCGCAGCCGCGCCATGCCCCGCAGGTCGGCCAGCGCGGTACGGACGATATCCACCTTACTGTCTGGATCCTCGACCCAGGTGACGGGAATCTCGCAGATGCGCAGGCCGCGGCGCTGGGCCAGCAGCAGCAACTCGGTGTCGAAGAACCAGGCGTCGTCCTGCACGTCAGGCAGCAGGGCCCGGATGACCTCGGAACGGCCGGCCTTGAACCCGCACTGGGCATCGGAGAAGCGGGCCGCCAGGAACATCCGCAATAGCACGTTGTAGGTCCGCGAGATGATCTCGCGCTTCGGCCCGCGGACCACGTTGGCGCCGGGCAAGAGCCTGCTGCCGGTGGCCACGTCGCAGTGACCTGACACCAGGGGGGCGATCAGCGGCAAGAACGCCTCCAGGCCGGTGGACAGGTCGGCGTCCATATAGGCGACGATGTCGGCCGCGGTGGCGCCCCAGACGTGGCGCAGCGCCAGCCCGCGACCCTTGCGGTCCACGTGGACGGCCCGGACCCGGGGCAGTTCCGCCTCCATCCGCCGGGCGATGGCGAAGGTCTCGTCCGTGCTGGCATTGTCGGCAATCGTGATCACGAAATGGAACGGAAGGTTAGCGGTCAAATAAGCGTGCAGTTTGCGTACGCTTTCCGCGAGGACCTTTTCCTCGTTGTAGACCGGGACGGTGACCTCGACGAGGCAGTCGCGCGCGGCCCCGGCACCCTGCTGGCCGAGGTCAGCCAGCAGCACAGAAGCCGCCGGGTCTTCACCACTTAGATCACTGGCCATGCACGACTTCCCGCCCGGTGGCACCCTTCATACCTCGAAGGATGAGCCGGGCGGATCAAAGAACGTTGCATTAATTCTGCGGATAAGCTGAGGGTAGCCGCCGCATATCACGCGAGTGACCCCGCTCGCGGCTGGCCCCCCGCAGCCGCTACTGTCCTTTTATGGACCGAACGGGCCGTGGTGCCCGCACCCGGGAGGGCTGATCGCATGCGGATAGGGATCTTTCTGAACTACGCAGGCGGTTTCTCCGAGACCGTGGTGGAACTGGCCGACTACGAGCGCGCCGGGCTGGACATCGTGTTCGTGCCCGAGGCATACAGCTTCGACGCGGTGAGCCAGCTGGGCTTCATCGCGGCCAAGACCGAGCGGGTGCAGATCGCCTCGGGCATCCTCCCGCTGTACTCGCGGACGCCCGCGCTGCTCGCGATGACCGCGGCCGGGCTGGACTACGTCTCGGGCGGCCGGTTCACCCTCGGCCTGGGCGCGTCCGGTCCGCAGGTCATCGAGGGGTGGCACGGCGTGCCGTACGACGCGCCGATCGGCCGGTCCCGCGAGATCATCGACATCTGCCGGATGGTCTGGCGCCGAGACCGGCTGTCCTACCAGGGCCGGTATTACCACCTCCCGCTGGAGGGGGGCACCGGGCTGGGCAAGCCGCTCAAGCTGATCAACCACCCCGTCCGGGAGCGGATCCCGATTGCCCTGGCCGCCATCGGGCCGAAGAACGTGACGGTCGCCGCCGAGCTGGCCGAGTCGTGGATGCCGATCTTCTACCTGCCCGATAAGGCCGGCGAGGTGTGGGGCGAGGCGGTCGCCGCGGGCTTGGCCAAGCGCGACCCGGTGCTCGGCCCGCTGGACGTGATCGCGCACGCCCCGCTGGCCATCGGCGACGATGTGGCCGGCCTGCGCGAGCACAGCCGCCCGCAACTGGCCCTGTACATCGGCGGGATGGGTGCCCGCGGCCGCAACTTCTACAACGACCTGGCCCGCCGGTTCGGCTACGAGGCCGAGGCCAAGGCGATCCAGGACGCCTACCTGGACGGCCGCAAGGCCGAGGCCGAGGCCCTGGTGCCCGCCGAGCTGGTCGAGCTCACCGCGCTCATCGGCCCGGAAGGCTACGTCCGGGAGCGTCTGGCCGCCTTCCGCGAGTCCGGCGTGACCACGCTCAACGTCACCCCGCTGGCGCCCACTCACGAGGCCCGCGTCCGCCTCATCGAGCAGGTCCGGGCCCTGGCCGACTAGCTCCCCGCTGTCGGCTTCTGATCACCCGCGGGGCCGCTCGGAGTCACGCGCGTAGAGTTCAGCACATGCCAGAGATCCACGCGGCGCGCCGGGAACGCGCCCGCCAGCAGGTCGCCGAGGCCGGCGCCGACGCGGCACTCATCACCACCGCCGCGAACGTCCGCTACCTCAGCGGCCTGGCCAGCTCGAACGCCGCGCTGCTGCTGCTAGCCAGCGGCCCGGCGGTGCTGGCCACTGACTCGCGGTACGCCCTGGCCGCCCAGCGCGATTGCCCCGACCTGGAGCTGGTCGTCGAGCGGTTCATCGAGCCGCGGCTGGCCGCGGAGATGACCCGCCGGGCCCTGCGGACCGTGGCCTTCGAGGCGCACGAGATGTCGGTCGAGCGCCACGCCGAGCTTGCCGCGAAAGCGGACGGTGTGACCATGGTTCCGTTCGGCCGGAAAATCGAAGAACTGAGAACCGTCAAGGATCCGTCCGAGCTCGAGCTGCTGGCCACCGCGTGCCGGATCAGCGCCCAGGCCATCGCCGACGTGTTCGCGCTGATCCGGCCCGGACTGACCGAACGCCAGCTGGCCGCGGCTCTGGACCGGCGGATGGTCGACCTGGGCGCGCAGCGGCCGGCCTTCGACACCATCGTGGCCAGCGGCCCGAACGGCGCCATCCCGCACCACGCACCGACCGACCGGCCGCTGCGCCGCGGCGACCTGATCACGATGGATTTCGGCGCGCTGTACGGCGGCTATAACGCGGACATGACCCGTACCGTGGCGCTCGGCGAGCCGGCCGGCTGGCAGCGCGAGATCTACGAGCTGGTCGCGGCCGCGCAGCGGTCCGGGATGCAGGCCGCCCGACCCGGCGCCGACGTGGCTGAGGTGGACGCCGCGGCGCGGGACGTGATCCGCGACGCCGGGCACGGCGAGCATTTCGGCCACGGCCTCGGCCACGGCATCGGCCTGGAGGTGCACGAGGCGCCGACGATCGGGTACTCCAGAACGGGTAAGCTTGCCGACCGGGTCCCGATCACCGTCGAGCCTGGTGTCTACCTGCCCGGCAAGGGCGGTGTCCGGATCGAGGACGTTCTCGTCGTGGGGGCCGACGGGACGGGCCTGCTCACGACGACCACGAGAGAACTTCTCGTCCTTTTACCTGGAGACCGGACGTGGCCACCACGAACGACCTGAAGAACGGCATGACCTTGAACCTCGACCACGGCCTCTGGACCGTGGTGGAGTTCCAGCACGTCAAGCCGGGCAAGGGCCCTGCCTTTGTGCGCACCAAGCTGAAGAACATCAATTCGGGCAAGGTGGTCGACCGGACCTTCAACGCCGGCGTCAAGGTCGACGTGGCCACCATCGACCGCCGCGAGATGCAGTACCTGTACCGCGAGGGCCCCGACTTCGTGTTCATGGACACGGAGGACTACGACCAGCCCCGGATCCCCGCTGACGTGGTCGGCGACGCGGCCAACTACCTGCTGGAGGAGCAGACCGTCACGGTCGCGTTCAACGACGGCGCGCCGCTGTACGTGGACCTGCCCGCGGCCGTCGAGCTGACCATCAGCCAGACCGACCCCGGCGTCCAGGGTGACCGCTCGACCGGCGGCACCAAGCCGGCCACGCTGGAGACCGGCGCCACCATCCAGGTCCCGCTGTTCATCTCCACCGGCGAAAAGATCAAAGTCGACACCAGGACCGGCCAGTACCTCGGTCGCGCTTGATGACTCTCTTTGTCTTTGGCCTCCGGCCCCCCACCCACCTCCCCATTCCCCCTTCACTGGCCCTTTGGCCCCGCTGATGCCCGCTCGTAGCAAGGCGCGCAAGCGCGCCCTGGACATCTTGTTCGAGGCCGAGTTGCGCGGCATCCCGGTCCTCGACCTGCTCGCCGAGCGCATTGAGCTGGCCAGCCCGCCCGTGTCGGCCTACGCCGCGGACCTGGTCCGCGGTGTCACCGAGCACGCGCCCCGGATCGACGAGCTGCTCTCGGAGTACGCCGAAGGCTGGACCCTGGACCGGATGCCGGCCGTGGACCGGAACGTGCTGCGCATCGGCGTATACGAGCTGCTGTGGGCTCCGGACATCCCCGACGGCGTGGCGATCAGCGAGGCCGTCCTGCTCGCCCGAGACCTGTCCACCGAGGCGTCCCCCGCCTTCGTCAACGGCCTCCTAGCCCGCATCGCCGAGCTCAAGCCCTCCCTCCAGGTCTAGCTTCCCCGCCCCTTAACTCCCGCGCCCCACCACCCCCGCGCCCGCACGCCCCGACCACCCCGCTAACCCCACTCGTCACATCTACGCGGTGGATCCGGCTTCCAGGGTGGATCCGGGCAACCCCAGCTGCCCGGATCCTCCACGCAAGCCGAAACAACCACGCAAATGTGAGCGGAGTGGCTGCCGGGGCGCGCTAGGCCTGGGGGGCGAAGCGGACGTGCAGGCCGAAGCGGCGCAGGACGCGGAAGAACCAGAACGCGGACAGACAGCTGCCCGCGACCGTGCCGCCGATCGTGACGACGGTGGTGAGCAGCAGGAACGCCTTGACCGGCTCCAGGGCCATCGCCGCGGCCAGGCCCGCGGTGGACGCCGCGAAGATCCCGGCCCACAGCCAGGTCGCCCCTTGGAAGAACCGGTGCAGTCCCGGGTGATGGGACGGATTGCGGAGCGCCACGACCTCGGCGGCCAGCTGGGCCACCAGCGGCTTGCGGGTGGGCGCGGTCCGCGCGAACAGCAGGCACAGGCCGAGGTTGGCCAGCGGGAACTGGAGCAGGAAGAACAGCATGCTGCCGGTGGCGATGACGACGCCCGTCTGCAGGGTGAGCACTAGAGCCGAGATCGTCAGCAGGCCGGGGACGCTGCGGGTGATGACCTTGCGGCCGATCACGGTCAGCCAGACCGCGGCGGTCGCGGCCACCATGCCGGCGTCTCGCCCGCCGAGCTGGGCCCCGATGAAGTATCCGGCGACCGGGATGCCGAGGGATTCGGCCAGGTTCCAGCCTGCGGTCAGCATCAGCCGCCAGGGACGAGGGAACTCCAGGTGCTCAGCCATGGCGAAGAGCATACGGTGGCCGGATGCAGCCGCGCTGGAGATGCCACGAGGTCAGGTAAAGAAGAATCTGTGAGTTCCGCACGGTTATATAAACGGCGAATCGGTCACGCAGGTTCACCGACCTGATACGGAAAGTAGCCAATGACCGTAACGCGATAGCGTACGGGTCATCGCCGCTGGTCCGCGCCCGGCGCCGGGGCCAGCAGTATTGTCGGGGGCCGGGCACTACATTTGGACTGGACTGAAGGAGGCTCGCGTGGCCGTGGACCTCAGGCGTGACGGCGTCCGCTCCTCGCTCGTCTGGGACGTGCTGAGCGGGGTCATCTCCGCTCGGGTGGCGGCCACCGGCCGGCCAGCCCTGGACATCGTGGACGTGGGCGGGGGAACCGGCGGGCTGGCCGTTCCGTTCGCGGCCCTCGGGCACAACGTCACCGTCGTGGACCCGAGCCCGGACGCGCTCGCGGCGGCGCAGCGCCGCGCCGCCGAGGCGGGCGCGCGCCTGGCCTCGGTGCAAGGCGACGCGGCCAGCCTGGATGCCGTCGTCGGACCGGCCGCGGCCGACCTCGTCATCTGCCACAACGTGCTCGAGTACGTCGAAGAGCCGGCCGACGCGATGAGCGCGATCGCGCGCGTGCTCCGGCCGTCCGCCACGGTGAGCGTGCTCGCGTCCAACGCGATCGCCGGGGTCCTGCACCGCGCCCTGGCCGGCCGCTTCACCGAAGCCCGCCTGCTGCTGGCTGACGCGGCGGCCAGCACCCCGCGACGGTTCACGCTGCCCGAACTGACCGCGCTGGTCGAGCAAGCCGGGTTGCGCGCCGGGGCGGCGCACGGACTGCGGATTTTCGCCGGGCTGGTACCTGGCGCGCTGCTGGACGGCGACGCGGCCGCCACCGAGGCACTGCGGGCGCTGGAGGAGGCCGCCGCCAGCACTCCGCCGCTACGCGACATCGCGGCCCAGCTCCACATGCTCGCCCACCGCTGACCGCCGTGAGCGCCCCGCAGGAGCCCGCCCCGGACGATACGGACTGTCACATCCTGCACGTGGACATGGACGCCTTCTACGCCAGCGTGGAGATCAGGGACCGGCCCGAGCTGGCGGGCCAGCCGGTCATCGTGGGCGCGACCGGCGGCCGCGGCGTGGTGCTGTCCGCGTCGTATCAAGCTCGTGCGTTTGGGGTCCGCTCGGCCATGCCGGTCCTGCGGGCCAAGCGGCTGTGCCCGCAGGCGGTGTTCGTGCCGCCTCGGCACCGGGCCTACGCCGTGACCTCCAAGGAGGTCATGGCCATCTTCGGCGCGGTAACGCCCGAGGTCGAGCCGCTGGCGCTGGACGAGGCGTTCCTCGACGTCTCCGGGGCGCTGCGGCGACTCGGGCCGCCCGCTGGGATCGCCGCCCTGATCCGGGCCCAGGTCGAGCAGCAGCAGGGCATCACGTGCTCGGTCGGGGTCGCGCCGTGCAAGTTCGTGGCCAAGATCGCCTCGGCCCGCTGCAAGCCGGACGGCCTGCTGGTGGTGCCGCAGGCCGGGGTGCTCGACTTCCTGCATCCGCTGCCGGTGGCCGCGCTCTGGGGAGTCGGAGACCGAGCTGGAGAGGTGCTCGCCCGGCTGGGGCTGCGGACGGTGGGCGACATCGCGCACACCCCGCTTGACGCCTTGCAGCGCGCGCTCGGCGCCGCGCACGGCGCGCACCTGGCCGCCCTGGCCTGGGGCCGGGACGAGCGCCAGGTCGTGCCGCACCTACGGGAGAAAAGCATCGGCGCGGAGGAGACCTTCGCCGCGGACATCGATGATCCGGACCGGATCCGCCGGGAGCTGCTGAGGCTGTCCGGCCGGACGGCGCAGGGGCTGCGCGCGGGCGGGTACGTGGCCCGGACCGTGTCGGTCAAACTCCGGCTGGCCAGCTTCAAGACGATGACCCGGTCCCGTACCCTGCCGTATCCGACCGACGTGGCTCGTGAGATATACACCACAGCCTGCTCGCTGTTTGAGTCCTCGGGGCTGGACCGGGGCACCCGGCTGCGGCTGGTCGGTGTCCGGGTGTCCGGCCTGGTCCCGGCCGCGGGCGCGAACGCCCAGCTGACCTTCGATGACAGGCCTGTCGGCTGGCGGGAAGCGGAGCGGGCCATGGATCAGATCGCCCGCCGGTTCGGCGACAGCGCGGTCCGCCCGGCCGCCCTGGTGGAGGATCCGGGCCTTCAGAACCGCCCTGACCGGGAGGCTTTCTGAGCTGCTACCGGGTCCGCTCTTCCAAGCGATGTGTCTACGCTCGTATTCTGGAAAAAGAACCGGGTATGTGAGGTGAACATCACCGCACGCGTGCCGGGCGCATGGTTTTTTAATGGGAGGCGTTGTGCCGCTCTCTGAACACGAGCAGCGCCAGCTGGAGCAGATCGAGCAGGCGCTCTACAGGGAGGATCCGAAGTTCGGGCGTCTCGTGCGCTCCAGTGATCCACACGTGCACTACAAGCGCAAGCTCGTCCAGGCGTTGATCGGCATCCTGGCCGGCGCCGGCGCGCTCGCGGCCGGCGTGGTGACCCATCGTCTATACCTGGACCCGGTCGGCGCGGCGATCATGCTGCTGTCGCTGGTGTGGGCGATCGTCAGCTGGCGGCGGCACTTGGCACGGGTGCGGCCCGCGCGGACCAAGGTCAGCCATTCCCGGGCCGACCATCCCGGTCGTCCCGCGCTGGGCTGGCGAGCCCGGCTGATGGAGCGCATGGAAGAGCGGTGGCGCCGCCGTCAGGAGGGCGACCGCCGGATGTAGCGCCCGCCGGATGTAGCGCCCGCCGGGCCTGCCACGCCTTAGCTACCCGAGAGGCTTCTCCTCTACGTCAGCTCATTGACCCGCGCTCGGTCCAGCGGCGGGAGACCAGAGCCGCCAGCCGATCGGGGATCCGGGCGGCGCCGTCGGCCACCGTCGTCATCACCGAGGCCGGGAAGATCCTGGCCCGCCAGCGACTGCCCCGCCAGACCGACGCCGCGAGGCCGCGCCGCGCGATGGCGCTGTCCCGCCGCAGGTTGGCCGACTCGGACGGCCGCGCCGCGTAGCTGGCGCGCTCCTCGGCGAGCGCCAGCCTGCGCACCGCCTCCCGGGACGTCTCGGGCAGCCCGGCCGTGAGCCGGTCCGCCAGCGTCCGCGGCGGCTCGCTCGGCGCGTAGCCCAGGCCGAGATCTTGCAGGTCGTCACAGAACTCACGCCACGCGGTATGGGCCCGGTTCGCGTCATCACGGGACCGGAGCCAGCGCCATCGCCGCACGCCGACCCGGATCACGCCCGGCGCCACGAACACGAACGCCCCGGCCGCGCCGAAGGCGATACCGACCGTCGCCCAGCCGGCCCGCAGGTCCAGGCCGGCATGGGACAGCAGCCGGTACAGCGCCAGTGCGATGATCGCCGCCGCGGCCACCACCAGCACCAGGCCGGTCAGGTTCACCGGACGCCGCCGCCTGGCTCCCTCGGGGGCCTGGGCCGACCAGGCCCGGTGCGCCGGCGGGGCGACGATCGCGATGACCCCGCACGCCAGGGCGATGGCGGCGAGTATGGCCAGCACGACCGCCGCCCAGAGCGTTCCGGTGGACTTGACGGGCAGGCCGCCTCCCGGCCCGCCGTCATTGGGGATGATGTGGTTGAGCCCGCCTGCGCGCCCCGGCGTGCTGGCGCCCGGCGCGGGGCTCCCTCCGATTGACCCGGGGATGGGCGGGGGCAAGTCGGAACCGATCTCCGTCCCGGTCTGGTAGCTGCTGGCCTCCGCGGTGCCGTCGCCGCCGGACGCGGTAGCCTCGAACTTGATCCAGCCGAAGCCCGAGAAGTACACCTCGGCCCACGCGTGCGCGTCGTCCGTCTGGACCAGGTAGGTGTCTCCCGACCGATGGGTGCCCTCGGTGAAGCCCCCCGCCAGCCGGGCCGGGATGCCCAGCAGGCGGGTCAGGACCGTCATCGCCCACGCCGACTGCACGCACACCCCGAGGTGGCTCTTGGTCAGGAAGTTGTACAGGGTGGCCGCGGAGTTGACCGGCGGCCCGGCGGCGCTGTAGGCGAACGAAGGCCCGGACAGCCAGGCGGCCAGCGCGTTGACCTTGCCGTACTCGGTCGTCTGGCCGGCCGTGTGCTCGTCCGCGATCTGCTTCAGCGCCTTCGTCTGGTACGACGCCGGGAGCGCCAGGTCGGCTCCCAGGTCCGGGGGCGGCGGCGCGGCGATCTTGAGCTGGGCGATGGTCGGGCTCACGTCCGCGCTCGTCACCGAATAGGTCTGAACGCTGGCCGCGGTGTTCTGGGAGAACACCATCAGCTCGGGATCCACCAGCCACGCCCCGGGGGGCGTGGTGACCTGGGTGGCCGGATAGGGCATGGCCAGGAAGCTGGGTCCCGCGGTGTCGGTCAGGGCGCCGCCGGTCACGTTGACCGAGGTCTTGATCTGGCGGTAAGCCCCCAGATCGTTCACGCCCTCTGGGGGCGGCATCGCGGCGGCGTGCCCATCGTTCGCCGTGTAGTCAGAGGTCTTCCAGCCCGAATCGGTCAGGTCGTCGTACACGTAGGTCTGCAGATACGGGGGGTCCTTCGGGGCGGTCGTCGTGTAGGTCAGCACCTTGGTGGGATGGGTCTGCTGGAGTTCCCGCATCGTCTGCGACAGCGTGTCCGGGAGGGCCAGCGCGGCGCCGGTCCCGCCGCCGCTGCCGCCGATGCCCGGGCCCGAGGAGAACAGCTTGCTCGGGTGCAGGCCCGGCACGATCAGCGGCACGGCCAGCGCGAGGACCACCGACGCCAGTCCCACCCGCCGGCCCGCCGCGGCCAGCGCCCGGGTGTCCGGGCCTAGCTGCCGTCCGGCGGTCCGGGCCGCCGGACTCGTGTCCTCGTCGGCCGGGTCCCCGGCGTACCCGTCATCGGCCCGCGCGGGCCACCGCCGGCCCGCGCCCTCGAGCGAACCCGGCCGCCACAGCGAGACCAGTCGGCCCCAGACGCGGATCCGCTCCCGGCCGTCCGCGCTCAGCATGGCCAGGTACCCCGCCGTGCCCAGGCAGAAGACGACCGAGGTGCCGAGGGTCTCATGCTGCGCGTTCATGGTGATGGGCACGGTGAACAGGACTAGGAGCGGCAATCCCGCCGGCGCGGCGGACCGCAGCCGGACGGCGATCAGGTCGGTAAAG